>Ga0209211_10009056_pt1 | contig 13385 bp, 13 predicted proteins | sample RifGroA2_FD_183992 | JGI IMG/M metagenome (GOLD analysis project Ga0209211, IMG submission 183992) | Groundwater microbial communities from Rifle, Colorado, USA - Groundwater A2 (SPAdes) (version 2) | ecosystem: Environmental > Aquatic > Deep subsurface > Groundwater | place: Rifle, Colorado...
ACGAACCCATTTAACATAGATCCCATCCTGTCATTCCGGGCTTGACCCGGAATCCAGTGTGTAAGCCAAAAGTATCAGTCTGGATTCCCGCTTTCGCGGGAATGACAAGTGGTAAAAGTTTCAGTGATATAAAGGCTTATTGTAAAGACAAAGGAGAGATTAATTTAACAGCCCTTGCAAATCCCCGAGCGTAAGCTCGAGGGATGGAGGGGCTCCAAGCACCAGCTTGGCGAGCAAAGCTCGAGGGGCATGAAACCCCGAGCGTAAGCTCGTGGGAGATTCATATCACCTCTACTGCATCTTAATTTTTTTATTTTGCATTGTCATTTTGATCTTTGATTTTTACATTTTGATTTATAGAAACCTGTTGGAGTTCTGATATAAGTTTGTTTTGCATATTCTTAACATTTATTCCTAATGCTCCTATTTTTCCCAATGCGTCATTGAAAAAGCCCATAACAAGCATTCTTGAAGCTTGGTTAGATGAGAGGCCACGCGCCTGTGCGAAAAAAAGAGACTCGGGGCTTAAGGGGCTGGCTGTCGCGGCGTGCCGACAGCGTACATCATCAGCTAAAATTTCCAATGTCGGCTTCAGATAAGCTCTAGCCAGCGGAGAGAGGAGGATAGCTCGGCTTTCTTGCGAGGCGTCGCTTTGGATCGCTTGCTTATCGATGAAGATAAGGCCTTCATAAGCGTCTTCGGCCTCATCGGATAGAACGCTTTTTATGAGCGCATGAGAGGTGGTTCGCGGTGCGAGGTGTCTTTGGAAAAGCTTCAGCGTTCCCTTGTCAGCATTACGTCCGATAAAGAAAGAAAAGATATGAGCCTCCGCTCCGGCTCCCGCGAGCTCGAAGGTGATTTCACCGGAACGGTTGAGCAGGAAGAACACGCGCTTCTCGTTCGTTCCGAGGCGATAGAGATTCTGCGTTTCGTTGCTGATGTCCTTAAAAATCATACTTGAAAATTCCTAATTCCTAATATCTAATTCCTAATCAATGTCCAATACTTTAATACTCAATTTTACAATGGGGATTTCATTAGGAATTAGAAATTAGGTATTAGATATTGCGTCAGCCGATGCTTCCTTCCATCTCCATGTTTATTAATCTGTTCAATTCAATTGAATATTCGAGGGGAATTTCTTTGACGATCGGATCGATGAAGCCGTTTACCAGAAGCCCTTCTGCGTCTTCTTTTTTGATGCCGCGGGATGTGAGATAGAAAAGCTTTTCCTCACCTATTTTTTCTACCGTGGCTTCGTGTTCGACCACGGCGCTTGACTCTTGGATATTCATCGTGGGGTAGGTGTCTGAACGGGAAAGTGGATCGAGGAGGAGCGCGTCGCAGACGACGGAAGCTTTGGCATTTTTGGCACCTTTTCCGATATGTACTAATCCGCGATAGGAAGTGCGGCCGCCATCTTTGGAGATGGATTTGGAAATGACGCGCGACGTGGTATTGGGCGCGAGGTGGACCATTTTGGCGCCAGCGTCCTGATGCTGGCCAGCGCCCGCGTAGGCGATAGAAAGTACTTCCCCGTGGGCGCCCCGGCCTGTCAGGTAGACCGCGGGGTATTTCATCGTGACGCCGGAGCCGATGTTGCAGTCTACCCATTCCATGACGGCATTTTCCTCAGCCCGGGCTCGTTTGGTGACGAGGTTATAGATATTCTTGCTCCAGTTCTGGACGGTGGTATAGCGGACACGGGCATTTTTTTTCACAAAAATTTCTACGACGGCCGAGTGGAGCGAACTTGAGGTATAGATCGGGGCAGTGCAGCCCTCGATGTAATGCACGTAACTGCCTTCCTCGGCAATGATCAAGGTGCGTTCGAATTGGCCGAAGGCTTCGGCATTGATACGGAAGTAGGCTTGGAGAGGGAGTTTGACATGGACGCCTTTGGGAATATAGACAAACGAACCGCCGGACCAGACAGCCGAGTTGAGCGCGGCGAATTTATTATCATGCGGAGGAATGAGCGTGCTCATGTATTCTTTGACAAGAGCAGGATATTTTTTGACGGCTGTGTCCATATCGCAGAAAATGACCCCCAGCTTATCGAGCTCGCGGCTGAAACTTTCGTAGACGACCTCGGATTCGTATTGGGCCGAGACCCCGGCCAGGAATTTTTTTTCCGCTTCCGGAACGCCGATGCGATCATAAGTCTCTTTGATTTCTTGCGGCAAGTCGTCCCAAGAGCGGGCTTGCTTGTCGGTGGCTTTGAGGTAGTAGGTGATGGCTTCGAAATCAATTGGGGAAAGGTCGGCACCCCAACAAGGCATCGGCTTTTTTTTGAATATCTCATACGCGCGCAGGCGAAAATCACGCATCCATTTTTGTTCGCCTTTGATAGCGGAGATCTCGGTCACGATCTTGGCCGTGAGGCCGAGGCCGGTTCTTCGGACGGAACGCTCCGGCATGGCAAAGCCGAATTTATAGTCGAAATCTATGTTTTTAGGATGTTTGGCGGGTTTCATTGTATTGAGTTCTTTTGTTGGAATAAATAAAAATGTAAATCTCAAAATGCAAAATGACAGATTAAAATGTAAAATTAAGAGTGCATTTTTATTTTTTAATTTTGCGTTGTCCGCCTCGGCAGAGCCTTTGGCGAGACGGGTCATTTTGATATTTGATTTTTCAATTTTACATTTTATCAAACCCTTCTCGCTCGATCTTTTTTGCCAGAGCGCTTTTGCCTGTTTTCACTAATTTACCTCCTTTGAGTACGAGCACTTCGTCTGGCTTAATATAGCGCAAGAGGCGGGTAGAGTGGGTGATAAATACGAGCGTAGTTTTCTTGGGGAGGTGTTTTTTCAAAAACTGGGAAATCGTTTTCAGGGCATCTACATCGACGCCGGTGTCGATCTCATCGAACAGGGCGAGTCTCGGCTGGAGGAGAACTGCCTGGAGAGCTTCCAGCTTTTTCTTTTCTCCGCCAGAGAACCCGTCATTGAGTGAACGCTTGAGGAGCTCATCTTTGATGCGAAGTTCTTTGGCGAAGGTCTTCACTCGGCCATGGAGCGTCACAGGGTCGATTTGTTTTTCCAGAGCCAGGCGTAGCAGTTCGAAGACTGTCACGCCGGGAAGCGTCATAGGCGTTTGAAAGGAAAGAAAAATACCGAGGCGAGCGCGCTTGTCAGGCGAGAGGTTTTTGATGTTTTTGTTTTTTCCCTGCGCCCCTTTCCAAGGGGAGCTGGCGAGTCTTCGAGACTGAGGGGTGGGAGTAACTCGCAGTATTATTTTTGATGCCTTCGAGATTTTATAATGCGGATGCCCCATGATGGCGCTGGCAAGAGTGGATTTGCCGGAGCCGTTCGGTCCCATGAGGGCATAAGTTTTTCCCGCGCGGAAATCAAACGAGATATCTTCAAGAATTTTCTTGCCTTCGATGGAAACGGAAAGATTTTTTAATTTCAACATAGTTGAGTAGGAATTTTCAATTTTCAGTTCTCAATTTTCAAACAATGAAATAATTTTTCAATTTTGAAATTAAATCATTGGAAATTGTTTAGAAATTAGAAATTGGTAATTAGAAATTAACGTTGCTGTTTTGTTAATGAATCCAAAGTAATTTTGTTTAATGTTTCCTCAATCTTTTCTTCCAATACTCTCCACACCTGATTGGTTTGGCAGTGGCTGACCTGGAGGCAGGGGAGGGAACCTTTGACGGGAGTGGAAAAGGTCTTGATCGGGCCATCGAGTACACGGAGGATATCCCAGACGCTGATTTCTTTGGCGGAACGGATCAGGGTATACCCACCGGCCATACCTTTATGTGCCATAACCAAGTTGGCTCGGCGTAAGGATTGGAGAATCTTTTCGAGATAATCTTCGGGGATATGTTCCGCATTCGCGATAGTATGGATAGACAGCGGTTTGTCACTCTGCGCAAGAGCAAGCACCGCCCGCAGCCCGTAATAAGCTTTTTTGGAAATCTTCATAGAATAAACCCCCATTTTTACAGTGATCCGGCCACTGTAAGATTCTGTATTAATTCGGACTAATATTGTCTGCTTTAGGATATCAAAGGGTTGCAAGCTTGTCAATAAAGGTCGTGCAGCCTTTTTGGGGGTTTCTTTTTTGTAAAAAATGCAGTACACTGCTTCGGTTCAGGGCATAGAGCAGATGAAACATAAAGATGCTATGGGAAAGCCTTATTTAGGTTTTTGGGAGAAATTAGAGAAACCGTTTTTTGTTCTAGCACCGCTGGCCAACGTCACGGATGCTGTTTTTCGGCGCGTGATTGTCAAATATGGCAAACCGGATGTATTGTGGACGGAATTTGTCTCGGCAGACGGGTTGTGCCACCCGCAAGGGAGAGCGGCGCTACTCAGAGACCTTTCATATACCGAAGCCGAGCGGCCCATTGTGGTGCAGCTTTTTACCGCTTTCCCTGAGAAAATGTTCGAGGCGGCAAAATTGGTGACGGAACTCGGCTTCGATGGCATCGATATCAATATGGGGTGTCCGGATAAGAACGTGATGAAACAAGGGGCCGGAGCAACAATTATGAAAGATCCGAAACTCGCGCAAGAACTTATTGTCGCTGCACGAGAAGGTGCAGATGCGGCGGCAAGGTCCGCCAGTCGGCGGATCCCTATTTCTGTGAAGACGCGCTTGGGATTCAATGAGGATAATTTGGAAGCCTGGCTTCCAAATCTGCTCGAGGCCAAGCCGGCGGCGATCATAATGCATGCTCGGACGAAAAAAGAAATGTCCAAAGTGCCGGCCCGCTGGGAGTGCGTGAAGCGGGCGGTTGAGATTGCTAGGGGATCCACCAGCTGGCGGAGTACGCTCATTATCGGTAATGGCGATGTGAAAGATCTAGAGGACGCGGAGAACAAGATTCAAGAGACCGGAGCCGATGGGGTGATGCTTGGCCGGGCGATTTTCGGCAATCCGTGGCTCTTTGATAAGAACAAAACTGCGGTAACGGTAGAGGAAAAATTACGCGCGGCTATTTTTCATACGCGGTTGTTTGAAGAGGTTTGGAACCCGCCCACATCATCAGACCAGTCCAACAAGAATGTCGTTCTGGCGGGCGAAGTGTTTCGGGCAGGCGCTACCAAAAGTTTTGAGCTGATGAAAAAACATTACCAAGCCTATATCAATCATTTCCCGCAAGCCAAAGAATTGCGCGTGAAACTTATGAGTTGTCATAATGCTCAGGAAGTGGAAAAAACGATAGAAGAATTTTTGAAAAGCTATCCCGACACCGCGAAACAAAATGTAGAAATATCTTAGAGCTGGTATTTTGTGTATGATGATATACTTATCAAGTTGACCTAAACGAAAAACGTATGTCAAAAGTGAAACTCTGGTATCTGTATGATTTCGCCAATTCTTTCGCCTCTTCGGTGGTGATTTTCTATTTTCCGCTTCTTTTGTCCCGCGGGGGAGCCAGCGATATCTGGATAGGCATCTCGACGGCCATATCGACCATCATTCTCCTCATATTTTATCCCGCGCTCGGACACAAGGCTGATCAGAGCCAGAGGACAAGGATGCACTACATCATACTTTCCTCTGTTTTTATGCTCGTTACCTTGTATGCTATGGGTTTTATTACGAGCGCGTATGCCGAGCATTATACCTTTCTTCTCTTGGCTGTGTTGTGTCTTCTCTATATCATTTTTCAGATCTCGTTTCAGGGATCGTATGTCTTCTATTCGGCATTCATGCAGAATTTCAGGAATGAGGGACACAACAAAGACCGCGTATCCAGTCTCGGTACCGGGATCGGGCAACTGGGCAACGCGGTCTCTATCGGCATTATGGGGGCGTTTGTCGTGAACGGCTCGATTGTAGTATTCGGGGTGAGCGGCAATAGTCTGGCGCTCATTTTGGGAGCGACGATATTCATCGTTTTAGCTATTCCTTTTCTCATGCAAAAGCCGGACGATACGGAAGTGGTTGGGAGAGAGGGGCTCGGCAAAGGATTTTCGTTCAGTGAATTCATCAAGAAAGTCTTCCAGAACAAAAAATTACTTTATTACCTGCTCGGCTATATGTTCGTGGCGGATTCTTTGGCGACCTTGCAAATATATCTGACACTCTATCTTAAAAACGTCTTCGGTTTCACAGAAAAAATGTCGAGTCTGGGCGGAGTCATCAGCCTCGGGATGCTGTTTCTGACCTGTATGCTGGCCGGATCATTGATGCACAAAGTCACCGATAAGAAAAAGATGCTTATCTTGGGAGGAGTCATTTACATCGGCGCCTATCTCCTTTTCGGTCTGGCTCCGACTATTCCGGTCTATGCTTATCTGATATTGGCATTTGCGGGGATCGCTTTCGGCTTATTTTTTCCGCTGGCCCGGTCATTCTATTCGGATATCGTGCCGAAAGAATCGCAGGCAGAGTATTTCAGTTCCTTTGTCATCTTCGAAAGAGCGGCCACGGTTATCGGGCCGATTATCTGGGTGATCATATTTCAGCTGCTCAGCGCCTATCCGATAGAATACCGCTATCGGGCGAATGTGATGGCGCTGGCGTTGACGGCCATGCTGGGGCTGTATTTTATCAAGAAATCCTTTACGATGAAAGATCAATTGAAAATTTCTCACACGACAAAAATGTAAAGTACCACTATTTACGCAATTGCGTAAATAGTGGTACTCTGTGCCGCAAGGTTAATTAAGGATAGATTTATCAAAAATGTAGGAGCAGTACTTTTTCCGCAATTGCGGAAAAAGTACTGCTCTAGAGCTGCATGATTGTATTATGAAAATAGCGGTATTGGTATCAGGCGGGGTGGACAGTTCGGTGGCTTTGCGTTTGTTGAAAGAACAGGGGCATGAGCTGACCGCTTTCTACCTCAAAATCTGGCTGGAAGATGAGCTGGCTTTTTTGGGCGAGTGTCCTTGGGAGGATGATTTGCAGTACGTGCGCGCCGTCTGTGAACAAGCCGGCGTGCCTTTGAAAATTGTTCCGTTCCAGAAAGAATACTGGGAGCGGGTGGTGGCGTATACAATCGATGAGGTGAAGGCTGGCCGCACGCCCAATCCCGATATGCTCTGCAACGCGCGCATCAAATTCGGCGCCTTCTATGATTTCATCGCGGACAAAAGTTTCGACAAGATTGCGACCGGGCATTATGCGCAGGTGGTCGAAGACCATCCTGAACTTGATTCAGGATCTAGATCCCGGATTAAATCCGGGACAGCAAAACAAGTTTTGCTTAGAATGTCGCCGGACACTATCAAGGACCAGACATATTTTCTGTCGCAGTTAACGCAAAAGCAGCTTTCTAGGGCCATTTTTCCGATCGGAGGATATACGAAAAAAGAGGTACGGGAGCTAGCAGAGAAATTCCAGCTTCCCAATGCCAAGCGTAAAGACAGCCAAGGCATCTGTTTCTTGGGGAAAATCCCCTTTGATAAGTTTCTGGAATATCATTTGGGGAAGCGGCCGGGAAAATTGATCGAATACGAGACCAGAAAGGTTCTGGGCGAGCACAGTGGATTCTGGTACTTTACGGTCGGCCAGCGGCGTGGCATCAAGTTGTCCGGCGGGCCGTGGTATGTGGTGAAAAAAGATTCTGAAACGAATGAAATTTTCATCTCGCATGGAGAACATCACGAAGAATTGGCGCGAGATTCATTTATTGTCAGTGGCTTGAACTGGATTGCAGGAGCGGCTCCAGAAAAAACTAAGCTCTCTGTTAAAATACGCCATGGCGCCAAGTTGTACCCGGCGACAGTTGAGTTTTTGGAAAACGACAAGCTGAAAGTTTCATTAAAAGAAAAAGACCAGGGCATTGCATCTGGTCAGTTCGCTGTCTTTTATGACGGCGAGTACTGCTTAGGTGGCGGAGTGATTAGCGGGTAAAAAAGTTCTTAAAAACCTCTTTTTACCACATCAGGGGCGATCGAGATGTGAAAACCGGATGATGCAGGTAGGATTCTCCTTGTAGTGCATGAGAACACCACCGTTTTGGGAAACATAATCTGGAATCTCGAACGGAACTTTTCCGCAAAACTCCATAATACCAGTGACTATCAGAGAAACCTTCCGGAAGCCAGTAGGGTCTCCACCAAGTAAATCTTTGGTTATGCACTCCTTGAAAATTCTCAAGCGCGGAGTGAGTCGGCGAGTTCTGTACCAGGCCTGTCGGCGAGGGTTGATCCTGGGCAAGATTAAAGGAAAGTCACAAAATGGTTTGTTTAAGGGGATGGGAAGCAAGGTTTCTGCCAATACAACAACCAGTGGATAAGGAAGTACCAATCCTTCCTCGTTTTCCCAGTATCGATGGCCGTACACGTTGCACGGCAGAGTCAATTCAGAAAGAATAGTCATGGCGGCTCCTAATTGGTAAGGAATAGGTCAGAATAATTAAAAATAGTCACTATGTCAATCCGTAAAGAAAGTATTACATTTTTTGAAAAAATGCTTCTGGATTTTTACCAGAAGGCGGGACGGGAGCATTTGCCGTGGCGCACGCTCCGAAAAGCTTCGCCTCGGGGCGCGGGCAAGGCGGGAAAAATCACAGCGTATGAAGTTTGGGTAGCGGAAGTGATGCTCCAACAGACTCAAGTTTCGCGCGTGATCAGTTATTATAAGCGGTTTCTGAAACGCTTTCCGACGGTTCAAAAATTGGCGCGGGTATCGTGGGAAAAATTTCTGCCGTGCTACCAGGGATTGGGCTATTATACGCGCGGCCGTAATATGTTGAAAACTGCCAAAGAAATCGTTAACAAGTATCACGGAAAATTTCCGCGTGACAAAAAACTATTGGAAGACCTGCCCGGTATCGGGCCCTATACGGCGGCGGCCATCATGAGCTTCGCCTATGGTGATAACCATCTGGCTTGGGATACGAACCTGAAGCGGGTGATCGGGCGATTCTTTTTTGGGACGAAGAATTATTTTTCTTCCTCCTCCCCTCTGAAGGGGCGGGTTGGGGAGAGGTATAGAAAAAAGAACCCTTTCTCAATCTCCCACTTCTCCCACCCCTCACCCTCGCGGACTCGGGAGCTCCCCTCAGGCAGGGGAGCTGGAAGAGAGGTGCTGTCTTTTTCTCTCCCTGCGAAAATATTGAATGCGGCGCTCATGGATTTCGGCAGCGCCTTGTGCGTCAGCCGGCCCAAATGCGAAGCTTGTGCCTTGCGAAGCCGGTGCGTGTATTATGCCGAGGGGGGCAAAAGAGAAATTGGAAATAAGAAACTGGTAACTGGGGAGAATAAAAAAGAAGACTGGGGGAATGCGCGAGTTGTTTTGTTTTTGCATGAGAATCACAAAAAATATTTTTCTGCTGATAAGAAAAAATTCCAGCCATTTTTTCTTCCGGCAGCATACAATACGCGCGCCAGCATCAAGAAATATTTTCAGGAAACATACCAGCTGATTCTCTCTGTCCGTCCGCCCTATGAGAGAGCGGTGCGGGGAGGGAAACCGGCGCTTTTGGTGAATGCCCAGATCCTTCTGGGAGAACCATCTTTTCGGGTATTTTCAAAAGAGGCCAGGGAGGAGTATAATGAAAAACTCGGACGTTTTCCGTCTCGAAGAGCGTAAATCGTAATATAATTGTATGGGAAAATTTATTGGGCTGTTGGTGATTCTCGTGGTTGTCGGGGGAGTATTTTTTTTCTTCGGTAGCGGTAAGCAGAAAGCCGAGGCGCCGGTTGTTTCCGAACCAGCGGCGCAGATGAGCGTACCGGCCGGGGAGACACGGGAAATAGTCGTGAAAGCCAGCAGCTGGGCGTTCGAGCCGTCAGAAATCCGCGTTAAAGTTGGAACAAAGGTAAGGATCATCTTGCAAGGTGTTTCCGGTACGCACGCCTTTGCTATTCCTGAACTGGGAGTGAATAGCCAGTCGGTGAGCGCGGGCGAAACAGCGATGGTGGAGTTTGCCGCGAGTAAAAAAGGCGAATTTTCCTTCAAATGTTCCGTTTTTTGCGGCGAAGGACACCAGGGTATGACAGGGAAGCTTGTTGTCGAATAAATGGGGTGTTTTTTGAGGAGCTGTTCCGATTCAGGCGGAGCAGCTTTTTTGCACTGGTAAAAAGTTTTGGGAGTGCTATACTGGAGAAAAATCCTTATGCAGCTGCGCGCCTTCAATGTCCATTTCTTTTTTCTCCTCCTTCTGGCCGTGGGGGCAGTGGTGTTTTTTATCTTCGAGCCTTTTCTGACGGCTATCGTGGCGGCCGCTATCCTCACCGCTCTTTTCAAGAAGCCGTATTACGCATTTGAAAGATGGACGCGGGGACACAGGGCGTGGAGCGCATTTCTCACCTGCCTCATGGTCATCGTCATCATCGTGACGCCTGTTTTCTTAGTCTTGAGCTTGGCGATAGGCGAGGCGAATGATCTGTATCATACACTGGGCGAGACATCGGCTCTGGAAAGGATCATCAATCAGACCGTTGAAACGGGGCGCACTACTCCCTACCTGAATATCTTTTTCGATACCCAAACGCTGAATCAGGAGCGCATCCTGGAAGATATCAGGCAGTTCAGCCAGAATGCCCTGGGGCTTCTTCAGGCGGCGTATCAAGGGATCACCCATTTCGTTTTCTGGATATTCGTGATGTTTTTCACGCTGTTTTATTTCTTGATCGACGGCAAGCGGGCCTTGAAATACCTGATGCAGCTTTCTCCTTTGCGCGACGAGCACGACAAACTGCTCATCACGAAATTCATCTCTATCAGCCGGGCGACGCTCAAGGGAACGCTTGTCGTCGGCGTGATCCAGGGATTGTTGGGAGGAATCACATTTTGGATCGCCGGTATCCCGTCTCCGGCCATCTGGGGGCTGGTGATGGTGCTTTTTTCGATTGTTCCTATGGTAGGGACGGCTATCATCTGGGTTCCAGCCGGCATTATCATGCTCTTGCTCGGAGATATCTGGCAGGGCATCCTCATCCTTTCTATCGGAGCAGGAGTCATTTCAGTGATTGATAACATCCTGCGGCCCAAATTGGTCGGCAAAGATACTCAAATGCATCCGCTGATGGTATTTTTTGCCACCATCGGCGGGATCTCATTTTTCGGGCTACCCGGCTTTATCATCGGGCCGATCATCGTCTCTCTCTTTATGGCTTTGGGCGAGATCTATAGCATCGAGTTCCGCGATCAGCTCAAAGAGTACAATCAGTAGCTAGCTTGTAGGTGGTAGCTTTTTAGGAAAATCTCGGTTCAGAATCTACAAGCGACAAGTTAATAAGCTACAAGCTATGAATGGGTGGCAACATCTCCCGGAAACCATAGACCCGATCGCCTTCACGATCGGATTTTTTTCAGTGTATTGGTATGCAGTGTGGCTCCTCGTCGGATTTTTTGTTGTGCTCTGGCTTGCACTTCGGTTGGCGCGAAGAGGCGATGCACCGTGTCCCCCGAATGATACTTTTGATATGCTGGCGATCCTTTTTTTCGGCGCGCTTCTAGGCGGACGTATCGGTTACGTGCTTCTGTATCACCCGGACGTTTTTTTAGCATCTCCCATCGCGATATTTTCTCCTTATGACTTCGGGCGCGGAGAGTGGACGGGTCTTTCCGGCATGAGTTATCACGGAGGACTGGTCGGAGCAATAGCAGCTTTGGCTTGGTTTACCGGCAGAAAAAAACTCTCCTTTTGGAAGGCGGCTGATTTTGTAGCGCTCCTCGCTCCAGCCGCGATATTTTTTGGGCGGTTGGGGAATTTTTTCAATGTGGAGCTTCCGGGAAGAATAACGACTATGCCGTGGGGGATGTTGTTCCCGGGGATGAATCCGGCCGGGGTCTTGCGCCACCCATCCACTCTGTATGAGGCCTTGTTTGAGGGGGTGGTTCTTTTTGTAATACTTCTTTTTTTCCGTCACCGCATGTTTTTTTTAGGAGCACCCGCCCGCAACGCTTCGCGTAGCGATGCGGGCGGGCTCGCTTGTTTCTACCTGGCTCTCTACGCTCTTGCCCGCTTCGGTTGCGAATACTTCCGTGAACCGGATCCTCAGCTGGGGATTTTTTTCGGCCTGTTTACCATGGGGCAGCTGCTTTCTTTCGCGATGTTATCTGCGGCGGCTGTGATTTTCATATGGTTCAAACAGAAAAATCGTGCTAAAATGGTACACAACGGCTAATTCGCTCTCTTTTCGAACATGCTCGATAAAAAAATAATCGCTATTCTTGTCGGAACGCTGATTCTTGCGGTGGGATTCGTATATTTTGGTCTCAAGGACGACGGGTTGCCAGCAACCGATGATCCAGCCGCCATTGTTTATTATTGGGGCGATGGCTGTCCGCACTGCAAGGTGGTGAGCGATTTTATTGAAGCGAACGGCATTGCCGATGAAGTGTCTTTTGAAAGGAAAGAAGTCTGGTCGAATAAGGCCAATGCCAATGAGATGGGACGCCGGGCGAAGGCGTGCAATATCGAGCCGGAAGGGATGGGCGTGCCATTCGTCTACGGCGGCGATGGGAAGTGTTATATCGGCGAGCCGGATGTCATCAATTTCTTCAAAGCCAAGAGCGGCATGAGTACAGAAACATCCGCTGGAACACAAAAGTAACGGGTATTAACCCGATTTTACCGGCATTGCGTTCGGAAGCGAAAGTTTACTTCCGCTTCGCTCACTTCATTTGGTAATAATTTTCATGAAATTTCCTTCTTCTCATCCGAACATATCAGGATATAGTCCGCCAAAGCATGAGCGGGCGCTGGATATTGCCGTACCAAAAAAATCTGTTTTGGTCCGGATGCCGCCCTGCCATACGCGCATGCCGCTGGAGCGTTCGCCTGCCATCTGTAAAAAGCGTGATTTGGATGGCGTGCAGAGAGAAAAGCTCACATTTCTCAGGCAGATGAAAGAGCGTTCACTGCGGGACGTCTTGTGGCGTCTCTTCCGCAAAGGAGAGCTCTACTCCAGGCTGCTCCGGCGCCTGGTTTCGCGCTGCATCCCGGATGTCGCTCCGCATAAGCTGCTCTACGGCTCCCTGGTAGGCGGAGTGGCGTTCGGGATGGTGTCTATGGCTTTTATGGAACACTTTTTCGGGCCGGGCGTTTTTGCTCGCTCAGAAAGTTCAGGACAGGTAGCGGGCGCTTCAACAACCGTAGCGGCAGATCAAAAGAGCGCGGAGATAAGACAGACTGATTACAACAGCGAAACGGATATCTTTTTCGAATATTTCAATGAGGCGACGGATGCAGAGTACAAGAAGACGGTTCAAAAAATGGTCAAGGGCTATCCGATCGAGGGGATGCTTCCCTATATTTTTGAGCAGGACCGGCTGACATCCGCTTTTTTGATCGGCATCGCCAAGAAAGAGAGCAATTGGGGCAAGCGCGTCCCGGTCTTGGATGGCCAAGACTGTTTCAATTACTGGGGCTATCGAGGAGTGCGGCGGCTGATGGGAACGGGCGGACACACCTGTTTCAATAGCAGCAAGGATGCCGTGGATACGGTCGCCAA
>Ga0209211_10009057_pt1 | contig 13384 bp, 11 predicted proteins | sample RifGroA2_FD_183992 | JGI IMG/M metagenome (GOLD analysis project Ga0209211, IMG submission 183992) | Groundwater microbial communities from Rifle, Colorado, USA - Groundwater A2 (SPAdes) (version 2) | ecosystem: Environmental > Aquatic > Deep subsurface > Groundwater | place: Rifle, Colorado...
TCCGAAATCGAAGCGGTCCTTGTCCACCCAGGCCAGGATCTCGAGATAGTTCTTGCCCAAGACGACGCAGCGGTTTCCGGTGCCGTAGGGCTCCGGCACACCTCCCGGCTTGAGCGAGCCGCTGTGGCGTCGGCAGTCGGAGTTGCTGGCCCGGGCCATCGAACTGGTCGGCGGCTGCGATTGCAGCGGCGGTTGTCCAGCCTGCATCGGGCCGGTGCTGGCCGCCGACGAAACCTGTGTCGATTCGCCGAAAATCCTGGCGGCGCGAGTGCTGGAATTGCTGGTGCGCGCATGAGCGCCCTGGCCAGTCAGATCGCCATGCTGCGAAAGCAGTCGGGAGTCGCCGTCGAATTGCCACGCAGTCCGGTACCGGAAGAACTGCGGCGATTGCTGGGCATACGCACACGATTGAACCTTCCGCTCGTCGGTGCGTTGCCGAGCGCTGATCGGGAGCTGCCGGGCGTGGAAATTGCGCCCGGGGTCCTCAGCCTTGAACGCCTTTACCATTGGGATGACGTGCCTGACGAAGTCAGCGCCCGCTTCGCCGACGTTGCTCCGGCACGCGCGCGTGTCGCCAACCGGGAGCGGCCGCGGTGCGGTTTCGGAGTGATCCCGCGCCAGCACCTGCTGCATTTCGACACGGAAACCACCGGGCTGTCCGGTGGTACCGGGACGCGCGCCTTCATGATCGGCGCCGCCGACTGGCTCGGCCAAAGTTTGCGCGTCCGCCAGCTCTACCTGACCACGATCGCTGGCGAAACAGCGATGCTGGAAACTTTCGCCAGCTGGTTGCGACCGGACACGGTGCTGGTGAGTTACAACGGCCGTTGCTACGACTCGCCGCTGTTGGCCACGCGCTATCGGCTGGCGCGCATGCCCAACCCCATGGCCGGTCTTCGCCACCTGGACCTGCTGTTTCCCGTCCGCCGCCGTTTTCGCGGCGTATGGGAAAACTGCCGCCTGGCGACCGTGGAGCGGCAATGGCTTGGCGTGGTGCGCGAAGACGACCTTCCCGGCTCGGAAGCGCCGCGCGCCTGGCGCGACTACCTGCGCGGTGGAAGCGCGCGCGACTTACGCCGAGTGCTCGCGCACAACGACCAGGACCTGCGCAGCCTCGGCGCCTTGCTGCTGCGCATGGGCGAGACCGACGACCGTCTCCTCGAACCCGAACATCAATAGAAGTCTCGACACTCGCCGTCGGATGCCTCGGTCATTCCACGTAAATCGTCTTGATGTTCATGAACTCATGAATGCCATGTTCGGCGAGTTCACGGCCGAAGCCGGAGGATTTGGTGCCGCCGAATGGCAGACGCACGTCGCTGCGCACGATGGCGTTGACGAAGCAGGCGCCGGCCTTGATCTGGCGCACGACCGCCTCGCCACGCGCCTTGTCCCTCGTCCACACGCTGGCGCCCAGGCCGAAGCTGGTGTCGTTGGCGACACGCACGGCTTCCGCGTCGTCCTTGACCCGGATTACGCTGGCCACCGGGCCGAACAACTCTTCGCTGTACGCAGGCATGCCGGGCTTGACGAAATCAAGAATCGAAGCCGGATAGTGACTGGCGCCGTGCCCGGGCTCGCAGCCGAGCAAGGCCTTCGCGCCGGCGGCAATGCTCTTGCGCACCTGTCCGTGCAATTCCTCGCGCAAATCGGCGCGCACCATCGGCGCCAGGGTAGTGGTCGGATCGTTCGGATCGCCGACCTGCAATTTTCCCGCCGCCTCCACGAAGCGGCGCACGAACTCATCGGCGATCTTTTCCGTCACGATGAAGCGCTTGGCGGCGATACAGGTCTGCCCGGCATTGGCGAAGCGCGAACTGACCGCCATCGGGATGGTCTGGTCGAGGTCGGCATCGTCCAGCACCACGAAGGGATCGCTGCCGCCGAGTTCCATGACGCATTTCTTCAGGTGCTTGCCGGCCGTCGCGGCGACCGATCGCCCCGCCCGCTCGCTGCCCGTGAGCGTCACCGCCTGCACACGCGGATCGGCGATCACTTTCGCGGCCATCTCGTTGTCGATATGCAAGACACCGAACACGCCCTCAGGCACGCCCGCACGATCGAGCATTTCGGCGATGGCGTCGGCGCAGCGCGGAACATTGGTCGCATGTTTGAGCAAGGCGACATTGCCCGCCATCAGGGCCGGCGCCAGGAAACGGAACACCTGCCAGATCGGAAAATTCCACGGCATCACCGCGAACACGCAGCCAAGCGGCTCGTAACTGACATAGCTGCGCGTGGCCTCGGTGGCTATCGGCTGATCGCGCAGGTAGGCACCGGCGTGCTGCGCATAGTAATCGCAGGCGCCAGCGCATTTCTCGATCTCGGCCAGCGCCTCGCGCTGCAGCTTGCCCATTTCCGCTGACATGAGGCCGGCGATGCGTTGCCGGTGCTCGCGCAATTGCGCGCCGACCCGCCGCAGGAAGGCCGCACGCTGGTCCAGACTGTGCGCCGACCACGGCCCAAAGGCGGCCTGCGACTTCGCCAGGATCTCCTTGACCTTGCCCCAGTCCACGTACTGGTAACGGTAGTCGACCTGACCGGTCCACGGATTGGTGATTTCCACGCTCATAGCCGGTCCCTCGCTCAGCCCTGTTGCAGGGCCATCTGCATATCCAATTGACGCCGCTTCTCATCGCGGGCCATCAGCCACCAGGCGATCATCGCGGCGATGGAAACCGCCAGGATCATCAGCGTGGCCAGCGCATTGATCTTCGGGCTCAGGCCCAGGCGCACCGAGGAGAACACCTTCATCGGCAAAGTCGTCGAGGACGGTCCCGACACGAAGCTGGCCACCACCAGGTCGTCGATGGACAGCGTAAACGCAAGCAGCCAGCCGGAAATGAGCGCCGGCATAATGATCGGCAAGGTGATCAGGAAAAACACCTTGACCCGGTTGGCGCCCAGGTCCATGGCAGCCTCTTCGACCGACTTGTCCAGCTCGCCCAGGCGCGAGGACACCACGACGGTGACGAAGGCCACGCAGAAAGTGACGTGGGCGATCCAGATGGTGGTCATGCCGCGCGCCATGCCCAGGGACACGAACAGCAGCAGGATCGAAAGCCCAGTGATCACTTCGGGCATCACCAGCGGCGCGGTGATCAGGGCGCCGAACAGCGTCTTGCCGCGGAACGGGCGGAAGCGGGTCATGATCATCGCCGCGACGGTCGCCAGCACCACCGACGCGGTCGCCGTGAAGAAGGCGATGCGGATACTGACCCAGGCCGCCTTCATGATTCCTTCGTCCGCGAACAACTCGCCGTACCACTTGATCGAGAATCCCGACCAGACGGTGACCAGCTTCGACTCGTTGAAGGAGTAGATGACCAGGCTGAGGATCGGCGCATACAGGAATACGAAGCCCAGGATCAGCATCGTCTTCAGCATCGGCGACAGTCCGGCGCGGCGGCTCATGTCAGCTTGCTCTCCAGTTCCTTCAACTCGTAGTGGTAGAAAATCACGATCGGCACCAAGAGCAGGACCAGCATGATCGTCGCCACCGCCGAGGCCACCGGCCAGTCGCGGTTGCTGAAGAATTCATCCCAGAGGATCTTGCCGATCATCAAGGTATCCGGTCCGCCGAGCAGGGCCGGAATCACGAACTCGCCAACCACCGGAATCAGCACCAGCATGGAACCGGCGATGATGCCCGACCGCGATAGCGGCAAGGTGATCCGCAGGAATACTTTCCAGGGCCGGGCTCCGAGGTCATAGGCGGCCTCCAGGAAGCGCATGTCGAGCTTCACCAGGTTGGTGTAGAGCGGCAGCACCATGAACGGCAGGTACGCGTAGACGATGCCGATGTAGATTGCGACGTTGGTGTGCAGGATCTGCAGCGGCTCGTCGATGACGCCGATCCAGATCAGGAAATTGTTCAGCAGGCCGTTGTTCTTGAGGATGCCGATCCAGGCGTAGATCCGGATCAGGAACGACGTCCAGGAGGGCAATATCACCAGCATCAACGCCACGTTGCGCGTTGCCGGCGGCATCCGCGCGATGGCGTAGGCAATCGGATAGCCGACCAGCAGGCACAGCAGGGTCGAGATCACGGCGATCTTCAGCGAGCTGATGTAGGCGCTGTAGTAAAGACTTTCGGTGAACAGGAACAGATAGTTGTTGAGGTTGAGCGAAACGCTCAGGTCCTTGCCATCCCAGCTGACCAGATCGGAATACGGCGGCATCGCGATCAGCGAGTGGCTGAAGGAAATCTTCAGCGCGATGGCGAAAGGGATAGCGAAGAACAGCAGCATCCACAGGTAAGGCGGCGCGATCACCAACCATCGCGGCCCGGGCAACCAACGGCGAAGACCTGCCTTCATGAGGTGAGCACCACGCCCGCGTTTTCGCCCCAGCTCAGCCACACCTCATCGTTCCAGGTGAAGCGCTCGGAGGCCCAGCGCTGCGTATTGACGAAATTCGCCATGACTTTGAAGCCGCTGGGCAGGCGCACGTGATAGACCGAATGACTGCCAAAGTAGGCGATGTCTTCGATGACGCCCTTGGCCTTGTTGTGCCGATCGGCGGGTTCGTCCTTGCTCACCGACACCTTTTCCGGCCGCAGTGAGAACGACACATCCTGTCCTTCGTATCCGGTCAGGCCGTGGCCGACGAAGATGGGCAGCTCCAGCGCCGGCGAACGGATGGTGGCGAAATCCTTTTCGTCGTCCAGGATCTTGCCGTCGAACAGGTTCACCGAACCGATGAATTCGGCAGTGAATCGATTCGCCGGCTGCTCGTAGATTTCGTCCGGCGTACCGATCTGCAGGATCCGGCCGGCGTCCATGATCGCGATGCGATGCGCCATGGTCATCGCCTCTTCCTGGTCGTGGGTGACCATCACGCAAGTCACGCCCAGCTTCTCGATGATATTGGCCAGCTCCAACTGCATCTGCGAGCGAAGCTTCTTGTCGAGCGCACCCATCGGCTCGTCGAGCAGCAGCAATTTCGGACTCTTGGCCAGCGAACGCGCCAGCGCCACCCGTTGCTGCTGGCCTCCGGAAAGCTGGTGCGGCTTGCGCTTTGCGAACTTGCTCATTTGCACGATGCCGAGCATTTCAGCAACGCGTTTGCTGACCTCGTCCCGCGAATGCTTGTCCTGTTTCAGGCCGAAGGCGATGTTCTGCTCCACGGTCATGTGCGGAAACAGGGCATAGGACTGGAACATCATGTTGACCGGGCGATCGTACGGAGGCAGCGGCGTCAAATCCTGCCCGTCGACCAGCACCTTGCCGCGCGTCGGCCGTTCGAAGCCCGCCAACACCCGCAGCAAAGTCGACTTGCCGCAACCAGACGCGCCCAGCAGTGCAAATATTTCGCCACGACGGATGTCCAGCGTGACTTCGTCGACCGCGACGAAACCATCGAACTCCTTGCGGATGTTTTCCATCCGCACATAGGACTCGGCGCCGAGACGCTCGGCCTTGCCGCCCGCGCCATTGCCACCGGCCGATGCCGGCATCGCGGCCGCTGTGTCAGACGCCATGGGAAGCTTCTCGCAAGAAGGGGGCAGGATCGCCCTGCCCCGGGATGAACGTCACTTGCCGGTCTTGAGCTTGGTCCATATCCGCGTGTAAAGGCGGTCTGTGTCCGGCGGCACCACGGCGAAGGTGAACAGCTTGTCCATCGTTTCCGGCGGCGGATTGACGCCCGGATTCTCCAGCACGCTCTTGTCGATCATGGGCGTGGAGGCCTGGTTGGCATTGGCATAGGCGACGTAGTTGCTGATGCCGGCCATGACTTCGGGACGCAGGATGTAATCCAGGAAAAGATGCGCGTTGATCGGATGCTTGGCGTCCTTGGGGATGGCGATCATGTCGAACCACATCGGCGCGCCTTCCTTCGGGATGTTGTACTTGATCTCGATCCCGTTCTTGGCCTCTTCGGCGCGGGTGGCCGCCTGGAACACGTCGCCGGACCAACCCACCGCCAGGCAGATGTCGCCATTGGCGAGTTCGTTGATGTATTCCGACGAATTGAATTCGGTGATGTAGGGGCGAACCTTGGTCAGCAAGGCTTCGCCCTTGCGAATCACCGCTTCGTCGGTGCTGTTGGGATCTTCACCCAGGTAATTGAGTGCGATCGGCAGCAGCTCTCCCGGCGTGTCGAGCACGGCGACGCCGCAGCTCTTCAGCTTGGAGATGTATTCCGGCTTGAACACGATGTCCCAGCTGGCGACCGGTGCATTCGGCCCCAGCGCCGCTTCCACCTTGGCCACGTTGTAGCCGATACCGGTGGTGCCCCACAGCCAATTCAAGGCATGGGCATTGTCCGGGTCGAGCTTGGCGATGCGCGCCATGATCGCCGGATCGAGGTTGCCGTAGTTGGTCAGCTTCGACTTGTCCAGTGGCTGGAACACGCCCGCTTGCACCTGGCGCGCCAGATACTGCAGGGACGGCACCACCAGGTCGTAGCCGGTGTTGCCGGAAACCATCTTGGCTTCGAGCAACTCGTTACTGTCGAACACGTCGTAGGTGACCTTGATGCCGGTTTCCTTTTCGAAATTGGCGATCGTGTCCTCGGCGATATAATCCGACCAGTTGTAGATATTGAGGACCTTCTCGTCGTCGGTCACCACGGCGGGGGCCGCTGCCGGCGCCGCTACGGTCGGCGCGGCGGGCGCGGCCGGCTCCTTGTTGCAACCGGTCAACATCATCGCGGTGATCGTGAATGCAAGAATGCGAAGCTTCATTACCTACCCTCCCTAGTGGATCTGAACGATTCGGAGCCGAGCCAAGATATACAGCCAGGCCGCAGATGAAACAAGTCAGGCCGCGGCAATGCTGATGCCGAGCGCCGCCGCGGTCTGGTCGAGCGATTTCCAGGTCTTGGCGAACAGCTCGTCGATCTGCTCGCGGGTGATGACCAGCGGCGGCGACAACAGCATCGCATCGTTGGTCGCGCGCAGGATCAGGCCGTTGCGCAGGGCGAAATCGCGGCACATCTGGCCGACGGCGCCGCGATCGGGGAAGTACTGCCGACTGGATTTGCGCGGTACCAATTCCAGCGCGCCCATCATGCCCACCAGACGCGACTCGCCCACCAGCGGATGTTCGCCCAACTCCTTCCAACGCTGCGCCAGGTACGGGCCGGTATTGGACTGGACATTCTCGACGATCTTTTCTTCCTGCAGGATGCGGATGTTCTCCAGCGCAACCGCCGTGCACACCGGGTGGCCCGAGTAGGTGTAGCCATGCGCCAGCTCGCCGCCCTCTTCCATCAGCACCTTGGATATCCGGTCGTTGAACATCACCGCGCCCAGCGGGATGTAGCCCGAGGTGATGCCCTTGGCCAGGGTCATGATGTCGGGCTGGATGCCGAAATACTCCGAGCCGAACCAGTGGCCGGTGCGCCCGAAACCGGTGATCACTTCATCGACGACCAGCAGTACATCGTACTTGCGGCAGATGCGCTCGATTTCCGGCCAGTAACTCATCGGCGGCACGAACACGCCGGCGGCACCCTGGATGGGCTCGCCGATGAACGCGGCAACCCGATCCGGACCGAGCTCGAGGATCTTCTCTTCCAGCTCGCGCGCGCGCTGCAGGCCGAACTCCTCCGCCCCAAGTTCGCCGCCTTCGCCAAACCAGTACGGCTGGTTGATGTGCACGATGTTGGGAATCGGCAAGCCGCCCATCGCATGCATGCCGCGCATGCCGCCCAGGCTGGCGCCGGCGACGGTGGAGCCGTGATAGCCGTTCCAGCGGCCGATGAAAACGTTCTTCTGCGGCTTGTCCTGGACTGCCCAGAAATGCCGGACCAGACGCAGGATGGTGTCGTTGGCCTCGGAGCCGGAATTGGTGAAGAAGGAGTGGTTAAGGTCGCCCGGCGTCAAATCCGCCAGCTTGGCGGCCAGACGCACGGTGGGCTCGGTGGTGCAGGAAAAGAAGCTGTTGTAATAGGCCAGCTCGGTCATCTGCCGCGACGCGACTTCGCCCAGCTCCCTGCGTCCGTAGCCGATGTTGACGCACCACAGTCCGGCGAAGGCGTCGAGCAGCTTGTTGCCTTCGGAGTCCCAGACGTAGACGCCCTCGCCGCGGGTCAGGATGCGGGTGCCCTTCCTGGCCAGGGCGGCATTGTCGTTGAACGGATGCAGATGGTGCGCCGCGTCCAGTTGCTGCAAGGCATGAGTGTCGAGGTATTGCATGGACCGCACTCCGGAAAGATTCGATCAGGTAATCGCGTTGGCGCCAGCGCCGTGGCTGGTCACACGTTCAACAACAGGAACTCCCGCTCCCACGAGCTGATGACGCGGAAAAAAGTCTGGTACTCCTTGCGCTTGACCGCGATATAGGCGTCGACGAAGCGGCCGCCGATCATCTCGTGCAGCGGCTTGCAGTCGCGCAACAGGTCCAGCGATTGTTCGAGCGATCGCGGCAGGCCATAACCCAGGTCCTGGGCGCTGCCGGCCAGCGGATCGGTTGGCATCAGCTTCTCCCTGATGCCCAGGTAACCGCAGGCCAGGGTGCCGGCCATCGCCAGGTAGGGATTGGCGTCGGACCCGGCGAAGCGGCTTTCCACGCGGGTGTTCTCGACCGAATCCAGCGGCACGCGCAACCCGCAAGTGCGATTGTCGTAGCCCCATTGCACGTTGATCGGCGCCACTTCGCCCAGCGCCATGCGCCGGTAGGAGTTTACGTTCGGCGCGAAGAACGGCATCGCCATCGGCACGTATTTTTGCAGCCCGCCCAGATAATGCTGGAACAACATGCTGTGCTCGCCGGGCTTGCGGCCGGCGAACATGTTCTTGCCCGACTTGGCGTCGACCACGCTCTGATGAATGTGCATGGAGCTGCCGGGCTCGTTTTCCATGGGCTTGGCCAGGAACGTGGCGTAGATGCCATGGCGCAACGCGGCCTCGCGCATGGTCCGCTTGAACAGGAACACCTGGTCGGCGCGCGACATCGGATCGGCGTGCTGGAAATTCACTTCCAACTGCGCCGCGCCCGATTCGTGGATCAGGGTGTCGACATCCAGCTCCATCGCTTCGGCGTAGTCGTACATCATGTCCAGGATCGGATCGAACTCGTTGACCGCGTCGATCGAATAGGACTGCCGCGCCGTTTCCGGGCGGCCGGAACGGCCGGGAGGCGGCTGCAGCGGAAAATCCGGGTCGGTGTTCTTCTGCACCAGGAAGAACTCCAGCTCCGGCGCGACGATCGGCTTCAGGCCAATTTCGTCATAGAGCGCAATAACCCGCCTCAGCACGCTACGCGGGGCCAGATCGTGGGGCTGCCCCTCCCGGGTGAAACAGTCATGAATAATCTGCGCGGTGGGATCCGACGCCCAGGGCACCATGCGCACGGTCTCCGGATCCGGTCGCAGAAACATGTCCGAATCCGACGGCGACACCAGATCGTAGTACTCATCCGGATAGTCGCCAGTCACCGTGGTGACAAAGATGCCTTCCGGCAGGCGCGTGCCGTAATCGTGGGAAAACTTTGCGGCGGGAATGATCTTGCCGCGCGCGATGCCGGTCATGTCCGGCACCAGGCACTCGACCTCGGTGATGCGGCGGTCCTTGAGCCAGCGCAGCAGGGAGCTTTCTTCCGTTTGCGGCGGTTTGGTCTTGGACTGCCTGGGTCTGGCTGGCGCTTTGTTCTTGCTCATGGCTCAGGCTCGCTGTGCTGCGCGAGCCCGGCAGGCCGCGGCAAACTCCTGGAATATTCCCAGGTAGAACGGATTCTCGGTGACTTTCCATTCCGGATGCCACTGCACGGCCAACAGGAAGGTCTGCGCGGAGTCCAGGCGCACCCCTTCCACCAGTCCGTCGGGGGCGATGGCCTCCACCAACAGGCCGCGGCCGAGCCGATCGATGCCCTGCCCGTGCAGCGAGTTGACCATCGCGCGGTCCGCGCCGGCGATGCGCGCCAGGCTTCCTCTAAGGCTGACCGAATGGCTGGGACCGTATTGCTCGTCCAGCGGCGCCGTGTCGTCTTCGCGATGATCGTCGCGCCCCGGCACTTCCTGCACCTTCTGATGCAGGCTGCCGCCGAGGGCCACGTTCACCTCCTGCAGGCCGCGGCAGACCGCCAGCACGGGCAGGCGCAGCTCGATGGCCAGCGGTACCAGCGAAAGACTGGTGGCATCGCGCGCCGGGTCGTGCAGGTTGCCCTCATAACTGGGCTCGTCGGAATAATGGTGCGGTTCGATATTGCTGTAGGAGCCGGTAAGAAACAGCCCGTCCAGCTGCCCGAGCAACTCGCGCAAGGGCAGCGGCGGCGACATCGAGGGAATCAGCAGCGGGATCGCCCCGGCGCCATCGATCACCCCGCGAACATACTTTTCGCCGACCGCCTGGTAGCGATGCAGGCCGATGACCTTGTTGTCCGAGGGAAGTCCAACCAGCGGCGCACGCGGCATAAACGGCTCATCGGCGAATAAGTCCCAACCCTACCGCAGCCGTTTGATTTTATCAACAGCGCCTCAGAATCGTTGAGTATTTTTTACAGCCAAAACGAGCTCTGCTAAACTTCCGCGATCCATAGCGGAAGCCTGCCATGACCCAGAATCCCCTGCCCGCCGCCGAACTGCAACAGATCGGCGACTGCGAAATGATCGACCTGCTGCTGCCCGATATGAACGGCCTGCTGCGCGGCAAACGCATCACCCGCGATGCGCTCGACAAAGTGTATGCCAACGGCGTGTGCCTGCCGATGTCGCTGATCGCCACCGACATCACCGGCAACACCGTCGAAGAAACCGGCCTGGGTTATGCCATCGGCGACGAGGATCGCATTTGCCGTCCAATTCCCGGAACCCTGCGTCCGATCGCGTGGCAGGAGCGGCCGATGGCGCAAGTGTTGCTGAGCATGGAAGACGCCAAGGGTGGCGCGTTCGCCGCCAATCCACGCGAAGTGCTCAAGCGCGTCGTGCAGAAATTCACCGACAAGGGCCTGACCCCGGTGATCGCAGTCGAGCTGGAGTTCTATCTGCTCGATGGCGACCTGACCGTCGATGGTCGTCCGCAGACGTCGGTGAACCCGGCGACTGGCGTGCGCAATTTGAGTACGCAGGTTTATTACATGCAGGACTTGAACGACTACCAGGATTTCACCGACGCCGTCGCGGATGCCTGCCGCATCCAGCAGATTCCCGCCGACACCGCCGTGGCCGAATATGCGCCGGGGCAGTTCGAAATCAATCTCAAGCATCGCAACGATGCGGTACGCGCCTGCGACGACGCCATCTATCTGAAGCGCGCGATCAAGGCGATCGCGGAACGCCAGGGCATGATCGCCAGCTTCATGGCCAAGCCGTTCGTCGACCAGGCGGGCAGCGGCACGCATGTCCATGTCAGTGTGCTCGACAAGGACGGCAACAATATTTTCGCGTGCACGCCGGAAGCGCCCAGCGACACCTTGCGCCATGCCGTGGCCGGGCTGCAGCAGGTGTCGAAGGATTGCATGCTGATGTTCGCCCCGCACGCCAACAGCTACCGGCGCTTCGTGCTCAATGCCTTCGTGCCGCTGAACGATTGCTGGGGCTTCAACAATCGCACCGTGGCCATGCGCATTCCGCACAGCGACCCGGCCAACATCCGCATCGAGCATCGCATTGCCGGCGCCGACGCCAATCCGTACCTGGTGGCTGCCGCCGTGCTCGCGGGCATGTTGCATGGCCTGGAAAGCAAGGGCGATCCGGGCCCGCCGATCATCGGCAATGCCTACGAGCAGACCGAAGCACGCACGCTGTTCTGGCGCGACACCATCCAGGACTTCATGGCCAGCGACTTCGTCAAGACCACGTTCGGCCACGAATTCCAGCACATCTTCGGCCAGCAGAAGCTCAAGGAGATGCGCAGTTTCTATACCGAAGTGACGACGCTGGAATACGACTGGTACCTGCGCCAGGTTTGACTGCGATGGCCGGAACGATTCCAGGCGCGCTGTCGCAGGTCGCTCCCGGCACCCTGCGTGCCGCCACCGACCGACCCAGCACCGCGTACGAAGCGACGGCGACACCGCTGCCGCAGCAGCCGCGGCTCGAAGGCCGGCACACGGCCGACGTCTGCATCCTTGGCGCCGGCCTGACCGGATTATCGACCGCCATCGAACTGGCCGAAGCCGGGCTGAGCGTTGTCGTGCTGGAGGGACGACGCGTTGGCTGGGGCGCTTCCGGCCGCAGCGGCGGACAGGCCATCTTCGGTTACAGCTGCGACCAGTCCAAGCTCGCCGCGCTGATCGGCATGGCCGACTCGCGCCGCCTGTTCGACTGGTCGCTGGAAGGCGTGCGCATGATCCACGAGCGCTGCGCCAGGCACGACATCGATTGCGATTGGCGCGCCGGGCACGCTCACGTGCCGCTGAAGCCGCGGCAGGTGGTCGAGTTGAAAGCCTGGCAACGGGACCTCGCGGAGAACCACGGTTATGAAGTGCAATGGTGGGAGCGCGAACAACTGCGCGAACAGCTCGCCAGCGATCGCTACCTGGGTGCGCTGTTCGACCCGAACAGCGGCCATCTGCAGCCGCTGAAGTACATGCTGGGCCTGGCCCGCGCCGCGTTGAAACTCGGCGTGCGGATTTTTGAAGAATCCGAAGTGATCGAACTGCAGCGTGGCGACAAGCCGGTGCTGCGGACGGCAAGCGGCGAGGTGCGCGGCGATTTCGCTGTGCTGGCGGGCAATGCCTACGTGCGCGGGGTCGCGCCCGAACTCGACGCGATGATCATGCCCGTGGGCACCTACATCGCCGCCACCGAAGTACTCGGCGCCGAACGCGCCCGATCCTTGATCCGAAACGACATGGCGGTCGCCGACATCAACTGGGCACTGGATTATTTCCGGCTCAGCCGCGACCACCGGCTGCTCTTTGGCGGACGGGCAAGCTATTCCACGCTGCCGCCACCGAACCTGCGGCGCACGATGTTGCGCCGCATGACGCGGGTGTTCCCGCAATTGGCCGGCGTAAAACTGGAACACGCCTGGGGCGGCTTCGTCGACATCAGCATGAACCGGGCGCCGCACTGGGGCCGATTGGGCAGCAACGTCTATTTCGCGCAGGGTTTCTCCGGCCACGGCATTGCCGCCACCGGCCTGGCCGGACGCATCATTGCTGAAGCCATTCGCGGCCAGGCTGGACGCCTGGACGTATTCGCCGGCATCAAGCACCGGCCCTTCCCCGGCGGCCGCGCCTTCCGCACCCCGCTGCTGGTCGCCGCGATGGCCTGGTTCAAACTGCGCGACGCGCTGTTCTAGCCAATACCTTGTGGGAGCGGCTTCAGCCGCGATAGCTTCTGGCTTCGGTGACAGAGCTATCGCGGCTGAAGCCGCTCCCACAATGCACTGGCAATAAAAAATGTCCGCTGTCAAGCCTTTTTTGATAACGGGCGCAACGCGAAAACCCTATATAAAGCAATAGTTTAGGGTGTTTACTGGGGACTTCAGCTC
>Ga0209211_10009060_pt1 | contig 13380 bp, 13 predicted proteins | sample RifGroA2_FD_183992 | JGI IMG/M metagenome (GOLD analysis project Ga0209211, IMG submission 183992) | Groundwater microbial communities from Rifle, Colorado, USA - Groundwater A2 (SPAdes) (version 2) | ecosystem: Environmental > Aquatic > Deep subsurface > Groundwater | place: Rifle, Colorado...
GCGAGAATCTGGCTCAGGGAACAGCGGCAGGCCTTCCGTGAATCGCCCAGAAAGCCGCACTTGCAGGGATTCATGGCCGTCACCAGCATGAAGCGCGCGGGAAACGTGAGAGAGGCCCGGGCCCGGCTAATGACCAGTTTGCCGTCTTCCATGGGCGCGCGCAGAATTTCAAGCGCGTCTTTTCTGAATTCGGAAAGTTCGTCCAGGAATAGCACGCCGTGATGCGCCAGCGTGATTTCTCCGGGCCGCGGAAAAGGGCCTCCTCCGGCGAGCCCGGCGGGTGATATCGTATGATGAGGCGAACGGAAAGGCCGCCGGTTCATGAGGCGGCGGCCCATTCCCGGCGCGTCGGCCGCGCTGTGAATTTTCATGACTTCCAGGACTTCTTCCTGGGAAAGGTCAGGCAAAATACCGGGCAGGCGGCGTGCCAGCATGCTTTTGCCGGGAACCGTGTCGATAGGCTAACAGGAATAACGCTAGCAAAAGTTATCAATATACAGCCGCCTTTGCTTTATCCGCTCGAAGAATGGGTCAAAGAACAACAAGGGAAGCATTTCTGCACCTGTGGCTGTGGCAATCCGATACAAATCAAACCCCAGCACCGCGCGAAGGGAATTCCTAAATTCACGCTTGCGCATCATAGGATGTCCATGACCCGCTTGATAAAGAGCTATAACGAGAAAGGTCTCTACACGGTTGGCCAAGTCGCCAGAATGACCGGCATTGGAGCCACTTCTATACGGCGGCATCAAGGAAAGCTGTTTCCTTTACCGGCCACAGTCCATAAAAATAGCACAAGGCTTTACACCAAAAATCAGATTGAAGAAATTCAAAGGTGCTGGGAGAATTACAGGTCACCAGCCAATCTATAAGGTGAAAGGTATGAAAATTATCTGTAAATACTGTAAGAAGCCTATGGGAGAAATTGAGCCTTTTGAGGACGAGCCCATAAAGAAAGCAAAATGCAGTGAATGCCTTGAAAAAGAAAGGCAACAAGAGCAAGACAGGTTGAAAGCTGAACCGTTGGAAGGAGAAAAGAAAAGAGATGTCATCGTCAATGGTTGGAAGGGATATCTAACTATCGCAGGCAAAGAATCTCCAAATCTTTCCCTTTGGGAAATCGCTGTTTGCGGGAAGCCGTTTTTTTGCACTTCTCAAATAAGGAAAGATTTGGAACGGCTTTTGGAAGCCAATCCTAGCGACACGGTTGACGTTACCGTCTTTCATTCCATGACGATACATACGGGCTGGGATCTAAGAAAAAGAAAAGGAAGAAATAAGAAAGAAAAAAAGCCGATTGTTGATGCTCCCAAGAAAGAAGCCACTCATTATAATTGCACTATTCAAGTCCCTAAGGATGTTGCTCTACAGTTATTCGATGGTGTAGCCGATCGAAATTTTGAAATTGTAAAAATTTTAATGGATTCAGCGGAGAAGAGCAGAAATCCTGAAAGAATCCCAATTGACGAGAATGTTCAAAAGCCAAAGACATGAGTATTGAGCGCAGGAACGGAAGCGTCGTCCAACAGTCTTTGGCCATGGTGGTTGGGAGACTGATTTCTTCGTCCTTTTGTTATTACTTTTCTACAAGAATTGCCACCACGCAAGTGGTGCTGGCGGCTTCTGCCTGAAAAAGTTTTAACAATCCCTCTTAATTAAGACACGGCTTTCCTTAAAAGTAATTCTCCCTTTCCGCTCTGATTCTCAGCTAAATAAAAGCTCCTAAAAACCAAGGGGGAGCTATGAGCTGGGATAACCGCATCAAGATTGTGAATAATCTCTCAAAAATCGATGTCAATATTTTAGGGCAGGGCTCCGCCCTGTATGTGCGGGTTACCCGGGAAGAAAGTATTAAACAAGGGCTTTCGATTCCAAATCAACGCAACCGTGGTTTAGAAGTAGCGGCAAATCGAGGCTGGAAGTGGGTAAAGGTATACGTCGAACCGAAACATGTCAGCGCTGAGTTGTGGATTGATAAGAGGACAGCCTTAGCAGAATTGATCAATGATTTAAAGACAGGAAAAATAAAAAGAGTTTTCGCAAGACATCAGGACCGATTTTGGCGCTCAAGCGAAGTGAGAGATAAGCTGCTGCAAATTCTCAGAACCCATGAAATCGAATTTTGGGATTTTGATAGCCTTAAAGATTATCGAACCGCGAGCGGTAAGTTTGCTTTGAAGGTCCAGGCAGATGCCTGTGAGTACGAGAAGGACATTACCTCTGAACGAATCCGCGAGATGAAAAGAGGAAAGGCGATGTCTGGACGTCCGGCCGGCGGCCCGCCGCCTTATGGATATACATGCCAAGCTCGGGTTAAAAGAGAGTTTATGCAAAAAGAGGGATTCAATGAGGAAGAAGCCTACCGAAAAGCTTGTGAAGTGATTCCTAATAAGAAAGAGTGGTTTATTAATCTGTCTGAAGCGGAAGTTTTGCTTTTAATAATTTCAACGTATCTCTCAAAACATCCTTCACTCGTCGTTTCATCCCAATGCCTTCCAAAATTCCGACCCGAAATTCAAAAAAGAATTTCTCATATTTTTCAAAATTCCAAAGTTCCAATGGGTTCCCATCGGATCGCAGAAATGCTCAATATACAAGATTATCGAAATATAAATGGCCATCCCTGGAATGGATCCAAAGTTTTAAGCATTATTAATAACCCAACTGCATTTGGATATGTGACCTACGATGAGGTCTCGTATGAAAAGAAGCAGCCAGCAAATTTACCCAGGCGAAACAGCAAATTTTTCCGTGCTATTCATGAGCCGATTATTCATCCTGAGCTATGGCAAGAAGTTCAAGCAGTAAAGAACCGGAACACAGCGAATCTAAGGACCAAATCTCGAACGGGCAGAACATACCCGCTTTCTAAACTGATTTTTTGCGGGAAATGCCATTCTTCCATGAGAGCCATGTCACAGGGATTGAAACGTCCCTTTGCTTACTACGTTTGTAAAAAACGAAGTTATTATGGAGCGGATATAAAAAATAATCCGAGAGCGTGTGACTTCCCAAGAATTAATGCCCGATATGCAGAGGAATCGATATGGAAAAATTTATTGTCATTAGCTCAATTTCCCTCAGATGCTCTTGCTTCTTTGGAGAAAATAAAGGCCCAGCGGCGGAAACAACGGCCTTTGCTAAAAGAAGCGTATGAGCAAATCAAAAAAGAGCAGATGGTTCTTCGCGGATTGGTTCAAAAATACTATTCAAGGTTTGAGACCAGCAGAGATTCCGCAGAAGAAGACCTTGCGTGGCAAAAACTAATCGAGCTAAAAACGTGGCAAAACGAACTGAACGACAAAGAACAGGAGTTGAAACAAGAATTATCAAAGAAGTGGATGAGGCAACCGGAAAAAATTATTAATTATCAGTTAGAAAAATTTAAAGCTCTGGTCGGAAAAATTAAAAATAGAAGATTGCTCTATCAGGCTTTGAATGAAAAATACCGCTTTCGCGTAGTAGCGCATGAAAGATATTTGATAGAGCCAAGAATCGAAATCGATCTTCTCCAAAGAAAAAGGGCATTAGAACTTCCCGAATTAACGCGAAAAATTGCTGATGAGACTCATTTAATAAAACTATCCAAACGAATTGATATACAGCCGGCAGATAGGAAACCGATCAAAGCATGGATCCAAGAAGAGCAAGGGAAACACGTTTGTGTTTGTGGGTGCGGGCATTTCATTCAAATTGGGCCTCAGCATCGTACCAAAGGGATACCAAGATACAAGTTTGGCCACCATACTTTTCCACTCATGCAGAAGATGAGGCGGTATAACGAAAAGGGATTATACACAATTTCTCAGATATCAAAAATGCTAGGGATAGGTCATAGTACGATTCGACGGTGCTTGGGAAGGTTGTTTCTCGAGCCGACAATGACTGTTTTCAGGAATAAGATAAAGCTATTTACTGAAGAGCAAATCAAGATCATGAAACTAGCATGGCTCGGTGGAAAACTGAAAAAAGATAAACCTGAAATATTTGAAAATTGACAAGACGGCAGTTTCCTCACAGCAAAAATGGGTTGCCGCCTAAAGTTCAGACAAAAATTGTATTTGACACATTCTGTAACATATGGCCAAATAGTTTCGAATATTCGAAACTATAAGAACAGTTGCTGCGGAGCGGGAGATATTTCTTATGAAAATAGGCGTCATTATCTCAGGCAATGATGCAGAGGCCTGCTGGAACGCTCTGCGTTATGCAAATTTTTCACTCGGACAGAAAGACGAAGTAAAAGTCTTTCTCATGGGCAAAGGCGTTGAATACCAAGAAGTCAGCATTGACAAGTTCAACACCGTGGAGCAGGCTGAGAAATTCCTAAAATCGGGTGGCAAAATCTATGCCTGCGAAACGTGCCTCCAGTCGCGTCATCAGGAAGGTTCTGAAATGTGCCCTCTATCGACCATGAAGGATATGTACGAGATCGTTAAGGAAAGCGACAAAGTAGTGACATTTTAAGTGACAACGCAACAAAGGAAAAGGAAGCGGTTCTTATGAAAAAGAAGACCCTAGACGATAAGCTTTTTACTCTTCACGCCGAAGTCTGTAAGTCCATGGCGAGTCCCACGCGGCTTAAAATCCTTAACGCCCTGCAGAACGGAGAGCAATCGGTTGATGCCATGGCAAAATCTCTGGGTTTGCGAAAGGCAAATTTATCCCAGCATTTGGCAGTATTGCGACAACGGGGGATTGTCGCTACAAGACGAGATGGACTTAACATTTATTACCGCTGCGCCAATCCCAAAATGCTTAAGGCCTGTGCGATCTTGCGCGAGGTCTTACTCGAACAATTGCGGGAAGGCGGCGAGTTGCTTGAGCGGGTCGCGAGAGGGAGGAAATAACCTATGGAGACTTTGTATCCCTTTGTAAAGTTTTTGCATATTTTGACGGTCATCTTCATGGCCGCTCCGCTTTACTCACTCATTATCGTGAACGAGCGAATCCTTTTTAGCAAGGAGATGGTTTATTCGGTGGATCGATATATGGAAACCATCATTGGAAAAAACGCGGTTCGTTGTTTTATTTTTCAGTTAACGGCTTTGGTCACCGGTCTCCTGCTTCTATGGCATCTTGGCTGGCCTTGGAATACGGTCCTCGTTATGAAACTCGTTGGGCTTTTTTTGCTCATGATTTTGCTATCCATCGTCCATTTCGGAATCCAGTCAAAAATTGAAAGGCACTTTGGCCGCCTCCATGGCGATCCGATCCCTGTTGAAGCAGCACAAGATATTAAGCGGCTTCGAGGCCACCGCAAGCGGCTTGCTGCTCTCTGCTTGTTTATTCTCATCGTCATTGTCCTGATCAGCCTGCAGATTTTCAACCGGTTTCCCCTTCCTGCCAATTTGATCATTTTGGCATTGGCAGCTCTGTTCAGCAGAAGGGCATTTAGCAAACCCCTTAGAGCCGGATGGTGGTGAGGACAATGAAATTTGAACATTTGACGGAATTTGTTCTTAAGCATCCCAAGTTCGTGATAGGTCTTGTTCTTATCTTGACGCTTTTCTTCGGCATGCAGTTCCCGAAGATTGCCATGGACACGGATCCCAAACACATGCTGCCCGCCACGTCGCCCGTTCGTCAGTACAACGATCAGGTGGAAAGAGATTTTGCCCTTCATCCCGATGTGATCGTGCTGGGTATCGTTAATTCGGAAGGTATTTTTAATCCGCAAACGCTTAAAACGATCAAAGAGCTTACCCGCGCGATTCAGGAAATTCCCGGAGTTATTTCACGTGATGTGGATAGTTTGACGACCGTGGACAATGTGTCGTCCATTAATGGTGAGCTTGTGGTGAAACCCGCCTTGAATGTCATTCCACAATCTGATTCAGAGCTTGCAACCTTACGCCAAACGCTTCTTGACAATCCTTTATTTGTGAACCGTTTCGTTTCAGCAGATTCAAAAGCAACGGCCATCTACATTCCCATTGAACCCACGGCCAACGGTAAAGAAATCGCGGACAAAATTCGCTCACTCCTGCCACAAACGCCGGGGAACGGTCAATTTTATCTTGCCGGCGACCCTGTTGCCCGTGACACGTTCGGGACCGAAATGTTTCGCCAGATGGCGCTTTTCTCACCCATTGCGGGGATCGTGATGTGCATTGCCCTTTGGTTTATGTTTCGTAACGTGACAGTAATCGTCGCCTATATGGTGGTCGCCATGATCAGTATTATTTGGAGCATGGGGGGTTTAATCGGCCTTGGCTACCCTGTCCATATCATGAGTTCGATGAGCCCGGTTTTTTTGATGGCGATTGCGACCGATGCCGTCCATGTTTTTAATGAATTTGTCTTCCAGCTAAAGGAAGTGGGCGATAAACGCAGGGCCATTCTGGAAACGATGAAGGTTGTCGGGCCGCCTGTCTTTTATTCCGATCTCACAACCGCGGTGGGATTTGCCGCGCTCGCGACCGGATCGATCATCCCGGTCACGATTTTCGGATTAGTCGTTGGTTTTGGAACCGTGGTTATTCTTCTTATGAGCTACACGCTGGTGCCCGCTATCCTCGCGCTTATCCCCGAAAAACATATTTTAAGGATGGTGAAATCAAGCGAGGAAAAAACTCGAGAATCCTTTTCATGGCTTTCACGCTTGGGGAAATTTTGCATAGAAAATACCAAACCCATTCTTGTGGCAGGACTCGTATTGATGGTGGTGGCAACGGTGGGCCTTGCCCGTATCCGGGTAAACAACAATATGGTGAATTGGTTTAAGCATGACAGCGTTATCAGGACCGCGGATCGAGTGATGAATCAACACCTCGGAGGAACTTCCACAGCGTATCTGGTCATTCAGGGGCAAGAGGACGGCGTTATGGGAACACCGGCAATGCTGCGTCAAATCGAGGGTCTTCAGCGCGAATTGGAAAAAGATCCGCTGGTCGGGAAAACATTTTCCGTTGCGGATTATGTCAAGCGCGTAAACCGGGTTCTCCATGACAATAATCCCGCCTTTGACCGCATTCCCGATTCAGGGCGTGAAGTGGGGCAGTACCTTTTTCTCCTGCAGTCGGCCGCAAAACCAAGGCACCTGGATAACGTCATCGATTTTCCTTCAAAGACAGCTAACGTCATTCTTCAATTAAAAAGCTGGGATGCCGGAGTGATGGAAAAAGTGGCCGCGCGCACGGATGCCTTTCTTGCGGCAAATCCCCTGCCTAAAGGAACGGCGGTCAAACCTGCCGGCATCGCGTACTTTAATCAGGTGTGGAACCACGAAGTTCTTTGGGGGATGGTGAGTAGTTTTCTTTGGGGGCTGGTTTTTGTTTTGATTCTCCTGGTGATCGAGACCCGCTCGTTTCTTTGGGGAGTGTTGAGTTTCTTGCCGCTTTTGTTCACTATCGCGTTCATTTATGGAGTGGTGGGGCTCATCGGAAAAGATTTTGACATGCCGGTGGCGGTTTTATCCACGCTGGCTCTGGGTGGGTCCGATGATTTTGCCATTCACTTTGTCCGCCGATTCCGGCAACGGGTCCGGGAAAAACCGGATTTGAAAGAAGCGCTTATTTGGACGGTCGCCCGCCCCGGTAAGGGGATCTTCTCGAACGCGATTCTCTTCGCGCTGGGTTTTGCAGTGATGGGCTTTGCGGATCTCACGCCCTACATCACCGTCGGGATTTTGATGGCGGCGATTATGATTTTGTCTTCAGTGATGAGCGTCGTTTATTTGCCCGCTCTCATCCAATTGTGGCACCGGAAATTAGTGAAGGGAGGCGTCAATCAATGAAACAATTTTGGCTTGGTCTAGTTTTTTCATTTTTATGTTTTGTCAGTAGTGGGAGATTTGAGCTGATTTATGCGCAGGGAGCACCGGACGGAAAATTGGTCATGAATGAAATGCTCACGGCCTATTACTATCCTCGAACAGATGCCAAAAGCGAAGCGTTCATGAGGATTGTAAACCGCCAAGGACAGACGCGCGAGCGGCGCTTGGCCATGCTTCGATTGGACGAGACGGATGGAGGCAAGCAATCTTATTACATCTATTTTCATGAGCCTCCCGATGTTCAGGGAATGAGCTTTCTGGTTCTAAAACATCCGGGTCGCGATGACGACCGGTGGCTCTATCTCCCGTCGATTGACTTGGTCAAACGAATCGCAACCAGCGACAAGCGCACGAGTTTTGCCGGTTCGGATTTTACCTATGAAGACGTTTCCGGCCGTGATCTGGATGAAGATGACCATGAGCTTTTAGGCGAAGAGTCTCTCGGCGATCATTCTGCTTTTGTGGTGAAAAGCACTCCGAAGCGCCCCGGGGAAGCAGAATTCAGTTCTCGAAAGTTTTGGATCGATAAAGCAACTCATCTTCCGCTCAAGGTAGAACATTACGACTTTAAGGGGACGCTTTACAAGGTCTACGAAACCCGCGAGATCCAGACTATTCAGGGCACTCCTACGATCACAAAGGCGGTGATGAAGGATCTGGGGAGCGGACATGAAACTGAGATAACGATAAAAACGGTCGCCTACGATGTTGGACTCACTTCGGATCTTTTTCAGGAAAGACTATTGCGCCGCCCGCCCACAAAATGGATTCGGTAATCCGTTGGCTTGGCGCCGTCTTCTTTTAACCTTTATTTTTCTATCCCTCTGTTTCAGTCAAACCTCGTTTGCGGAAATTCCCTCGGGCAATCCCCAGAAAGAAAAAAGCGCTCTTTCCAAATGGGACACAATCTCAAACATGATTCACGGATTTGCCGAGGTCTCTTACGGCCCGAAATTTTTAGGAGATGAGCGAACCGACAAAGACGAATTCAATCTCCTGGAAGAACGTCTCCAGCTCAAGGCAACTTATCGACCGGCGACACCCGAATGGCTTGCTTCCCGAAATCCGGAATTTTTCTACAAGGGTGATCTCCTTGTGGATGAGTATGAAGAAAGGGTGAGATACAAAATCCGCGAGGCTTACGGTCTTATCAGTCCTTTTTCATGGATGGATGTAAAGGTTGGAAGACAGATCCTGACGTGGGGGACTGGAGATCTGCTTTTCATCAATGATGTGTTCCCGAAGGATTACGAATCTTTTTTTATTGGACGTGACGATGAATATCTTAAAGTACCTTCTGATGCGGGAAGATTTTCTTTTACAAGTCGATGGGGCGCTGCCGATCTTGTCCTGATACCATTCTTCGCGCCCGATGTTTCGATCACAGGAGACCGTTTGAGTTTCTACGACAATCTTCTTGGGCGTCTCGTTGGCGAAGAATCAGATCGGTTATTAACCGAACCCTCATTTCAGCCCAATAACACCCAGATCGCAGGCCGCATTTATCGCGGTTTCGGAGCTTATGAAACAGCAGCGTATGCCTTCAGGGGATATTTCAATCAGCCGAGGGGGATCAAGAATGCGAATGCCAGAGAACTTTTTTATCCGGAACTTGCGATCTATGGCGCAAGTGTTCGCGGACCTCTGCCTTTATTGGGCGGAATTGCTTCAGGAGAGGTAGGCTATTTGGATTCATTAGAAGACCGGAGCGGCAAGAATCGATTGATTGAGAATGCGGCCATGAAATACCTCGCCGGTTATGAGCGGGATTTTCCGAAGGATTTGCGCCTTGGCGTTCAGTATTTCGTTGAGCAGATGCTGGATTCTGACGAGTTCAAAACAAATTCACAGCCTGGTGATATTCCTCGCGACCAGTTCAGGCAGCTCTTGACCCTTCGGGTCACAAAACTTTTTTGGCGGCAAACTCTCGAAGCATCGTTCTTTACCTTTTACAGTCCTACAGATAACGATGCCCATTTCCGTCCGCGCCTTACGTGGCAGGCGAGTGACCACTGGAAATTCACTGTGGGGGCCAATATCTTTTTGGGCCAGGATGACTGGACAGAATTGGGACAACTGGAGGATAATGATAATTTCTATACAAGGCTTCGGTATAGCTTCTAAAATGATCCCATTAGTGGGAAATGTGAGAGTCCGAATCTCTATTCCTAGATTTGCTGACACAAAACCGATGTGGGACGCGATGTTGTGAGAGCCACCCAACAAGTCATTCCAGCGGACGCGCTAAAGTGCGCCGCTAAATTCCAATGTGGGAAAGAAGTCATCTGTAAACAGTTGGGCCATTTCTTAAAGTGATGAGAAGAAAGAAAACCAAAACAGATATTCCGCCTGAAATCTTGCCCTCGAATTTTCATAAAAGATTCAGGATATTTCAAATTACTTGAGGAAGCTCATTCAAAGTGCAAGCTCGCTATTGAGATCCCCTTGATTACCACTGCCGGTCCAAAGAACGGTATTGAATTGCTTCCGCAATATGCTCACTTGAAATAGTTTCTTCCTCAGCGAGATCAGCGATAGTACGTGAGATTTTTAGAATCTTGAAATAAGCGCGAGCAGAAAGATGAAGCTCTTTCATTGCCATTTCAATTAATTTTCTTCCTTCCGCGTCCGGCCGGGCGTACGCTTTTATATCTCTGGCTCGCATCAACGCATTAACTTTACAGTCCGCATCACTATATCTCTCAGCTTGAATGGCGCGACATTTAATCACGCGTTTCCGAATCTCTTCCGACGTCTCACCTGGTGCTTCACTGGTCAAGGTTTCATAACTTAAAGTGGGAACCTCGATGTGAAGATCAATCCTATCTAAAATAGGTCCCGAGATTTTAGCCCGATATTTTTGAATTTGACCAAGGGAGCACCGGCAGTTTCGACGCCTATCTCCTAAATAGCCACACGGGCAAGGGTTCATGGCGGCTGCCAACAAAAAGCGAGCAGGGTAAGCGATATGGCTCTTTGCTCGAGCGATTCGTATTTCTCCTTCTTCAAGCGGTGAGCGAAGGCTTTCAACTACATCTCTTCGGAATTCTGGAAATTCGTCTAAAAATAAAACCCCATGGTGTGCTAAAGAAATTTCTCCAGGTTTGGGAAAGCTTCCGCCGCCTACTAGCGCTACGGGAGAAATAGAATGATGCGGAGCCCGGAACGGCCTTACCTGGGTCAATAGGCCAAATCCGTTGGACGTTAATCCAGAAACGCTGTAAATCTTTGTGATCTCTAGACTTTCTTCAAAGCTAAGGGGTGGTAAGATCGTTGGAATTCTCGAGCAGATTAAAGATTTTCCCGATCCCGGCGGCCCGACCATCAGGATATTGTGTGCACCCGAAACCGCCACTTCCAGGGCCCGTTTCGCCTGCCGCTGGCCTTTGACCTCTTGAAAATCAAAAGGATACGCGGCGGATGAACCCGCTTCAGGACCTTTACGCGAAGCCGCGGGGTTTTGCAGCGGCACGCCCTCATTTAAAAATTTAATCACCTCGGACAAATTTTTCGCCAGCAGCACGGGGGACTCCGGAAGGGCACTCGCTTCCGTTTCATTCTCCGAAGGCACAATAAGCCGGCGGTGCGTTTCTCCTAGCCCGAGTATGGCCGGCACGATTCCTTTTGTTTTTCTCAAGCGGCCGTCAAGGGCCAACTCGCCCAGAAAAGCGTAATCCCTGATTTTTTCAGGGTGAATATGCCCGAGCGAAGCCAAAATACCGATCGCGATAGGAAGGTCAAAGCAGGGCCCTTCTTTTTTCATGTCAGCCGGAGCGAGATTCACGATGATTTTTTTAGAAGGGAAGGGAAAGCCGCTGTTTTTGATAGCGGCCTTGACGCGCTCTTTGGATTCTTTCACAGCCTGGTCCGGCAAACCCACAAGTATCATTTGCGGCAGGCCGGGCGCAACATCCACCTCGATTTGGACAGGAAAGGCGTCAATGCCCCAAAGCGTGACACTATAAATAGTTGATGTCATTGAACGAGCGAAAGATTATCGCCTTGTGTTTTAAAATAAGCTGTAATATAATTCTCCATTATGATTTAGCTTGAATAGGATAGTTAATTATTATTTTTTGCTATATCATGTATGCACTATTATCATAAATAAATTTCACTGTCAACTTCATAGGTCTTCTTATTATGATGAGTCAAAACATGGCTCCATCTGATTGGGCCCCTCCTTTTTCACAAGAACGGGGCATTGTTGCTATTTTCAGCGCCTGGGTTTTAGCGCAGCTCGTGAAAATTATCGCGGGCGTTATCAGAGAAAAAAAGTTTAATTTCCGCTGGCTGATTATGAGCGGAGGAATGCCTAGCTCGCACTCGGCCGCGGTTGCCAGCCTTTCAACGGTGGTAGGCCTTTATTACGGATTTAACACCATTTTTTTCTGGATGGCTTACGTGTTCAGCTTGATTATTATGTTTGACGCCGCCGGGGTGCGCCGTGCCGTGGGGCGCCAAGCCAGTATTCTCAATAAAATGATGGATGAAATCGCCGAAGGGGACGAAGTCAGGGAAAAAAGGCTCAAAGAGCTTTTGGGACATACACCGATTGAAGTCATTGCCGGCGCCTGTTTAGGCATAGGCCTCACGCTTATTATTTGCCTCGTATTATGAAAAACAGTTGTCTGGGTTGGAATTTATTTATTTTGCTAGCCGCGGGTTGGCTAATGGGCGCGACCACGGTTGAGACCTCCGCACCTCCGGCCGAGCCGGTTCAAAAAACAGCCGCGAAAACGGCCGATACCGTGGCCGTAAAACCTGCCGATCCGTTACCGGAAAAGCCCGCCAAACCAGTGATTTCTGCCGACAATATTTTAAGCGAAGCCCGGCAGCTTGTTCAAAACGGTGAGCTTCTTGCCGCGAAAGAAAAATATAAAAAATTCCTCACGCGGGACCTTTCGTCCGACCTGAAAAAAGACATCCGCAAAGAACTGGAAGATCTCAACATAAAAATCTTTTTCTCCAAAACCGTCATTCCGGGGAGCATTATTTATGATGTTAAGCCAGGCGACAGCCTTTACAAAATAGCCAAAAACCATAACACGACGGTCGGGTTTATTGTGAGAAGCAATCAACTCAAAGGGTTCACGATTTATCCCGGCCAGAAGCTCAAGGTGGTGGTAGCGCCTTTTTCCATCAAGGTGCGGCTGTCAAAAAACAAACTTTATCTCTACCAGGGCGAAGAGCTCGTCAAAACCTACAGCGTAGCCACCGGGCACGACAAGGCCACGCCGGTTGGAGAATTCACGATCGAAAATAAACTTATCAACCCCACCTGGTACCGCGCCGGCGCCGTGGTCCCTCCCGACAGTCCGGAGAATATTCTAGGCACCCGCTGGATGGGATTTACAGTCCCCGGCTATGGTATCCACGGAACCACCAAGCCCGAATCCATAGGTAAAAATGTTTCGGCGGGCTGCGTCCGCATGCTTAACGAGGACGTGGAAGAGCTTTACGACATAGTCCCCGCGAAGACCAAAGTTACGATTTTAAAATAATTTTTTCAAGCGAGGGTTAGCATGGTGATGAAAAAAACGCGCCCGAAAATCAATCAGGAAGGAAACACCCCCTGTCTGCCTTTTGAACGGCCGATCGTG
>Ga0209211_10009061_pt1 | contig 13380 bp, 13 predicted proteins | sample RifGroA2_FD_183992 | JGI IMG/M metagenome (GOLD analysis project Ga0209211, IMG submission 183992) | Groundwater microbial communities from Rifle, Colorado, USA - Groundwater A2 (SPAdes) (version 2) | ecosystem: Environmental > Aquatic > Deep subsurface > Groundwater | place: Rifle, Colorado...
CGCTGCGCTCTCGCTAGCGCTCGGGTCGTGCAACTGAAGTATATCTGATTCGTGGCTCGGCTCGCCACTCATCCAAATCCCGCTATCGCGGAACTTCAGATATACTCCATGCGTTAGGCGAAATAATCTTACTTTTAAAAAAATATAAGGACACAAACCTTATGACAAAATTTACACCAGGACTTTTATTAAGCGAAATGTTTTTCAAAGAAATTATTGAAAAGAATCTAAAAATTGATTTTCCACATCTTAAATATTCCGCCGGACTAATTGGTGCTGGTTCTGAAGTTTTAGGATTCGATACTCCTCTATCTGCTGACCATGACTGGGGTCCTCGGATTATTTTATTTCTCTCTCCAAAAGATTATAAAAATAAAAAAATCATTTTAGACAAACTAACAAAGAAACTTCCTAAAATGTTCAAGGGTTATCCAACGACTTTTGGGAGAGGAAACAAAAAATCACATGGAATAGATATTTATACTCTCAAATCTTATTTCGAGGAGTATCTTGGATTAAATCCATTAAAAATGAATCACTTGGATTGGTTAATACTTTCAGAACATCGACTCAGAACCATCACCAGCGGCAAGATGTTCCTTGATGATTTGAATGTTAAAAAAATCCAACAGAAACTTTTATATTATCCAAAAGATATTTGGTTTTATCTTCTTGCCGCCGAGTGGCAAAAAATTGGACAGGAAGAACACTTAGCAGGCAGATGTGGCATACTCAAAGATGAAATTGGTTCACAAATTATTGCCACTCGTTTAGTCCGAAATATAATGTCGCTTTGTTTTTTAATGGAAAAAACCTACGCACCTTATAGCAAGTGGTTTGGGACGGCTTTCATGAAACTCACGTGCACAAAGAAAATGAATCCTTTATTAAAGAATATTCTTTCTGCTAAAACATGGAAGGTGCGTGAAAAATATCTATCGCTAGCTTTTACAGAATTAGCTGAAATGCATAATAATTTAAAAATTACCAAACCACTTGCTACCAAGGTGTCTACCTTTTTTACTAGACCATACTTGATCATTAGCGGCAGTAAATTCGCGGATGAAATTTTGAAAAACGTAAAAAACAAAGCTATTAAAAAAACAAGGATTGGTTCTGTAAATCAATTTTTAGATTCCGTGGATGTTTTGGATTATAATGACAGAATAAAAAAACTAAAAGTCCTGTACCAATAAGGTTTGTGTCCTTAAAAGTAAGATTACATCGCCTAACAGCGTGTATGCGGTTCAAGAAAAAGTGCGTTAATAATTTTCAGCGGTTACACTTTTTCTCTCACCCATATTTTTGCCCTTTTCTACTATTAAATAATAATGAAGCGGGCAAAAACATCGCATACACGCGAACGTTATAATCCTCTCCGTTATCACTTTAAAAACATACAAGAAAACACTCTTACCTGATAAATAAAATTTATAAAGTGGCTTTAAATAGCCATTTTTGTTATCAGTAAAAATACTCGGCTTCAACTCGCCTAGATTTGACATAATTCCTTAATATGGTATACTGCAAATACTTAACTAAACCATATTAAGCATTTTTATGCCTTATCTTTCCCAAATCATAAAAACCCGTTTAAAAGAAAAACTCACCAAACTCAACAGACTACGTCCCCTACCAAAATCAGCAGTACAAAAACTTCGGGAAAAATTCCAGATTGAGATGACCTACAACTCAAACGCAATTGAAGGTAATTCTTTGACTTTAAAAGAGACTTTTTTGGTTATAAACGAAGGCCTGACAGTAAAAGGAAAACCTTTAAAAGATCATTTGGAAGCAAAAGACCACCATGCCGCACTGGAATATTTGTATGACTTGATAGATAAAGACAAAAAACATACTGTTTCTGAAATGCTCATAAAAAATTTGCACCAAATTATTTTACAAGAAACTGATAAAGAATGGGCTGGACGATATAGAAACGCCAATGTAATTATTGGCGGCGCAGATCATACTCCGCTAGATGCATTGCAAGTACCAAATCTGATGAGGGATTTAATTCTTTGGTTAAATTCACAAAAAAACAAGCTGGATATCATTGAGCTTTCTGCTTTGTTACATCATAAATTAGTTCACATTCATCCATTTTTTGACGGCAACGGACGAACAGCGCGCTTAACGATGAATTTATTTCTAATGCAAGCTGGATACCCGTTGGTCGTAATTATGAAAACCGACCGAAAAAAATATTATGATGTTTTAGATAAAGCGGATAAAGGTGAATATGAACCAGTGATAAAATTTGTCGCTCAATCAATAGAACGCTCGCTTGATATTTATCTTAAAACTTTAACACCTTCAAGTACAAAACAGGAAAAATTTGCATCATTGACTGAAATATCTAAAACCACACCTTTTTCTAGTAAATATTTAAATTTGCTAGCTAGGCAAGGAAAGCTAGAAGCATACAAGGAAGGCCGTGATTGGTTGACTTCCAAAGAAGCACTTGAGCGATATTTGAAAAACAGAACGAGACAACGGAAAGTATAACGACATCTTGGCTACGGGGCAATTCACCCCCTGCCTTCCTTGCCCCTTCGCCAAGACAAAAATAAAATTTGTTCGTTACAGAAAAGCGGTCTCGCTGAGGCGAGACAATTTGAAATATCCCCTCCTCGCTATCGCTCTAAAAAACTCCTACTAAATTACTTTATATTAAATTAAAAATGACTAAAAATGGCCATATTTTATTTTTTTTGGACATTAATATCTCTTTCTAAAAAGTAATTGACGTCTATCCAGTCTTTGCTAAAATAAGGCAACGTCTCGAAAGAAAGATTACAGAATACAAAACCGCTACCGTGCACCAGCAACCCTTTCTGACGGAACTGGTTTTTAAAAAATCTACAAAAACACCTTTCTCTTCCCTTAAAGCAAGGTGTTTTTTGATCTCCACAAACAGCTACTTTTGTGCTAAAATGTTATTAATGATAAACTCGTAACAAAAACATATTTATTTATATTTATGCAAAAATAAATCACCCCGCGGCAAGCCGACTCGGTATTTACTCATAAAAAGAATGACAACTTTATGTCTAAAATTGACCTACACATACACTCCACTCATTCCGATGGAAAATTATCAGTGCTACAAATAGCTAAAATTATAAAAGAAAAACAAATTAAATACTGCGCTTTAACTGATCATAATAGTGTCTCCGGCATTCAAGAACTAAAAGAAGCTCTTGAGGGTTCGGGAATTACCGTTATACCAGCGACTGAGCTGACAGCTAAATATAACAACAACGAAATTCATGTCTTAGCCTATAATTTTGATATAACTTTGGCCGCCAACATAATAAAAGAGCGTAATGAGATTGTTCATTCACAAAAAGCAGAAGAAATGAAACAAGCAATTGAGCTTTCCCTGAGAGCAGGCCTAAAAGTAACTAAAAGTCTCCACCTCAACGAAAAGCAACCAGCAACCCTAACAATTGCTCTTGATATTTGCGCAAACGATTATAATCAAAACTTTTTTTTAAAAAAATTTGGCAAACAACTAACTCCAGAAGATGTATTTTATAAATATCAGGCACCCGGTAAACTTTGTGCTGTAGAAAGAAGCGGCGTTACGGTCGAATGGTTAATCAAAAAGTTTAAAGGAGTTGCTCAAGATTTAATTATCGCTCACCCCTTTGTATCTGTGAGTGTTGTCGCTCTACCACTTAATGAATTCGAAATAAATAATTTACTTAAGATCGGATTAACTGGAATTGAGGTTTATCACAATCGCACGACTGACGAACAAATAGATCTATTAAAAAAAATAGTTAAGGAACAATCACTCCACTACACTGGGGGGTCTGATTCTCATGGAAAAGAAACAGATATGCCACTAGGCCAGTATGGAGACTCTCGCGACATTCCTGGTTTTTTTCTAGCAAACCATAAATTAGATCTTCTAAATAATTAACAAAATATGTCAACACAATTTAAAGAACCCGTACTACCACAAAAACAGGAACCAAAAACAGAAAATGCGGATACCATACAAGCAATCGCCCTACTTCAAAATTCCGCATTAGACAAACTAGATGAAGTCATAACTGCTGAGGGGCGTAGCACAGAAGATCTTCTTCGTTTGCTTGATGAGGCAAAGCAAGCCAAAGATTACAACGCACAGCGTGATTTAACTGAAGCCTTACGTCAACGATTGGATATTGCAGACATACGCGGACAAGAACGCCCAAAAGAAATTTTAGACGCGATAGCCAGTGTCTATTCACCAGATGAATATTCCAAAGTGCGCCAAGATATTATGATGGCTGAGATACCAAAAGATAATTCTGATGTACTCGCGCATGCACTCCTTGATAAAAGATTTTCAAACAGCAACAGTCTTCTTTACTCGCTTGAAGACATTGAAGTCCGAGAAAGAATCTACCCCACTTTAAAAGAAAACAATGCAGTAGACAAAGCAGTCACACTTGTTTCAACAACCAAGGATCTCTCAGCTAAAATACGTCTTTTTGAGGATCTTGCTGCCTGGCTTGCGCAAAATTCAAGCGAAGAAGCAAAAAAAACAAAGGACTCTTATGGCGGATATAACCGGCTCAAGCAAGAAGTCGCTTTTAAACTACTCAAGCAGGAAAGAGAAACATTCGACCGCCTACTCGGAAACGGAACTATTAACATTGAGGGCTTAGAAGACTGCTTAAAAGACGAACCAGAAGAATCCATTGTAAATGCACTAATGCATGTCATTACCATAGACGACGCTTCTAGAATTATTAAATTTATGCACAGTAAGGATTCACTTCTCTCCACAATTACAGAGCTCGAACAAAGCGCTCTGTCACCAGAATCCCGCGCTGCAGTTGCAGGTAATATGCAACGGCTCGCAGTTAGCTTTGATGCTCCACCGCAAATACGCTCTTTAGGACAGCTCAACAAAAGAGACGAAAGCAAGTCATCATACACAGTACCAAATGAATCACCCCGAGGCAGAGCCTACGGGGTATCGTCGCATCAAACCAGAATTAGCTGATCTTCATGTATTTTCTGATATTCCATATCCCTGCCTTGAGTTTTTACATACTCTAACACTGCTTTCTCGTTACCAACTCGTCCCACCGATGAGATGAAATATCCTGATGTCCAAAATGCTCCTCCCCACAGTTCTTTTTTCACTTCCGGATTTCGTTTGAACACTTCTTTTGCCGTGATACTTTTGACTATCGTTGCGATTTTTGTCGGTGTGTAGCTTGGCACTGATTGAATAAGAAAGTGCACATGGTCTCTATCTGCCCCAATTTCTAAAAAATGTAGTTCGTATCGTTTCTCAATGCCTTCACAAATTTCTTTGATGACCATGTCCACTTTCTTATCTATAACGACTCGTCTGTATTTTGTTGGACACACCAGATGATAGATCAACACTGACACATTGTGGCTTTTGTGGATGTATATACTCATATACTCCATTTTAACACACTTATGGTTCCGTGGCAGAGCCACGGGGTATTAAACCCAGAGATGGAATAAAATTTATCGAAGGCGTTTCTTTAAAAAATATTTCGCTGAAAGCAACTCTAGCTAAAAAAATAATCGCTCAAAACAGCGGCGACATCATTTTCACTGCCAATGGTATCAGTGGGCCAGCTACAATCACTCTGAGTCAGAGGATAGCACCACAAGTAAATTCCAAATTGACCTTGACGATAGATCTTTTGCCAGAAATTGATAAAGAGAAAATGGACAAACATCTTATTTCACTTTTCTCGGAGACTCCGAATAAAACTTTGCAATCAATTCTTAATAATATACTGCCTCAGAGCTTTGTAAAATATTTTGCCGAAAAGAATAAAATTAATTTAGAACTAAAATGCAATGCGATCACGTCACCAGAACGAAGAAATCTGGGGAATGCGCTCAAGAATATAGAATATGGCATAAAAAATCTCGAAGGTTTCGACAAAGCTATGATCACAGTCGGCGGAGTCAACTTGAAAGAAGTTGATCCCAAAACCATGAAATCAAAAATTATTAAAAGTTTATATTTTGCTGGTGAAATCCTGGATCTTTCAGGACCAACGGGCGGGTATAATCTTCAGATTTGTTGGAGCACGGGATATGTCGCTGGAATAAGTGCGGCGACGCAATAAAAAAAATCGTACGTTACGGTTCGGTGGACCGCGGGGAACAAAAATTTTTGTTCCCTACAACGCAAACGCGTTGTTATGTACGATTTTTTATTTAAACACTCCCACCGAAGTAAATTTCTTGTAATCGTTTATCTTTTTGAATCTCTTCTGGCTTCCCTTCCATATATTTCTCACCATCGACGAGAACAACAACCTTATCAACCAAATCAAACAAGAACTTTAGATTATGTTCGATCACCACAATCGCAAAACCATGCTCGCGATTTAATTTTCTTATAATTGCTGCCAATTGTGTTCGTAAAACTGGCGCCACACCGGCAGTTGGTTCATCGATGAGAAGAATATTGCCATGAAACAGCTTGAGACGAGCTAACTCGAGCAAACGAATCTGCCCACCAGATAAAATGCCAGCGAGCGACTTGCGATGAGCCAGTAAATCAACTTCTTCCAATGATTCCTTAACCGTTCTATCTGTTTTATTTCTAAATTTTGGTGTGAACATCCAGTACCATGGATATTTTTCGGCTTTTTCTAAACCAATAACTATATTATCTTCGACTGACAAGTCACGAAAGATCCCAGCATGTTGAAAACTACGGCCGATGCCGAGTTGGGCTCGCTTATACGGAGGCAAATCCATAATATCTTGACCATTATAACTGATCGTTCCAGATTCTAGTGGAACAAAACCAGAGATAGCATTCAATAGAGTTGTTTTACCACAGCCATTTGGCCCGATGATGCCAACAATTTCCTTTTCATTAACTGAAAAAGAAATATTTTTTAGTATCATAGCGTCGCCAAATTTGACACTAACATTTGAGATTTCTAAAATTTCTTTGGGCATATTAAATAAAGCGCTTTTGCGGCATTAATTTTTTACTTATAGTTAAGAGCACAATAATTAACATGACAGAGTAAATCAAAATTCGTAAATGACCAACCATCGCTGATGGTAATGGAGTAAAACGCAACACCTCCGGTAAAAAAGTTACAAAAATAGCTGATAACATTAACCAACGGATCTTTGGTTTAGCTGCTAAGATAGCAATTGTAACAGACAAAATTAGCATGGCCACGCTACCAAAACTTGCATCTAAAAATTGTATGCGCCAAACCGTGGTTACTCCAGCAGCAGCTGCCATAAGCGAACTGCTAATTATTGCAGCCCCTCCAATCATCTTTGTGGACGTCCCCAGAGATTCAACAAACTGCTTACTCTCTCTCATCCCAAGGAGACTACGACCTAAAACTGTTTTCAAAATAACATATTCTGCAAATAATAAAATGATCATGAAAATTATTTGGAAAATAACAAGTTCCTTCAGCTTACCAATACTTTCCGGACGCATAATACCAGCAATTCCCAAAACTCCACCAGTCACATCATCCCAGGATTTTACTAGGGCTTCAAATGCGAGCATGCTTGCTAAAGTAAAGACCGTAAAACTATCATTAGAAAGTTTTGTATAAGCCAAAACAAATAAGAAGCTAAATATAAAAGAGCAAATCAAAGAAATTGCAGCTGCAAGCCAAGGGTCTACTCCAAGTTTTTGAGAGATAGCCAAAGCATAGGCGCCAAAACAAAACATAGTCGAACCACCTAAGAAAAAAATGTTGCCGACCGCGATCGTCAGATGAGAGCCGATGGCCAACGCCACGTTCTCGGCTAGGCGAGCTAATTGTGTTAAAAAATAGCCCATATTATTCCACTCTTTCTTTACGAGTTAATAAGCCATTTGGTTTCCAGGTTAAGAAAATAGCTGCCACTACAAAAACAATAACCATTTTCCAACTTAAAGAAACGCTATATTGTCCAGCAGAGAGACCAACAATTAATTCGGGAATTAAAACTACTATATATGACGCTATAATTGTTCCCTTGAGACTATTTACTCCACCAACAAGCAGCGCAATAAAAGCTAAAACAACTAAATTAAATCCAGCCCCAGGCGTCAATGTTGAATTAAAAGTCATCATAATACCAACAAATCCAGCAAGGATACTCGCAATAATTAAAACAAGTAAACGCACGGTCGTAGCATTGAAAGATAAACTTGATAATAAATAAGAATTTTCTGAAACAGCTTTCATCTTTCTCCCCCACGGAGTTTTGGCTACTAATATTAAAAATAAAACAGAGAGAATCAATCCAGTCGCTAAAGTTGCAGCGCCAGGAAAAGTTAGATAAAGTTCACTGAAACGAATTGTTGGTAAGGGCGTGGTTAAAAAGAATTTCCCGTCCGTACCAAACATTATAGCCGTGATCGCTTCTAAACACAGCCCCAAAGAAAAACTCACTAAGAGTCCGAACATATGTTCTTTTTTCTTAGCGAGTTTTTCTAGTAAGGAAAAAGAGATAAGTCCCAAAATAACAGCACAGATAATTGCAAAGATAATAGCCATAGGCACACTCCAACCAGATTTAAGTCCAAACCAAAGTGCATAAGCAACAGAAATGCCCGTGGCGCCAAGACCCAGGTGATAAATTTTGCTTGATGAATAAACCAAATAAAGGGGCACAGCAAGTAAAACCACTTGTGTGCCCATTACTAAACTATTCAACAATATCTGCAAGAAGAACATAGTTATTGCTGATACACAGCCTTGCCATCAATTACTTTATAAATTCCACCAGCAACACCCGGGAAAGAACTATTTCTAAAATCAATATTATTGCTGATAAAACCAGAGAAAGTTCTTTCTTTTAACGCTTTTTGAACAGCCGCTGGATCATTACCAAATTCGTTAATTAAACTTGTCACAACCTTCATATCATCCATCAAAGATGCTGTATAATACGTTCCAACATCAGTAATTACTCCCTTTGTTTTTGTAATTTCATCCATCATTGCAGTTAACTCTGGATTATTAATCGAGGGAGCATCAACAACAGTCATCCCATTAGTTAATTCTGGAGCAGCGGCTAAGGCTGTTTCTCCGACATAAACATATTGACCAAATAAAGTATAAGCAGTCCAATCTTTTAATTCCGCCATTTGTTTAACTAAAGTAATTCCTGTCCCAGCGTTTGGATTAAGTAAAACTGCTGCTGGAGCCATTTTCTTAACCTTTTCCAAAGTGCTACGCATGTCTGTTGCACCCTTTGGGAAAACTTCGTTAGCAACAACTGTAACTTTAGGATAATTAGCCTTTAATTCATCCAAGAAGACCTTTTGAATACCCACATTATAATCATTTTGTTCTGTAATAATAGCCAAACGTTCGTACTTACTCATTTCACGAGCTAAAGTTTTACCTACAACTTCATCACTATAAGAGAAGGTAAATGTATATGGACTAGCACCCTCGATAGCAGGATTTGATGAACCGTATGATGTGAGTAGAGCGGAACCATCTTTAGTTAATGGAGCCATTGCTAGGGTTTCTGATGAACAAAAACCACCAATAACAAATTTAACTCCGTCGATGGTCACTAACTTTTGATAAGCTGTAACAGCTTCACTACCAGCACATTTTCCATCTTCAATAACGAATTGATAAGCTTTTCCGCTTTTAGCGGCGACCTCATTCACTTTCGGAGTGTAAAAATCAACAATACGTTGAATTTGTTCACCATAAGCAGCTGCATCGCCACTCATAGGAGCAATCACACCAATCTTAATTGTTTCGATAGTCTTTGGTTGTTGTACTTGATTAACACAACCAGAGAGCAAAAGCACGACAGCGAGTACTGGCACCAAGGCGCCGAGACTCATCTTTGAAAAAAGCTTCATACTTTTAAGCTTAATTATTAATAGATATAACATAAGTATTTTAGCTAAATTCATGGTTTTTGTAAATAAGCTATCCTTCCTTCCGAATCACAAGCGTCATTGCGGGCAGGTCTCAACAAAAACACGAAGTAATCTCTCATATCTAAAATTATAAGCCAAGCCAGCCGACCTCTAATAGCAGTTCATAATCATTAAGATTCAGGGGATTGCTTCCCTGTACCAGAAAGTATTCTCTTTCGGTGCAGGGTAAACGGGGCTGCCCAGAGCGCCCCCGCAATGACGCTGCGCGCAGTGAAAAACAAAAACCCCGCACCATTACGATGCGGAGCAAATTAATACCTTATCCCATACCCCTTTTCCCTTACCCCCAATTTAAACTGGCAACAAAAACTTTTTCTTATTTGCGCTTAAATCAGTAAATGAATCTACATAATTCAACAATAAAGAACTTGTTGATTCTCGAAAAGCGGCTATTTCAACACGGCAACCGGTTGTATTTTGTAAATATTCAACGAGTGGTAAATAATCACCATCACCGGAAACCAGAATGATCACGTCTAGATTCTTGGAAAGCTTAATAGCGTCAATCGCTATCCCAACATCCCAATCTCCCTTTTTATGTCCACCTGGAAAAATTTGCAAATCTTTTGTTTTAACTTCATAGCCCACACCCTCAAGCGCAGTAAAGAACTTTTCTTCTAAACCTTCTTCTGTTGCCACACCATAGGCAATAGCGCGGATTAATTTTCTTTCACCCACGACTTCTTTTAAAATCGCACCAAAGTTAACTTTCTTTTTAAACATGACCTTGCCACTGTAGTATAAATTTTGTATGTCCACGAGGACACCGACACGTTGTTCTTTGTAAAGATGCATATTCTTTTTGTGACTAGTGACTAGTAACCAGTAACGAGTCCATAAATTATTAATTATAAACAAAACTTCTTGTATACATTTTATCATGCGCCAACAGAATTAGCCACTTTACTTTTGCGACAGATGATAATAATTATTGGGACAAATCCGATGATCAACCCCAGTAATCCAATCTGCATATTTATAGCTGACCAAGAAAATGAAGACAAAAGATCAACAATTTTAACAACATAGGCTAAAACAGCCCAAGTAAACCAAGCAACTATTTGACCTAAAGTTTGAGATAAACAAGCCACCAGTATTTGGATAAACCCGAGAAACATTGCCAGTGGAATAGTCGGCAAAACAAGAAGATTCGCCACCGGCGCGATGATAGAAAGTCGTTTAAAGTTAAATAAAATCAACGGCAAAGTCATAATTATCGCCGAAAAGGTACTGGTCAGATTTTCTTGTAACCCGAACTTCTCTGGCACGTGCACAAAATACTTTTTTAATTTAGGCGAAAGGAACATTAATCCGCAAGTTGCTAAAAATGAAAGTTGAAAACCGGCGTCCCACAAAATTATTCGTGGATTAAGCAAAGCCATGACTGCAGCAGCCGCCATTAAAATATTTTTGGGACTAGCTTTCCGTCCGACGTGCCCAGCGACGACAACTAAGAGCCCCATGATTGTCGCTCGGACGACAGAAGCACTCATCCCAGTCAAAACAACAAACAAAATTAAACTCGGGACTATGAACCAAAGAACTTTTTTACGATTAATATACAAACTTTTTGCCAAAGTCATTAAGACGGAAACAATAATCGTAATGTTATACCCAGAGATGGCGATAATGTGCGTTATTCCGACGCGATTAAACTCGTCTGTTAGTTTAGCAGGCAAACCGCGACGACTGCCGAGCAAAATTCCACCGAGGAGTGCTGCCTGCGGTTCTGAAATTGTGGAATTGATTCGTTTTTCAATTCCCTTTTTGAGCTTGATGATGAGTTCATAAATATATAATCCTTGCCCACCAGCAATCTTTTTGATCGAGGGATTGTAACAGACAGAATAAATGCCATCGCGTTCTAAAAATTTGTCATAGCGAAAATCTTCAATCGGTTCCGGCTTTTGTAATTTACATTTGATAGAAAGCAAATCACCATAACTATATTCTGGGTACTGTAAGGTTTTCACAAGAACTTTGCCCTGATATTCGCGGACAGCTATCGTCAGCTTTTGGCTGTCGATTCTAACGTCTGGTTCGGCGCTGACAAGGCCAGTGAAAGTTATTGTCTGATCGTTGTAATGGGAAATGTTATTGATTGAGTCAATTGGGAAGAATAGGTTACGCCAGAGAAGACCAAATACTAAGACTATTAAAACAATAAATAAAAATCGGTTTAGTTTTAATAGTGCCATAATCAAGAAAGCAAGAAAGCAACAAAGCAAAAAGCTGAAAAACGAAAGATGAACAAACTCACCCAAAACAATGCCAATTAGAAATGCCAGGCAAAGATAAAAAAACTTTTGTGATCGTGTTAGTTGCATCTATCTATTATAAAAAATGGTTTCGGATTTGTCGCAGGTAGGAGAAAACAAATAGTTAAACCGTCAATCAAAAAAACAAGAAAGCAAGAAAGCAAAAATTGTTGCTATCTATTTGTTTTGTTGCTTTCTTGCTTTTTTGCTGATGTGCCAAGTGATCCAAGCTGTCAAAAAGAAACCCCCGCACTTCACATGGAAAGTGCGAGGGGTTGATCACTGTACGTCGAAGGAATAGAGCCCAGCGTAGCGAATGCCGTGCTCCTTCAGCGGTGCTGCGATGTTGTCCTTGATGAGTGCATCGAGACGTACGACCTGCTGCGGATCACGCGGGTTGTAGAACAACGCCAGCTCCTTGGAGTGTGCATTGTTCATTTCGTAAAGGTAGTACTCCACCCGTGCCGTCAGACACCTGGTGGTATCCTCCTGACTCGACTGAGCCGGTATCACACGAAGCAAACAGTCACGCTCGCTTTCGAAGAAGCTCTTGGGATCCTCGATCCAGAAGTAACCGCTGTAGGAGAGATCACGAACCTTGGGGTTGTCCGTGATCGGTTTCACCCGACCCGAGAGCAAGACTCTCTTAAATTCGGTGGTGTTGCTGATGTCGATGCAGTTAGACCAGCACGGAAGTGCCATCGGATTTGCTGCCTCGACCTTGCCGTTGTCGTTATAGACGACCACGGTTCCGCCAGCGCCGGCGTATTCCATCCAGATGGGAGAAAGCAGCAACGTTACCGTTGTGAGGGAGAATATACATCCCAACACGGTTATGAGCCGATCTTCCCGGAACTGCCAGTCCCCTTTCCTCAGTTGCACGAGACAAATCCCTAGCAACAAGCTAGAAAACATGACAGCCATAACCAAAGACATCGTTCCCATTTCAGTACCTGAGGTGGTTAATCGTGTCCAACCGGACTTATTAAGTTAACAATATCTATAGGTTTTGTCAACAGCAGCAGCGAGATTGTTGATAAACTATACTAAATTTGGCCAAAATATGATATAATAGGGTGGTAATAAATAACCTTCTAAAGCTATGGTGACAAAAACATTTAATAAATACCTGTCCAAACAAATATATGATGATTTAGTCTCTACGGATGACTTTTTCCGTCA
>Ga0209211_10009062_pt1 | contig 13379 bp, 12 predicted proteins | sample RifGroA2_FD_183992 | JGI IMG/M metagenome (GOLD analysis project Ga0209211, IMG submission 183992) | Groundwater microbial communities from Rifle, Colorado, USA - Groundwater A2 (SPAdes) (version 2) | ecosystem: Environmental > Aquatic > Deep subsurface > Groundwater | place: Rifle, Colorado...
TTGTATTTTGCTTCGCAAAATGCGCCGCAGGAAAAAGAAGTGTTGCCCTTGCCCCAACCCACCCGTGCGCGGGCAACGACAAGGAACTCCCTAATTTCGTTTGACTAAATGATAAAACTTTCATATACTAACTATTGATGATAAAGGTTTTATACTCTCACTAACTATCATAGTAAAACTATACGAATATGTCAAACGAAAAATCCACAATAGGCGAGAATATAAAGAAATACCGAAACAAGCTCGGTATTTCGCAAGATGTCTTGTCAAAAAAGGCAAACCTTGCTTTTCATACGATTGCGAAAATAGAGGCAGGGGCAACGCCAAACCCCACCATTGATACAGTCAAAAAAATTGCGGACGCATTGGGCGTTTCGCTTGATGATTTAATGAAGTAAACGCTATGGAAAATACTTTTGATAAAATCTTGAAAGACGGCGAGCGAAAAGGATATTTTCGCGTTTTGAATGACGGAGCAAAAATTGAATATCTGCCGTCTGGACACAAAGAAAATCTAAACGACCCCGAAGAAAAAGTCCGCGCTGAATACTATTTTGATTTGCTTGAAAAATATCACTATCCCGTCAAACGAATTGAACTTGAAACGGAAATGCCGGACAGAACGCCTGAACGCTACGCCGATATTGTTATCTACGAGGACGACGGCAAGAAAAAACCTTATATCGTTGTTGAGTGTAAAAAAGATGGCATTTCCGACGCAGAATTTGAGCAAGCCACCAAACAGGCAATCGCCAACGCTCGCGTGCTTCACGCTCCGCTTGCGATTTGTGTTGCGGGCAATACTCGCCGCGCAATGGAAACCGCCGAATGGAATGACAAAGAACCGGAAAAAGCGACCATTACCGATATTCCTATTTCCTACGGAAAAATTGAGGAATTTCGCTACAAGAAAGGCGATCCGGATTGGGATTTGAAAGTGCTTGATAAATCAGAATTGAAACGCGCCCTTGAAAAATCGCATAACACGCTTTGGGCTGGCGGCAAAAGAAATCCGACTGTCGCTTTTGACGAACTTTGCAAAATTATTTTCGTAAAAATCCGCGATGAAAAGCGCGGACGAAAAACTGGCGATTATTACGATTTTCAAATCAAGACGCACGAAAAAGCCGAAAATGTTTATCGGCGCATAAACGAAATTTATCTTGAAGCGAAAGAAAAAGACCCCGAAGTATTTAAGGAAAGTTTGAAAATTGACCCCGAAGAACTTTATACCGTTGTCGGACACTTGCAAAGCGTAACGCTTTCAAAAACCGACCTTGATACAAAGGGCGTTGCCTTTGAGCAGTTTATGGAGGATTTTTTCAAGGGCAAGAGCGGACAATACTTTACTCCCCGCGAAATTGTGAGCTTCGCCGTCAAAATGATGGACATAAAAAATGACGACCTTGTGCTTGACCCCGCTTGCGGTTCGGGCGGATTTCTTTTGCACGCTCTTGATGAAGTGAGAAAACAAGCGGAAGAATTTAATGAAAACGACGAAGCGGAAAAGTATCGTTTTTGGCACGATTTCGCGCAAAATAATCTTTTCGGCATTGAGATAAACGATTCAATCGCCCGCGTCGCCAAAATGAATATGATTATTCACGACGACGGACACACAAATGTTATCGGGTTTGACGCACTGGAAGATGTTAACAAAATGAGCGAGAAAAATCGCGGCTTCGCTAAAAATAAATTCGATGTGATTGTAACCAATCCGCCATTTGGCGCGAATGTAAAGCGAAGCGAGCACCCCTATCTTGAAAAATTTACGCTTGGGCAAAACGGCAAGAAATCCCGCGACAATCAAAAAACCGAGATTTTGTTTATTGAGCGTTGCATTGAATTTCTGAAAGCCGGAACTGGACAAATGGCAATCGTTTTGCCCGACGGCATTTTATCTAACTCCACCTTGCAATATGTCCGCGATTTTCTTATGGAAAGAGCGCAAATTTTGGCAGTGATAAGTTTGCCACAATTTACTTTTACTCATTTTGGCGCGGGCGTAAAATCATCGCTCGTATTTGTCCGCAAGAAAGGCGAAAAAGAAAAATTGGGGCGATACAAAATTTTTATGGCGATTGCCGAACATATTGGCTATGACGCGACGGGCAAGAAAGACGCCAAAAACGACTTAAATAAAATCTATGAGGAATACAAGAAATTCAAAAAATAGCGAATTTAGCACATCTTTTTCTTATCACAGATGGGTATGGTATGTGTATGGTTATTTATCTTTAGCTAGAATTGGAATAAAAAAATTAGAAGAAGAGAACAAAATCCCCAGCACTATCACTTCTTTTGAAAATTATTTTTCTTATAGAAAAAAATATTTACTTATTCCTATAATTTATAATATAAAACATGCTATTGAAATTATAAATAAAGCATTGAAAATCCAGGTTGATAAAAAGTATATCAAATCACATAACGCCGCTCATTTTATTAATGCCCTAAAAAAATCAATTAAAAAAGCTGGGTTAAAAATATCAAAACCGATCAAAATTAACGAATTATCTCAAATCATAGAAAAATATTATAAATTAGAATTTTGGAATAGGAAACTTATTAATACCGCTTCTGTTTTTGATTTACAAAATGATATTTTTCGTTTTCCTGACAATTCTGCTGATTTTATTTTTAATTCAGAAATTTTAGGAAATGTTTCCCCAAAAGAAACTAAAGAATTACTTGATGATATAAAAAAACTACATTCTTTACTTGGTATTATTATACAAGATATAAAAAAAGCAAAAAACCCCAAATTATACGAAAAAATGGATTGCGAAGATAAGAAAAAATGGGAGAAAGAGAAAAAAATTATTTTTAGTGATTATGAGCAATAAATTAATTTCAAAAATTTTTACGACTTGGAGCGACGATGTAGAAAAAGGCGGACGACTTGACGCGAAGTATTGGCTACCGGCAATCCGCGAACTTCAAAAAGCTATTCAAAACGGGAAATATAAATCGCAAAAACTTGGCGATTTTATTACCGATATTCGCTACGGACTTTCAACAGCAAACGATTATGTTGATTTTGGAATACCATTTTTGCGTATTCTAAACTTGAAAAATGACGGAATTGATGTGAGCGATGTTGTTTATTTATCCGAAGATCAAAAAGATGAAATCGGCAAAGCGGTTGTCCACGAGGGCGATTTGCTTATTTCAAGAAGCGGTTCGGTTGGTATTGTCGTTGTCGTTCCGAAAGAGGCGGAAAATTTTGCTTTCGGCTCTTTTATGATTAAGTTTTGCCTTAATGAAAAAATTAACAAGCAATATATTTCCGCGTGGCTAAACAGCGAAGCAAGCCGAAAGTTGATTGAGCGCGAGAAAATCGGAGCAATTCAAGGAAATATAACGATTGAAACGATAAAGAATTTTGATATTCCTATTCCGCCTCTTTCGGTTCAAAACGAAGTCGTCAAAAAAATTCAAGAAGCATATGAGCAAAAGAAAAAGAAACAAGCGGAAATTTTGAAAATTTTGTCGTCCATTGACGATTTTGTTTTGGGCGAACTTGGTATAGATATGCCACGGGGGGGGGGCAGAACGAGTATTTCAGATTTGGAATGATGAAATTCAGACCCGACTTGACCCTTCATATTTTCGTCCTATTTTCAAAATGTTAGACAAAATTTTCTCAACCACGAAATACAATGTTAAAACCTTGAAAAATCTTTCAACAAAGATAACAAGCGGGGCAACGCCGTTGTCCGGTGGCGACGCTTACACAGACCAAGACAGCGGAATTCCGTTTGTGAGAAGCGGAAATATAAACCCAGACAACGAAATTGATTTTAACTCTCTGCTTTATGTTAAGCCGGAAATTCATAATAAAAAATTAAAAAGTTCACAGTTGAAAAAAGGTGATTTAATGATTGCGATTGTGGGCGCAACAATTGGGCAAGTTTCTGTTTATGAAAATGATCGCGAAGCGAATATCAATCAAGCAATTGCGCTAATTAGATTGGACGAGCAAGTTAATCCTGAATATGCAAAAGAATTTCTATACTCAAAAATCGGGCAAATTCAGTTAGACCGAATTAAACGGCCAGTAGCCCGCGCAAATATCAATCTTGATGAAGTTGGAAGTTTACAAATTATCTATCCGTCAAAAGACAAACAAAATGAAATGGTTGGCAAAATTAGAAAAATACGAGCGAAGGCAACGGAATTGCGGCAAGAAGCGGAAAGCATAGTTATTTCGGCGCAAAGAGAAGTAGCGCAAATGATCTTAGCGTAGTTTTATGGACATATATTTTTCAGACCATTTCAAAACAAAAGAAACAGACCTCGAAAAATACGGGGCTTTTAACATTTCTTTGGTCGCTGATTTACCGCTTTTCATTGACCCATTTTTACTATTCAACAGCAAAAAGAAAAAATATAAGCAGTTGCACGACGACATCATCAAATACCTTGTTTTTCTCAAAGAAAAATCCACTTCGCAAACGATAGACACCGGCGCGCTCAAAGCGTGGTATGTTTTTAAGGAAGTCGAGCAAAATTGGCTCGGCTTTTCTGTATCTGGCAATAAAGGAAGCGCGCTTGGTTTGGATTTTGGGAGAGCGTTAAACGAAAACCTGCATAAAATTTTTAGTGAATTTGGGCAGGAAAAAGTCACCAAAGGAAGCCATTTAGAAAAACTCTGTTTAATTAAGGGCGGCGTTGGCAAAGATAATATCAGCGATTTTGCAACAAATCTTGTGAAAGGATTTTTGCTTGATTATACGCAGACATTCGCACAAAAACATATTGACGAAAGTTTAAGAGAAAGATTTAGAGTTCCGCGCGTTCGCTTTAATTACGATACGGAAACATGGGAAGAAGCGACTTTTGACCTGCCCAAATTCAAAAACGACTTCGTTATTTTGACCCCGAAAGAATTACTAACGAAAGACGAAACTTGGATAAACAAAAAAGATTTATTTGAAGATTTTGACCGAATACCAAACGCAATAGCCGATGATGAATTACGGCACAAGGTAAACAATTATTTTTTAAGCCGTATTCCGCGCGACCCGAAGAAAAAGAAAGAGCCGACGAAACAAGAAAAAGCCGCCGCCGCTTTCGCGACTATTCAAGAGTTCCCAGAATTGATTGATTATTACATCAAATCAAAGGAAGAAAGCGGCGATCTTGCGGAAAGCATTAGTAGCGAAAAAGTTGCTTTTTCGCAAAAATTCTATATCAACAATGTCCAGCAATTTATTGCCGGACTTCAAAATAAGAGTTTTTACGATTCCGCGCAAAATAGCCAAGAGGAAGCAAAAAAGAAGATTGAAATTTTGAAGGAATATATTGAGAACAACGACGGCTACAAACTTTTTTATCACAATGGGCAAAGAATAAAAGGCGAGAAAGATTTGCAGTTGCTTTTCGGTTTGGTATGCCACGAGTCCAGTATTTTTGACACAAATCGCGAAGTGAACAACGGCAGAGGCCCTGTTGATTTCAAAATTTCAAAAGGAAGTGCGGATAAAACGCTCGTGGAGTTTAAGTTGGCAAGCAACAAAAAACTTGAACAGAATTTACAGAAGCAAGTTGAGATTTACCAAAAAGCCAACAAAACAATGTCCTCTTTCAAGGTGATTATTTATTTTACGGAAGACGAGCACAAAAGAGTTATTGCCATTTTGAACAAAATAGGGTTAAATGGAAAAGAGAACATTGTTTTGATTGATGGCCGAAAGGACAACAAGGTTTCGGCTTCAAATGCGTAAGCGGCGCGCCAACTTCGTTGGCACAAATTCCGTCGGCGTTCAAAGCGAGGGCGAGGCGGAAGGGGGGTGTGGGGGGAATTCCGCCTCGCCCGAGCCGAAGCGAAGCCCCGCCGCCCTGCTCGTTCAGAGCAGAACCCAGCAAAAAAGTTTTCTTTTCCTTTTAGAGGAAAAAATCGGGCGCGCGCAAATCAAAAAATGTGAAGAAAACTTTTTTGCGGGGTGGCGAGGTTTCCGAGCGACGGCGGGGCGGAGCGTCAAAATTCACAGTCTGGATTTTCGTCAAAAAAAGTTCGGATTTCGTCCAATAAACACCACTGTCCAAAATTTAGGCGGGCAAGCCGGGTAGGCCGTCCCGCTAAGCGGGGTCAGCGCGCACTGTTTTTGTTTTTGCAAAAGTTTTATTTTTATGTACAATAACAATATGCCGCGGTAGCTCAATGGTAGAGCGTCCCGATCTCATATTTTATAATCAGCGTGCCGCGGTAGCTCAGTGGTGGAGCGCTTGCCTGAAGAGCAAGGCGTCGGGTGTTCGATTCACCCCCGCGGCACGCTGATTGGAAAAAGTTATCGGGAGCGTCGGGTGTTCAATTCACCCCCGCGGCACAAAATTTAAAATTTGCGGGTATAGCACAATGGTAGTGCGTTTGCTTGCCAAGCAAGATACGGGGGTCCGATTCCCCCTACCCGCTCCAGGAGTGTTAATATCAACGGCGTTATGGTGTATACAATATAATCAATGCCGCGATTTTTTCCGCGGCGACCAGCTTAAACGCGTTTTGGATTCTTATCGTGCTTAAAGGAGCGTATCCGGCGATAAGCAAGTTTATGAATTTTTATCCGCCGATAGGCCCTTTGCTAGGGTTGTATATTTTCTCAACACTGATATTTGTTTTATGCTTTTTCGCGGGTTGGTTCGCGTTTCGCGATAGAGACAAAGTGTCAACGTTGCTTTACCGGTATTTCATGAGTCGTTAATTCATTTGTTGAAATAATTTCAGGAAAAAGTTATCCACAGATACCTCTTGCGCGTATTTAATGGTGTGCTATTCTAATTATAGTTCTTTATAAAATTCATCATTATCAAGAGCGAGCTGAGGGGATTGGCCCTATGAAGCTCCGGCAACCTGCTTTGCAAGGTGCTACATCCAACCCGAGATTATTCGGGACAGATAATTCTATTTATGAACACCTTGCATTAACGCAAGGTGTTTTTTGTCCATAGGACAGAAAGGAGTGAGGCATGAAGTCGGCGAAAGAATTGTTAATCGGAATTTATAAAAAACAGGAGCATCGTCAAAAGCACAAAAAGATTATCGATTTAGCGGAAGATTTAAACAATGAAAGGAGGTGATGGAGTATGACTGTTTCCGTAAGATTGCCGTCTGCTTTAAAAGCTTTGACCGGCTCTGGAGTTGTTAAGGCAAGCGGGGTGACGGTTGCGGAGGCGCTATTTGATTTGTGCTGTCAGTTCCCGGATATTGAAAAGCGGCTTTTAACGCCGGGCAGGAAGCTGAATAAGTTCCTGATTGTTTGCATCAACGGGGAAGATATTCGGCTCAGGGACGGCGTTTTAACTCCTATTTCCGATGGCGATGAAATATCCATCATCCCCGCCATATCCGGCGGATAATATTTAAGCGTGGTATTTTAAAAAAAGATGCCGCGCTTTTCTTTCTTTGCGGATTAGAATTTTAGAAGATATTTTTGATCTATTACTTGATTTACAGAGTATTTTAATGGCTAAATGCTGGTATTGAATCTTTCCTTTAAAAAAGTTATAATAATAATAGCTTTACGGAGACTAGAAACGACTTAAGGTCAAGTTATTCTACCAGGGAGCCTTATTATTATCTCAAGTCGCTGGTTCGTCCGGGACTTGCGATTGCGGGCACCCACTTGGAGACTAGCTTAATGTCGCTATAGTTACGTAAAGCCCGATGTTGCTTTTAGAAAAGGCGCTATCGGGCTTTACAAAAGAAAAGAAAACCCCTCGCTTGCTTTTTGCAAGGAGGGGTTTTAGTTTGCGCGGCGTTAAATGTAAAATTTTACCGCGTTTTCTCCGGTCATAATTCTCATAACGGAGCTTTTGATTTCATTGGTTATGAAGGGGGATTGAGGATTTTCAATTTCCCGTTCTATAGTTTTCATTCCCAGCGAAATTGTTTCTTTAGTGAGAAATTCTGCTCCGTCGCGTATGTACTCGGCTAGCGACAAAAGGGCGTTGTAAGAGCAGAAGTTGCCGATTTTTTTTTGCTGAGCGGCCACCAGCATAAACGCCGTGCCGGTGCGATTGTTGTATTCACAGCCGGTGCAGAAAGCGGGGACGAACCCTTCTTCAAGTAATTCGTGAACTATCGCTTCAAGCGGTCTTTCATCGGCTATCGTGAATTGCCCGGCGGTATTTCTTTCTTTGGTATATCCGCCGACTTCAGTGGAAGATCCGGCGGAAGTTTGAGATATGCCGATCCGGAATGCTTTACGGCGTGTTTCCGGAGATTCGCGCGTGGAGATGACCTGTCCGGCGTAGGGCAAAGCGAGGCGGACAATTGCAATGATACGCAGATAAGTTTCGTCGTCAACCGGATAGGGCGGGGTGAAATCAACGTCGTTGGCCGGTTTGACGCGCGGGAAAGAAATCGCGTGCGGGCCGATGCCGTAAGTTCTTTCCAAATCAAGAGCGTGGACAATCAGAGAAAGAGTTTCAAATTTCCAATCGTACAGGCCGTAGAGAACGCCCATCCCGATGTCGCCGATGCCGGCTCTGATCGCGAAACTCGGTGCGGCCAGCTGGCGGATGTAGTCGTGTTTCGGACCGCGCGGGTGCATTTTCGCGTAGGTTGGGAAGTGGTATGTTTCCTGAAAGAGATTGTATGTTCCAATCCCGGCGTTCAGCAATGTTTCGTAGTCCCATCTGTTGGCGGCCGCGATGTTGACATTGATGCGATCCACCATCGGTCGGCCTGATTCGTCGCGCAAGCCGTAGATGAATTTCATCGCGGACGCTACGCGGTCAATCGGCATATGTTGGTGCTCGCCGGCTTCAAGGAGTATCCGGCGATATCCGCGCCGATTCAGCCAGCGTACTTCCTTTTCTATTTCCTCATCGGTGAGTGCGCGCCGTTCCAAGTTTTTATTTGACGCGCGAAACCCGCAGTAGAGGCAGTCGTTGGCGCAAAGATTAGTCAGATAAAGCGGGGCGAAAAGAATCATTCTCCGGCCGTATGTTTTTTCTCTGATGTATGCCGCTGCTCCAAAAAGCATATTCTCAACTTCTTTTGCCTGACATATCAGGATCGCTATTTCATTCTCGGCAAGTCGCTCACCTATCACGGCTTTTCTAATTATTACCGTCGCGTCATATGTTGTGGCTTGCTCGGCTGTTTCCAGCAAGGACAAAACTTTTTCTTCCATTTTTATCTCCTTTCGGTTTAGTGGTCAACAGCGCAAAGGCCTTCACCAAAATCTTTTTTGGTTAAATCATTCTTTCCGCCGAATCCGCCGCACAGCTTGCCGCCTTCGCTTTTGATCAAGTCAATGACTTCAGCGAAAGACTGGTCGTGGTTTTTTTGGACACTGTTTTTACCTTGATAAAGCGCGTAGTGTCGGCGCAGATTATCGGGCGTCAAAGAAGTCATAAAAGCGGTCGCGCCGGCTCGCAAAGCCCGGCGTCGGATCAAGGTAATACTCCCAACCGAAGCGCCGACTGCTTCTAAGGCAGTGGTGCAAGGGATTCTCACCCGCGGGATGGCGAGGCGCGTCAGGGCGATCGTTTTTAATACTATTTCCGGATCGGCGCATTTCACTTCCGGTCGTAAAATACTAAGCAATGAACCGGTTGCCTGTACGTAAGGTCCGAGAGTGGCCATTTTTACATCCAATTCTTTCATCAGCAGTATGTCGTCGGCGATTGATTCCGGTGTTTGATTCGGAACACAATCTGGGTTTGGGCTCGGTATGCCCAAAAGCGGGCCGGAAGCGATGATGAACCCGATGTCTTTCAAGCTTTTAATATGCCCAAGGCGTCTTTCCAAAGATCCGCCCGGGTGAATGGCGCTGTAAAGTTCCTGGTCCGATGTTTCAAACCGAAAAAGCATTCCGCGCGCGCCCGCTTGCCAGATCTTTTCATACGCTCGCTGGTTACGTTCTCCAATTGAGAGAAAAAGCAGAACACGCGCTTGCCGGCGGATTTCTTTGATAATGCCAGCCAAAACATCGTCGGAATAAGAAGGGTCGGCGCCGGATTGCAAGACGATCATCTTGTACCCGTAAACATTGGCCGATCTGACCGCGAGAGAGACGATCTCTTGCGGTTTCATCCGGTAGCGTTTCAGTTTGCGGTTTCTTTGCTGAAGGCCGCAATAGGAACAGCCAACGCGTTTCCCTCCGTACTCAATTTTTGTTTTTGATCCCCCGATGCAGTAGTTGGAAAACTCTATAATCCCATGGACGCAAATTGTGTCCCTTAGGTTTTCCAGCTTAACCTGAAGCGCTTTTTGATAAAGCCCGTCAAGTTTCGCGCGATCGGTTTCTTTCAGCCATCTAATAATCTCATCTCTTTCCATATCTTTCTCCTTTCGTTAGCGTGGGTTTTATCTATATTAATTTGTCAAAGAAGCTATATTTGGTTTCTGGGATTATATAATAATGAGGCGGTTTTAAGCAATATAGACAAATATGGACACGCCGTGTCCATATTTGTCTATGGAAGTTCAACTTCCATAAAAAAAGGCCGCTATGCGAGATAGCGGCCATTCGCGGGTTGTTTTTTAAGCGCACCGGTATTTGTTTATGAGATTATGAAGTTTCTCCGTTTCGCGGCGTGCCGCTTCGGCGAAGTCAGGGCCTTTTGAGGCAAATATAATTCCGCGCGAAGAGTTGATAATCATTCCTCTTCTGCGGCTGTCCCGGCCGGCTGAGACAACCTGCTCAACCTGTTTTTCCAGAGGCACATCTTTTTGCTGAAAACCGATGCCCGGAATGAGAATCGGCAAATCGCCGACGACTCGGCGTATCTTTTTGAGTTCTTCGGGGTATGTCGCGCCGACGACGAGCACGCAATTGTTGTTTTTGTTCCAGCGTATTGCCACGCTTCGCGCGATGTAATGATACAATGGTTCACCAAGGTAAAGCGGATCGGAATGGACTGGCAAATCCTGAAACTCGCCCGCGCCCGGGTTGGAGGTGCGACAAAGAACGATAATGCCTTTATCCGCACGGTCCAGAAACGGCTTAAGCGCTTCGGCTCCCAGATACGGGTGAACCGTGATCGCGTCCGCTTGCAAATACTTAAACGCCATTTGTATATAACCTGTGTCGGTATTGCCGATATCCGCACGCTTGGCATCCAAAATTACCGGGACATCCGGCGCGATGACTCGGATGTCGGCGATGGTGCGATGCAGAGCCGCGATGCCCTCTTCGCCATGAGTCTCGTAGAAAGCAATATTCGGCTTATACGCGCATACAAGGTCTTTCGTCGCTTCTATGATTGCGCGGTTGAATGCGACAACTGTGTTAGCGAAACTCACGCCGCATTCATTGCCGCTTCTGAACGCGGATTCGGGAATCTTGCCGAATTCGCTATCCAGTCCGACACAGACAAAGTTGCCTTTGTCCCACTGCGCTTCCAGCATTTTCATGAAATTTCGGTCGTTCATTATCTTTCCCCTTTCTTTTGGTTGTTTAATGTACTGCTTCAGCCGGCCCATCCGGTTATAATTGCTGGAATTAAACTATCAAAAATACGATAAAGAATCAAGTGAATGTACGAGACGGGTACATCGGTAACACTTTGTTGGTTTTTTGATAGAACTCCCAGGGGGTGTCATAGCCCAAAGTCTGATGGGGACGGACAAAGGCGTATTCAATCAGCCATTCGGTGAGATTGCGGTTGAATGATACCACGTCGGCAGTGGCATTGCCCATAGCGATAAACTCCTCTTTGAGCGTGCGGTTGAATCGTTCATCCACCGGATTGTCGGTGGGTGTCTTTAACCGAGACCAATATTGGGCAATATTGAGCTGGCGCGACGCCGCGATAAACTCTTTATGAAATTCCGATCCGTTGTCATTAAGGGTGTTGAGTATTGAGCCGTCTAAAAGATAAAACATCCTCTCGAGAAAGTCGGCGGCGTTGCGCGAGCTCTTTTGAGTGTACATTCTGGCAAAGGCAATCTTGGATACCGTGTCAATGGCGGTGAGAACATAGCGCTTGGTGTTATTTGTATGCAAGACAATAGTATCTAAAGCGATGAGATAGCCCGGGAAGGGTTGTTTTTCAGCTCAGTGATGCGTTTTTTCGCTTGACTGCGTTTGCGTTTTTGCTGAAGCAACGCGTTCTTTTTAGGATGATAATAGAGTTTCCATTTTTGGATGGTGTATTGAATCTTCCATGATGAGATTGTTTCATTGAAGGTGTTCCGATAGAGCCGAGAAAGCTTCATTTTGCCCCAGCGGATATGCTGCTTGCGCAGCGCGATGACGCGCCGCTCTTCTAACGGCATAATCTCCTTCTGTCGGGTTCGGCGCGGCGCTTTGGACCGGCTTTCTAATACGCGGAGATTGCTCCCGTCACTAAAGATCGCGCGCCACTTGTAGAAGGTCTTGGGAGCAATGCCGAAATGGCGGCAGGTCAGAGAGGCGTTGCCTTCGGCTTCGTGCCGAATGAACCATTTCGGGCGGCAGACTGCCTCTTTGGATAAAGCGAGGGTTTTCGCCTGTTTCCTCCAGCGAGCCTGCTTGCTCATAGGCTCAAAAATCCTTTTGAAACCGAAGATGACATTATTCGTCGTATTCCGCGCCATAGTGATGAGATTTAATGATAATACCATGCCCTGATGATACCTTTTTTGGCATCTCAGTGGTATTACCGATGTATCTCATCTTCTGCAGGTGAATCCAGCTTCAATCAAATTCCAATAATAAAGGCAGATGATCCGAGACCTCGTCTCGCATAAATGTAAACTTTTTTACGCGAACATCGGGTGAGACGAGTATATAGTCGGCGAATTTTCCTGGTTTTTCATAAAAACGGCTGCGGGTAGACGTTATGCCATGTTCTTTAATAAGATTTATCATTCCTTGTTCAAGAATTTTCATGCTTTCAGTATCGGGGTTGAGATTCATGTCGCCAACAAGCACTTTTTTGCCGGAGACGGTTTCAAGGAATTCGATAATATTTTTTGATTGTTCGAGGCGGCCAGGGTGATCGCCTTTGCCATAATCTTTTATGCGAAGCCCGTGGAAATTGGCTATCGTATAATCTTGATCGCCGTTTGAGATATGTATGTGTTGCAGGTTTCTCGGCAATGGTTCCGGATCTCCTGTCCACGCGTTTTTATGCTTATGTATAAAAATGTGTCCGTTGCGGTTAACTTTAATATCGCTACGGATAAAAATAGCGTTTCCGAGCGAAAATTTTCCCTGATCCATATTGGGTTCGTTGGAGCGGTTGATTTCCTGGAAAGGATCGAAATATGCCCGGAATTCCGGCAGTGCGTTTGTAAAATCTGTCATGGTATCGGTCCGATAAATGCTATATACAGGAGGCACATCTGACGCGAATGATGACATTTCTTGAAAACAAAAAATATCAGTATCTTTTGCGTGTGTTTTTACAAATTCTAAAAGCGGTTCCAGCAGTTTTCCTCC
>Ga0209211_10009063_pt1 | contig 13378 bp, 10 predicted proteins | sample RifGroA2_FD_183992 | JGI IMG/M metagenome (GOLD analysis project Ga0209211, IMG submission 183992) | Groundwater microbial communities from Rifle, Colorado, USA - Groundwater A2 (SPAdes) (version 2) | ecosystem: Environmental > Aquatic > Deep subsurface > Groundwater | place: Rifle, Colorado...
CGATCAAACGATTGATGTGGAGGCAATCATCCAAAAAAACTGGATTTACAGAACAATGAGTTCACGAAAAAATCAGAGTCTGGAAAAAATCATGAGTAAGAAAATGATTATTCCGACAGGCTCCTAGGTCAAAATTTTTACCCTACATCCAAATTCCGCATATTGAGCGCGTATAGGTAATCCAGGATTCGAAAGCAAACTAAGGCGGCCCGGCGGGACAAAGGAAGCATCGTTGGAATTTCTTTATTCGCCATATAAAAGCGAGGGACAAAGCGATCCCCATATTCATCATCCTGGGACAAAAATTCTTCAAGCAGGTCAAAGGACACGCACTGAACTTCCGCGATAAATCCCAACTCACGGAAGGGAGCTAGTAGGGTGCGAGTTGGTTCCCACTCGTCCTCTTCATCGGAAGAGGACAAAACACACAACCGCAGCTTCTCTAAAAATTCCGGCCCGCAATTCATCTGTTGGGCCCATTCCAATAAAGCGCCTTTAACAAAAGACATGAGCGATCGGCCCCCTTCCACATATTCAACAATGACCGTGGGAGACGAGCGCTTGGCAATATCCAGAGGATGAAGGCCGATTTTTTCCAGATAGGTTCGGTAATGAAGAATCATATCATCCTTAGGCCTATTATCAAAAGGATCCCGAAGATCGCGCGTTTCTAGTTGATACCAATTCCCCGAAAAAGGAATATATCCAAACCGCTCCGGATGAAGATCCATCATTTCGGCCGTGGCGACGAACCATTGGGGGGATGACCCCAAGCTGTAAATGCGGGAGTGGGGATGACGAAAGGACAATTCGACGGCACTCCTCACCAGGGATTGCATGTGTTTGTTGTTTTTCAAGGGATAGGTTAACTCAAAACCCTGCAAATCGCCGTCAAACTCCGCGCGATACTTGGTTTTATCATCCTCCGAAAACTGGAAATAATCGCGGGGAGTGAGCCCTTGACGCAGAACGTATTTCGGATCGAATGGTTTATCCTTTGCCACCAAACTTGGTTGCGCCTTGGGGACAAAACAGTGCCTTTGCAAATTTTGCCCTACGATGGGTAAACCATGCCAAGCTGCCACGGGCATGGGAGTTTGAAAACGTGATAAAAGGCAACTACGTATCATAACCGGGCATCCTTAACATGAAGCATTAGCGTTAATGTCGGAAAAGCTTTGGATAAGTTGCTCTTTATTTGGATGTGTTTGGATGCAAGTTTGGACTTTCTTCTAAATTCTTGTTGTAATAATTACGCACTTTAGTTACATTTATTGTAACGAATGCTTAAGAAAGACATTCACCAATATTTGCTGAGTTTATCTCAGACCTACCAAGATTTGGGAGGAGAGCCTCTTGAAGTGGCCATCTGCGGTGGTGCGGCCTTGAACGTTCTTGATTTTATTCACAGGTTCACCAAAGATGTCGATATAGTATCTCCTGAACACTTACCCCCTCTCTTTGTTGAAGCCGCTCAAATAACAGCTGATTACTTTGGCTTGAAAAAAGAATGGATCAATCAAGGGCCCATCGACCTGTTAAAAATGGGTCTGCCAAAAGGGTATTTTGATCGTTGCCATTCTTTGAATCTGGGTGGAAATGTTCTTTGGCTCATCACCTCTCGTCTTGATCAAATTCATTTCAAACTCTATGCGTCAATTGACCGTGGTGGATACCATGTTCAGGATTTAATAGTATTAAAGCCTTCAATTACAGAATTGGTACAGGCCTCCCAATGGTGTTTTACCCACGATGTCTCCGATGGTTTTAAAGAAATAACCAAGGATTTTCTCATACAACAAGGATGGAAGAATGCCACTCGAGAACTTTTTTAAAAGCGTTCATAAACTATTCGTTGAAATTTGCTGGAGCCATTGGAAACGCTTGGGGGCCCATGTGGATGGTCCTATGAATCGTTGTTCTACGGATCCGGAGGCCCTTATCATCTTAACCAGCCTCATTGGTAGGGAAGACGAGCGACTGCTTGAGGTGATGGCCCAATGGATCCATCATTATGAGCGTCTCATTCCCATAGAGAGAATGAAAAGTTTACTGGAGCAGACTCCTATTGAGCCCGAGACCCATTACTCCCTTTTGAATTCGGTGATTCATAGTTCTCTTCATGAGAACCAAAAAGCACGATGGAAGACCGTAGTGGATATTTTAAAAAGTGCCTCCGGCAGCATCGAAGAAATTAAAAACTATAGAGTTGAATCAAGGAAAAAACTGGAGGATCATGAAAAAATCGTGAAGCAAAATATTCATCTGACATTGAGATATATATTTGGTTCCGGATGCCGGGCCGATGCTTATTACTGTCTGATTGTTTCCCATAAGGCTAGAGAGTCTCGTTTTCATGTCTTGTCGGATTCACAATTGGCAAGTTGCCTTCATTACCACAGGAGATCCGTTAATTATGTCTTGAATGATTTCAGGGATGCCCACCTCATCGAAAAGAAAAAAAAATCTGCCCAAAAAATACTTTCAGCTTATGACTTAGTTGATGGAACCCTAATTAAAGTAGACAGAACGGTGGAAGAAAAAGCCTATATCGATTGGCTGAAAATAGTTTTTATGTTGATGTCTTTAAAAGATCTTAAAAGAAAAATTAAAGGGATTCAAAACAAGTTGATCATTAAAAAAAGATTACATGAGAATTTAGAAAATCTTAAAGGTTTGGTGGCGGAGGCTTATATCCCATTGGTTAGGAGTTTGCCATTGGATCAACCTCTTAAAGAGATTCCTATTGAAGATTTAACTGATTCTATCTTGAAAACAATTGAAGGTACCTATCGATTTATTATTGGGCCAAAAGGATTACCTTAAACATCCAAATTCCGCACATTGAGTGCGTTGGTGGCGATGAACTCGCGGCGGGGTTCTACCTGGTCACCCATTAAAACCGTAAACACCTGGTCGGCTTCAACGGCATCGTTAACTTGAACTTTTAAAAGGGTGCGTCTGGTTGGATCCATGGTGGTTTCCCAGAGTTGATCGGGGTTCATTTCTCCCAGACCTTTGTAACGCTGGATGGATTGCCCTTTTTTGCCATGCTCTAAAACATAGTCTTTTATTTTTTCTTCGTTACTCACCGTTTCACGTTGGTCCCCACGCTGGATTTCAAACGGGGATTCTCCCAAGATTTCTTTAACGTCTTTGGCTAGTTTTTTCATTTCGTGCATTTCGGCACTGACCATAAATGAGGTATCCACCACCGTTATACGATTAGCTCCACGGTAGAGAGTTTTAATGGTCACAATTTGGGCACTTAATTCCTTGTCTTCAGTTTGCGAAACGACAAATGACTCTATTTTCGGGTATTCTCTGGCTACATAATTTTTAAGTTTTTCAACCTCTGCGGCCACTTTTAAAGCATCTTTAAGGATGTCTTTATGAATTTCGGTTCCACGGATAAGCGCTTGAACAATGCGTGGATCGACCTTTTTTTCAACGCGACGCAAAAGTTGGTCATATTGCACCAATTTTCTGACCGCATCCTGCAAGGCCGCTCCGCTGACGGTTTTCTGTTTGCTTTTTACAATGACATCTTCCGTGCCAGTGGCAATAAGGTGTGCTTCCAGAATTTTATCGTCTTTAAGATAAAGTTCGCTCTTTCCCTTTTTCACTTTGTAAAGCGGAGGCTGGGCAATATAGAGATATCCCCGTTCAATCACCTGGGGCATTTGACGATAAAAGAAAGTTAAAAGCAGCGTACGGATATGCGAACCATCCACATCGGCATCGGTCATGATCACAATATTGTGATAACGTATTTTTTCAATGTCTTGATTGTCATCCCCAATGCCAGCACCCAGGGCTGTGATCAGTGTGCGAATTTCATCCGAAGCCAGCATTTTATCAAAGCGGGCTTTTTCAACGTTAAGAATTTTTCCCTTAAGAGGAAGGATCGCCTGATTTCTACGGTCCCGACCCTGTTTGGCACTATTGTGAACAAAAACACCGGAAGCCAAAGCGAAATTATGGGTATCAGGAACTTCAATATCATAAACATCCATTGACTCAACAATGGATTCAATTTTCTTGATCCTGTGGTTAAATTGAACAACGGCATCCACAAACTTCCATTCATCTCCTGAAAAAAACCGACTCAAAATGGTTTCAAATTTCAGTAGCGATTTATCATTTGTCTGCTGACGGACTTCTTCATAACGGCTTGGATCGATCGTAGAATCCTCCTGAAACAAATCATGAAAAACTTTAAGAGCTTTTCTTTTATATGTTTCGTTATAAGCATACTTTCTCTTGGCTCTAAATTCCTCGGTCCATTGCTTTTTTGTCTTCTCTTTTCTCCATGAAAGAAGGGCCGGGTCTTTCCATTGAGCATGCGCTTTATCAGAAAGAATCTGTCTATAAGATGGATTCCTTTCAAAAAACGCGCGTGTTCGTTCGGACTGTTCAACTCGATGGGATGTATCAGACCAATATTGTTTCTGACTTTCATTCAGTCGCTCATTGTTTTCATGACGATAGTTAGCATTAGAATAATAGAACTCTAAAAATTTACCCATCATGAATTCTTTATATTGAAAATCTTGCCATTGCTTTTTGGCGCGCAAGCTCAATAGTTTCTTCATGCGAGGAGTAGACATTTGGCTACGAATCTTTTCTCTAAACTCTGGTGTTTGTCTTATTGCTTTTAATTTTTGGATTACATCCGGTCGTTGGAGTGTCTTCTTGGCATGTTCTTGATGAAGACAGCGATGCTCTTCTTTGGAAAGCTGAAGAATATTTTCAGGATTGTTGTTTAATTTATTAAAGTCGACATGATGTCGATCGACTCCCTGCTCTTTATTGTACACTCCGCGAATGAGATTGAATGCATCAGCCAAGAGATGTGTAAAAATCCATTTATCCTTGGCAGGATCAAACACCATCTCATAACCCTCAATGGTAATTCTACCGGCCTTTTGAGAAAGCTTGCGATAAAGGGGCATTAAGGAATCTTCAGGACTAAGGTTTTTGGCTTTTTTGTAATTTCCATCCCTTGTCATAAAAAGATGGTCCGGCGTGCAAATAATTTCTTCATTATTATCCAGGATAATTTTAAGAACCTGGGCATTGGATTTTGTTTTTCTGGCATGAAGTGCTGGCGCTATATGAATGGAACCGTCTTTCCCAATGGTATAACAGTAGTGTTTCTGGCCCAATTTTTGTTCCTGCACCAACTCTTTAAATGAAAGATTCCGGCCATCTGTCAGAGCTACTTTTGTATCACCACTAAAGCATCCACCAGCCGAATCTCCTTCGACAATATAAAGTTCGGATAAGCGCGGGTCTTTTTCTTGGCAATCAGCCAATTTTCCGGGAAGGGCCCCTGAACTTAAGGCGCTTTTGCGTCGCACCAGATTGCGGGCATTGCGGGCGGCTTCGCGGGCCCGGGAGGCATCAATCACCTTACCCACAATGGTTTTGGCTTCGGAAGGATGCTGTTCCAAATATTGGTAAAACTTGTCGTTAACTACCTGTTTAACGATACCCTCCAGCTCGCTGTTCCCCAATTTTCCCTTGGTTTGCCCTTCAAATTGGGGATTGGGAAGTTTGACACTGACAACAGCAGCCAAGCCTTCACGAATATCTTCCCCGCTTGGTTTTTCGGTCATCCCCTTGAGCATGTTTTCTTTTTCGGCATATTGATTCACACAACGGGTAAGAGCCGATCGAAACCCTGACAAATGGGTACCGCCTTCAATGGTGTTGATGTTGTTGGCAAAACTGAAAACCGATTCGTTGTACCCTTCGTTCCATTGCATGGCAATTTCGACAACCACTAAATCTTTTTGAGCTTCAAAATAAATAACTTGGGGATGAATGGGATTTTTTCGCTGGCTTAAAAACTCAACAAAACTGACCAAGCCTCCCTTATATTCGAACAAATGCTCCTTTTCAGCTTTTTCGTCCTTGATGAAAATTCTGACACCCTTGTTAAGAAAGGATAATTCGCGCAGACGCTGGGAAAGTGTGTCAAAATTAAACTCGAGAGTTTCAAAAATTTCGGAGTCGGGCTTGAACCATATTTTGGTTCCCCGTTTATCGGTTGTGCCCACTTCTTTTAAAGGGGCCTGTGGAACCCCGTGCCTGTAGGATTGCTGATAGACTTTTCCGTCCCTTTTTATTTCGACTTCCAATTTTTCAGCCAAGGCATTCACACAAGAAACACCCACTCCATGTAATCCGCCAGAAACCTTGTAGGCACTGTTTTCAAATTTTCCACCGGCATGAAGTTTGGTTAACACCACTTCGGCTGCCGAAACTCCTTCTGTGTCGTGAATGTCCACAGGAATACCGCGTCCATTATCTTCAACAGTGATGGTGTTATCTAAATGAATGATGACACTGACCGTGTCACAAAAACCGGCAAGAGCTTCATCAATACTATTGTCAACCACTTCATAAACAAGATGATGAAGACCACGCACACCTGTTGAACCAATATACATGGCCGGGCGCTTGCGAACAGCATCCAAACCTTCAAGAACTTTAATAGAAGATGCTGTGTATTCGTTGGCTTGTTGCATAGTTTTGTTGAAAATGAACTAGTTTACTACCACACGCCCTTTGCCCGCTTCAACAAGAAAAGACGTCCCTTCGCCACAAAAATAGGGTTCAACATGGGCAGGCTCTGTTGTGGAAATAAAAACCTGGCCTTGAGTGGATCTTAAATACTCAAAAAGTGATTTTTCCCTTGTGGGATCCAGTTCAGAGGCAACATCATCGAGCAAAAAAAGAGGGGGTTCTCCAAACTTTTTTTCAAACATGTGAATCTGAGCCGATTTCAGGGCAATGATGGCCGATCTATTTTCTCCTTGGGAACCAAAATCACCCACAATGCGATCATAAAGACATACCTGCCAGTCATCCCGATGTGGCCCCACAAGAGCCTCCCCGCGACGACGTTCTTCATTTCTTTTTTCACTTAAAGCTTGGTTGATGCGGGTAGCCAGGGTAGCTTCATCATCATTTTTCTCACAAACAACATTGGCTTTATAAACAAGGGTCAGTTTTTCATCACTTCCGGAAACATTTTCGTACTCCGTGGGAAGAAGCCCGTTCACCTCACAAATCCAGTCAAGACGTTCACGCATCAGTTTGGCCCCAACAGTCACAAGCCGGTCATTCCACACCTCAATATGCTCATCCCCAAAACCAGACTCCTTTAAGAGTCTGTTTTTTTGTTGCACAATGTTTTCGTAATCACGAATAAGGCGAACCAATTCCGGTTTTTGTAAAAAAATGGCCCTATTCAAAAATTTACGTCGTGTGCCCGGGCTATCCCTAAAAAGATAAACATCTTTGGGTTCAAACAACAAAACAGGAACCAATCCCAAATATTCATCGTAAAGCTTTGGTTTTTTTCCATTAAGTTTAAGACCTTTTTGTTTACCTAATGAGTGGTTAATATTGTAAGAAAGTCCATTTTTTAAAAATTGTGCCTGAAGAACACATTCTTCATTCTGGTAGTAAATGAGGTCTTTTTTAGAAGAAGTACGAAAGGAATTTAGGTACGAAAGATAATAAATGGCTTCAAGGATATTGGTTTTCCCTTGGGCGTTTTTGCCGATAATAAGATTAAAACGCGGATGAAAATTCAAATTTTCATTTTGAAAATTACGGAAATTTTTGAGATGGATATTTTGAAGAAACACCGTGACAATCCTTCGACCAAGCTCAGGATGTCCATTTTAATTATAATCAATAAAAAAAGAGGACGTGGTGAGCCCCGTCCCGCAAACGGGATCCCGCTACGCGGCGATCGAACCATTTACTCTATATTCTCATCGGCATGATGACGGATAAAAACCCATGATCTTTTTCAGACTTAATAACACAAGGGGCCAATTCATTTTGTACACCCAAAATAACCATGTCGTCTTTCATGGCATTAAGCACATCCAAAAAATAACGGGCATTAAAACCGATACCCAGTTTTTCACCCTTGTAGTCAATTTTAAACTCTTCCCTGGCCTCCCCAAGATCTGGGTTATTAATAAAAACTTCCAAATGACCCGGTGATAAATTAATGACAACACCCCGAGATCTTTCGTTAGATAAAAGAGAAACGCGTCTTAAGGCCCCGATAAAGTCTTGCCGGGGAATACTGACTAACGAACCGGTTTTATTTGGAATAACCCTTCCATAATCCGGAAATTCTCCATCGATAAGCCTTGCATACAGCGTTTCATTTCCTTTACGCGCACAAAGATGCCGTTTATCAACAGCCAATTCAAAACACCCTTCCTGTGAAACCATTTTTTTAAGTTCACCAATTCCTTTTCGTGGAATAATGACATTGACATCGTCTAACCCTTCGGATCCAAAGTCTTGATCAACTAAAGACAGACGATGTCCATCAGTCGCCACCATGCGAATGGCTCCCCCTTTTTCTTTTTCCAAATGAATACCAGCCAAATTGTGACGCGTTTCATCGGTGGACATGCAAAAAGATGTTTTTTCGATCATGTTTAAAAAAACATCACAGGAAACTTCGACAGATGTTTTTTCAACAGTGGGGATGGCTGGAAATTCATTGGCTTCCAAACCAGGAATATTAAAAACAGAGGTTCCGGCTTTTACTTCCAGACGATTCCCTTGTTTTAATGAAACCACGACCTCGGGTTGGTTGATTTCGCGCACTATATCGTAAATGTGTCGACATGAGACGGTGATTTTACCGGGTTGGATTACTTGTGCAGCACTTGTAAAAACGAGAGCGACTTCCATGTCGGTAGCTGAAATGGTTAATCCTTTTTTATCTGCTTCTAAAAGAATATTGGATAAAACAGGCATGGTGTTTTTCTTTTCAACCACACCTTGTGTTTTCCCCAAACCCTCAAGAAAATTTTCTCGAGTTATTTTAAATTCCATAAAACCTCCCCTGTATTAATAAGAGTATTTATTAATATATAAAACTAGTAGTCATCATAGAGCCTGTGAATTGGTGGATAAGATTGTTGAATGTTGATTGTGAAAGAAAAAAAATTTTGAAACCTTGTGAATATTTGTTTTGTAAATTTTGGTTACTCACAATTATCTTTTAAAGAACCATAATCCTGGGGATGATTTTTAGTCACCCACACCCTTATCCACATCTTAACCCCACCTTTATCCCAAGTTTTTCATTGGTGATAAAGACAAACGCTAACGCCCCTCTATAAATTTGGCAATAAAAAATTGTTTTCAAACCCACACCACCCTCTATCCCTTTATTTTAAAGGGGTAGAGGGGGATTTTTTATTGAGGATGGCAGAAAAAATCAGGAATTTTTTTGAATGAGGTTTTCCAGCTGTTCTAATTGGGAACGAAGCCCAATGTCTTGATCGAAAGCAGACTTTATTTTTTGAACAGCATGAATGACAGTCGTATGGTCCTTACCGCCAAACTTGGCTCCAATTTCTGGAAAGGAAGCTTTGATGTGTTTTTTACAAAGATACATGGCGATCTGACGAGGAAGGGCCAGATTGCGATGACGACGTTCAGACTTAAGATCATGGATTTTTAAACCATAATGGTCAGCCACCATGGTTTGGATGCCCTCAATAGAAAGATGGGGAGCCATGACACCCAAAACATTTTTTAATACGTCGCGCGCCACATTGACTGTCATGGGGATGCAAGCTAACGAAGCAAAAGCCGAAAGCCTGATAAGGGAACCTTCCAAATCACGTACGTTTGTTTTGACGTGCATTGCAATGAACTGGCAAACGTCGTCAGGCATATTAATGTGATCATCTTCAGCTTTTCTTCTTAGAATGGCACAGCGGGTTTCAAAATCAGGAATCTGAATATCGGCCAATAAACCCCAGCTAAAACGGGAACGAAGTCTTTCCTCTAACTGAAGGATATCTTTGGGAAGAGTGTCGGAAGTAACGATGATTTGTTTGCGGTCTTCATAAAGAGAGTTAAAGGTATGAAAAAACTCTTCCATGGTTCGTTCTTTGCCCGCAATAAACTGCACATCGTCAATTAAAAGTATGTCACAGTTGTCACGATACTTTTTGCGAAGGTCGTAGGTTTTGTCATAACGGATGCTGTTGATCACCTCATTGGTGAATTGTTCCCCTGTGACAAAGATAATTTTTAAAGAGGGATTTTTCTTTAAAGCCTCAAGAGCTAAGGCATTGAGCAAATGCGTTTTACCCAAACCAACCCCTCCATAGATAAAAAGAGGGTTATAATTTTTAGCTGGATTGTTGGCAACAGCCTGGCAAGCGGCAAAAACAAATTGATTGGAATTGCCCACAACATAGTTGTCAAAGGTATATCGGGCATTAATGCCGACGGGTAACTTAAGAAGCTGTTCTTTTTTGGCCGCTTGAGTAGGAGCCACCTGATTTTTAATTTGGGGGAAAACGGGTTGTTTTAGTTCTGAAGGAGGGATAATTTGAAAAAGGACTTCAAATTCCTTTCCGGTAAGCTTGAAAAACTCGAATTTGATGATTTCAAGATAGTTATCTAAAATCCAATCACGAACAAACTTGTTGGGAATTTGGATGCGAATGGTTTTTTCGCCTTCTAAACTCCATTGAGCATAACGAAACCAGTTGTTGTAATTGAACTCACTAACCTTTGTCTTTAGCGCATCAATAACTTTGGGAACAAGATCTTCAATAGAGTCACAACCCAGAAAATCAGCCACAAATACCTCCCCCGTTCACAGCGTTATCCACAGCCAGCGAAACAAAATTACTCTAAAAATACAATATGTTAGAAGCTAAAACGAGAATCCCCAGAGAAGGGGTGTGGAAAAAACGCTTGAAGAGTTTCTTCCCCAACTGTATGTCAGAACTCGCCAATGCCAGCTTCTGTTCAATTTTGGTCAATTTGCATCTGGCGAAAGAAAGAACGAATTTTTAGTAAAAACTTTTTCGAAAAATTAATTTTTTCTTTGGACAGATTTTTAAGAGCAAAGAGATTTTTATTCATGGCGTGGTGCATTGACAAGATTTTTTTCAAAAAAAATTTCAACTTGTTTTAAGTTGGCGAAGAGTCAGCACTTTTTTTTGTGAATTTTTTTGCGTTGACAAAACAACACACCCATGAAAAATCACAGCACCTTTTATGTGCTGGAAATTAAAAAAAAATTAGGAGATGAAAAATGAAGAGAACCTACCAACCCAGTAAAATCAAGAGAAAGCGCAAGCATGGTTTCCGCAAACGCATGAAGAAAGCGGGTGGGCGCAAAGTTTTGGCCAAGAGACGTCGCAAAGGCAGAAAAAAACTGAATCCTACAACACCAAAAAAGTAGTGAATCACTGACATGATGACAACCGATCATCGTCTTTTAAGTATTCATCGTCTAAAAGATTCCTTTGAAGTGAAGCAGGTTCGAAATCTGGGTCAAAGACATTTTCTTTCTCCTTTGGTTGTCTATGTTCAACCTAATTCTCTTGGTCATCCGCGTCTTGGATTTATTGTGACCCGAAAAGCGGGGTCAAGCGTTACTCGCAACAAGATCAAAAGGCAGGTGAGAGAATTTTTTAGATGCCATAAACCTGAATTGGGAAGTTGTGATTATTTGTTTGTAGCCGCCAGACCTTTAGGTATCAAGAGCCGTTCTTTTTGGCGCATATGGAAAAAAAAGGCAGAAACATGGGCTTCAAATCAGAAAAAATCATAAGAATATCGATTGTTTATCTTATCTCAATCTATCAAAAAATGATTTCTCCTTTTCTTCCCCGTGCTTGTCGTTATGAACCCAGTTGCTCGTGTTATGCCCACCAATGTTTTATAAAATATCCTTTTTTTAAAGCCCTTTGGCTTAGTTTAAAACGCCTGGGACGCTGTCATCCTTTTTTTGAGGGTGGTTTTGATCCTGTGCCTTAAATAAAAATTTCATCATGAAGTCAGACCAACAAAAACCCAAAACATTACTTGCAGTTGCCTTAAGCATGCTTTTTATTTTTGTGTACTACACCTGGATTTCACCCCCTGCTCCTCCAGCAACTCCCAAAAAAAATGTTTCAGAGCCCATCGTTGAAAATAAAATAATTCAAACAGCTCCCAGTGTTGTTGTTCCAGAAAATTTACCTCCCCCCAAAGAAGTGGGCATGGACGATACAGTCTCTATCAACGGAACCAAGATTGAGGCGAAAGTTTCTTCCAAAGGTGGAGCCCTGCGTTCTTGGATGCTGGGTGAGTATGGTACTGAAAAAAAGCAACCCATTGATTTGTTAAATCAGGGGTTTGCTTTTTGGCTTACAACAGGAGTGCGTGAACACGATTCAACCCAAGACTATGATTTGCGTAAGATTAATGAAAAAGAAGTCGAAGCTGTTTTTGAATCGGATTCTGTAAAAATAATCAAAAAATTTGTTCCTGAAGCCAACGAACATGTCATGAGCATGGAACTTGAAATCACCAACAAGGGAAAAGGGGATTTAATTTTGGATCCTCGTGTATGGGTGTTGCGTGATCAAAAAGAAGCGGCTCCTTCCAAAAAGGGGTTACTCTCTTTTCTCCATGCGCCGGATGATTTTTTTCTCCCCGCTTTTTATGGCAATGGAAAATTTCATGCAGAAACAGCGTGGGGCAAAGTTTTAGAAAAGACAACCCAGCAAGGAAAAATTTATTGGACCGGACTTGCTGACCGTTATTTTTTGATGGGATTGGTTAATCGAGAAGGGGGAGCCAATGTTTCCACAGTTTATGGACGTGAAAATCAACAGGTTTATACTAATTTGACCTATGGCGGTATTTCGTTGCGACCCGGTGAAGTGCTGAAAAGAACTTACACCATGTATTTGGGCCCTAAAAAAAGGGAGGAACTAAAATTGGTGGGGAGTTATCTGGAAACCAGTGTTGATTATGGATTTTTTAGTTTTATGGCGACCCCTTTATTGTGGCTTTTGATTGTGATCGAAAAATTTGTTCGTAACTGGGGTCTGGCCATTATCATTCTTACCTTCATTGTGAAGCTTTTACTGCACCCCATTAATAAAAAATCCATGCAATCGATGAAGGAAATGCAGAAGCTGCAGCCAAAAATGAAGGAAGTCCGGGAAAAATTCAAAAACGACAAAGAACGCATGAATCTTGAGATCATGGGTCTGTTTAAAGCACACAAAGTAAATCCCATGGGTGGGTGTTTACCCATGCTTTTACAATTTCCTGTTTATATTGCGTTGTATCGAGTGTTGTGGAACTCGGTGGAACTCTATCAGGCGCCCTTTTTTGGATTTTATAAGGATTTGTCCGTCCCTGATCCTTACATGATAACGCCCATTCTTTTGGGCATCTTCATGGCCCTTCAACAGAAATGGTCCCCGCAAGCAGCCACCATGGACCCAGCCCAAGCCAAAGTGATGATGATCATGCCGATCATGTTTTCGGCTTTCATGATTTTTCTTCCTTTTGGATTGGA
>Ga0209211_10009066_pt1 | contig 13373 bp, 7 predicted proteins | sample RifGroA2_FD_183992 | JGI IMG/M metagenome (GOLD analysis project Ga0209211, IMG submission 183992) | Groundwater microbial communities from Rifle, Colorado, USA - Groundwater A2 (SPAdes) (version 2) | ecosystem: Environmental > Aquatic > Deep subsurface > Groundwater | place: Rifle, Colorado...
AGCGGAAACGGACAAATCGCTTTCTTTGATTTCCTTTCTGATGCTGTAATTTGTTTTGGCGTTTTTGTGAAGTTTTTGCAACATAATTGTTAAGATATTACTCTTAACAACCTATCGTAGTCAAACAGTTAATGATGGTAAGTTTTTATGTGATATTTTCTATTTTGTTTTTCATTGGAATTTTTGTTACTACTGATTCTGATTAAAATTTCAAGCCCAAATTTAAGTTTAAATCTTTTAAATAATGCCCTGCATCGAATGTCTAACAAATTAAATATTCACTCGCATTGTCCACAAACGAGCCGATCGGCACAAATATAGACAATGGGAATGTAAAATGTTGGACACTCGGTGTCGCACATTTATGCAAGGCAAAAAGCTGGCGTAATGTTGAAAAATGTGCTATTGTATGGCAATTGAGAGTATTAGATGATTATTAGCGAAATTACCCTTATTTTAAGCCTTATTTGCACAATTTATGAACAAAAATATTACAGTAATAGCTTCTTTGTTTTTAGCCCTGACTTTTTTCTTGCCAACTAGTTCGTTTGCCTTGATGATTGAAAGAAGCGCGGAAGAAATTGCCCAGGACGCCAAAGTAATAATTCAAGGAAAAGTCAAAAGCGTCAGATCTTACAAAGGCATCAATGGCATCATTTATACAAGAGCTTCGGTTTTGGTCAGCGATGTCATCAAAGGAAAAAATATCAAGAAAAACATAACCGTTGAGTATGAGGGCGGCGAAGTTGGCCCGCCTAGACTCTCGCCTCATAGCGAAGCAGGCGGCGAGGCTGGAGATATTGGAGTGTTTGTGGAAGACGAACAAGTTCTTTTGTTTCTTACCAACAGTTTCTGGAGAAAAAATGTTTACTATATTGTCGGAGGAGTTTCTGGCAAATACGCCATCTGTCCAGACGACACGGTCAGAATCGGATCCTTTTGCGACAAGGAAGATGAAGCCGTTGTGGATGAAGAAGAAATTCAAAACTCGGAAGAATTCCTTTTTATGGAAACAGAAAATATCGACGAAGCAAAACAAACTCTGGACGAATTATTGGGTGAAATAGAAAACGCAAATTAACATTACCACAATCCTCCCGGGCTGGTGGTGGCGGTGTTGTTGGTGAAAGTTATATTGTCGGCGATGAAGATTGAGATGCTGCTTAAAACACCCAAAGCGTTATTTGTAAACGAAACTGTGGAAAGCGAGATAGTGGAAGCAATGGCGGACAGAGCGGACTTTGTCCCCCAATCTCCGCTGAAAGAATGATTGGAAAGGGAAGTGTCGGATATGATCAGTCCGGGAGAATTAGCCGCGTATATTCCGTAAGGATAATTATTGTCAAAGAGAGCGTTGGAAACGGAACCGCTGGAGCCGTTAAAATAAAGCCATGCGGAATTGTTGCCGCCATAAGAATAGCTTCCGCCATACCGAGCGGTAAATCCGGAACCGGTGAAGTTGCCGGTCTCGGAAACGGCTATCCATCCTCCGTTTCCGGCTTGCGGTGTCGTTGAGCCGTTGTTGGTGGCGTCTCCGCCGACAGTATCATCGTAAAGAGAAGTGAGAATGACATCGCCCGGACTGGAACCGTTTATGCTCAAATTGCCGTTTACATTAAGCCTTTTATCCGCTTTCAACACCGCGCCGGACGGAACAACAAGCGCAGAATTCGCAACAACAGTAGCCTCGTAAGTTTTTATGACATATGGCAAAGAATTAATGCCAAACATCGTGGTGGAATTGGCTGTTGTGAGATTGCCGCTTATGACGATGCCATTGACGGAATTGTTTGATCCTGAATTGCCGGAAAAATTTCCCAGCGCGCCAGAGGAATAAATCGCTTCACCGGTATTTGAAGTAAAAGTATTGGAACTGACACTGGCCGAATCGGCGCCGGAAATATATAACCCTCTTTTGTTGTCGGAAAAAGTGTTGGAATTTAAAGTCAATGTTCCGGCCGATGAGTACAGACCGGTTGAATCGCCTTCCTCGCTGTTGTTGTTGTACCTGAAGGTATTGCCGGAAAAAGTAGTGCTGGCGACGCTTAATCTGACACCGTAAGACTTGGCATACTCAAAAACGGAATCACTTATATTAGCCGAAGAATTAGTGACATAAAGATTGGCCTTGCTGTCCGTCCAAGCTCCGCCGGAAGAATATTTTCCGCCGTAACGGAAAACGGAGTGACTGATAGTTGATTCCGTCCCGGGCGAATCAATTCTTAGGCCAAACCAATTGCCCGGCGTCGGCGAATGGGCGGAATTATCGCCGTTGGTGTCGCCGCCGTAAGAGTCATCGTAAAAACTGGTGAAAATTATCGGATCGGATGCCGAGCCTTGCGCCAAAATTTTCGCCCCATTGCCGAAAGAAAACCCTGCGCTATTGTAGAACTTTATCACCACGCCCGGCTCAATGGCCAAAGTGGAGCTGGCGCTGAAAACTTGAATAGTGTTGTTGACCAAATACGGACTGCCGGAAGCGGAAAGAGTGAGATTGGAATAAATATTTTGCCCTCTGTTGATAAGATAGTTGGCGCTGTTTCGCGCTTTGGGCGTGCCGTTAATATTTTCGTTTCCGGCGTTCTTACCGTTGATTACCACGGTGTTGTTTGCCAACCAATTGGAAGAACTCGTTCCGGCGGCATTTGCGTCGTATCGCTCCATTGAAGAATAATTAAAGTCCGATCCGGCGTACCAATTATAATCATAAGGTATCTCGTCAATGGTTGAAGAAGCGTAAGACAAAATAATATTTTCGCCGGAATTATTAAGAGCGCCGGTATAAATTTTATCGGCGGCGATATCGGAGACGGTGTTATCGTTCGTTCTCTCCAAAAGATAATAACCCCTGGCGGAAATGGCTCCCGTTAAAACGACATACGGGCTTAAATCGGTGGCGGAATGCAAAATCCAATTGCTTAAATTTACGGATTGGTTGGTCCTGTTGTAAAGCTCAATCCATTCGTCGGCGGAGTAAGCAGAGCCGTTGCCCGCCCAGGTTACTTCGTTGATGACAACGGGCATGGTGGAAATTTCCGCCGCTTGAGTGGATGTGGCGGAAAAATTTCCCGTCAAATCTTTGGCCGAAACGGCAAAAGAAAAAACGGCGTTGTCTGAAGCAACGGCGGCGGTAGAGGTGGCAGTAGTCGTACTGACGGAGCCGTTATTATTGATGACAAAATAATCCAAGTCGGAAGATGTGGAATTCCACGAAATATTTAAGGTGGTAGTAGTGACAAGACAACCGTCGGAAGACAAAGAATTCTGGCACTCGGAAATCCTTAAACTTAAATCGGGCGAAGTAGTATCCGGAGCAGGAGCGGATGAAGATGATGAAGAAGATGAAGATGAGCCCGCCTCTTCGGCGGGTAAACTTGATGCGGAAGAGGCGGACTCGTCCGCCGAAGAGGCGGAAGCCGCTCCCCCATCTCCGCCTCCGCCAAAACCCGGATAAATTGCCGCGATAAATTTCGGCTGTTCTTGGACAATATCAAGGTTCAACCTTGATATTGAGGTTGATTCTGATGAAACGCTTGTTTGTTTTTGCAAAGCTAAAATTTGGTTTTGCAAAATATTGAGAGACTCTTCGACATCATCAAGGCTTCGCCTTGATAGCGCGGCGGCTTCAACATTATCTTCCACAAAATAATTTTCGCCATTGCTGGAAATATTTTCCGATTTTATGGAAACATCAAGGTTTAACCTTGGTGTTGTGGAATTATCAGTATTTTTGTTATCTTCCGGCAATAAAGAATCATAGGCGCCGGCAATCAAACCGGTCAAAGAATAAACTCCTTTGGCCAAAGCTTCGCCCGCTTGATACGCTCCAACGGCCACGACAACGATTCCATCTATCGCCATATTTGCGAACGGATCAACAGCGGACAATATCTCTCCTTGAATTTTATGAGCTAGTGTAAGTTTGGGCGGAGTCAGACAAGGGCTTTCTTTGCTTTGAACATTATTTTCCGTTAATCGGCCGAGCGTTTCTCTGATGCCGGAAATGATCTCTTTGCTTCTGTATTTGAGATACACGCCGGAAAAATTATGCCCTTTAGGATCGTCTCCTTTCGTTAAAACAATGCTCGTGTTCGGCGCCATTATTTTTTTGAAAGGAAAAAGCCCGACGAGATCAACGATGACTTTGTCGGTGTCGGAAGTAAGCCACTTTCCTTCTCCGGCGACTCTTCCGGCGGGAGTGGCGACGGCATAAACGCCGATTGATTCTTGGGGAACGCCTCCGTCTTTTCCGGCCACGCTGTCGTAAAAACTGTTAGCATAAAAATTGCCCTGGGAGTGGGCAACGAGGAGGAGCTTTTGAGTTTTGACTTTTTCGCTGGCGTCTTTGAGCATCTCCACCAGGTCGTAATCCTTCACCGCCTCATAATCAAAAATCTTTTGGTAAAATGACATCGCCAAATCGCCCGCTCCGCCAAGATGAGAGGGGTTTAAAAGGTATTGATAGTCAATTTTTTGACCATTGTAACTATCTCCCAATTCAGCTTTTAAAAACCTCTGATTGTTTCTTGCACCCTCCTCATCAGTAAAAATTCCATTGACAGCAGAAATAGTATATCCCATTTTTTGACATAACTCCGATGAGTTATCGGCAAAAACTGTATAATGCACTGCTGTTGAAAAAAATACTACAAAAATAATCAAGATTATTTTTTTCATAATTAATCAGTTAATGAAAGTGGTTCAATATCGCAACTTACTGAATCGTCTATCCTCCCACTTTTTAAATAAGAATAAAAAATTTTATGGGCTGTTTTTCTTTCCTCTGTATTGAATTGTTTATCAGACATGAATTTACCATATTTTTCAATAGCAACAAAAACACTACTTTCTCCACCACCAGGAACAATTTTTGCCACACAAAAAAACGCACGGTCTTGTTTGTTTGCTACTTCTCCTACCACTTCCTTATTCACCACCTTTTGCACCACCTCCATTTGCAATGCCAAGGCATATTGAAGCAACACCGCCCTCGTCTTTGCCGAATCGGGATAAGCTTTAAAAATGGCCAGCTCCACGTCGTCGCGAATGCCGTTTTTATTGGCGTCAATTCCCTGAACTGTTTTATCCGCTTCGGCGCCCGGATCCGGCGGCAAATTCTTCCCTATTACATCGTCCATCATCAGCTTGGTGTTGTGAATCTTCACCACCTGCTCGTTGGTTTTGTCCAAATTATAGAAATGAAACATCCGGATAACCACCAAAATAAAATAAAAAACCGCCAATGTCCCAAAAACAATCAGCGGTATCTTATATCTCTTTTTCATAGCCATAATAACCATATTTTACCACACCAACCAATACCAACAAAACCTTCCCTGTGCATAACTTTTTACTAATTTACTAAGGGCCGGCCTTAGTAAATGAAAGCCACTCATCAATAAATGAGTCAAAATCTTTTATTGTGGTAAAATAATCCGGAAAAACTTTACGATTAAGAATTTTTGACTCGGGACGCATTGCCCCTTGATAGTCGAGGTAACTCGAATAAGCATATTCCGCAAGATATTGTTTCGTCGCCTTGCGATCAGTAATGCCATTTTCTTTCCATTTTGGTTCAATAATCTTCACTGGATTTAAATGGTTGTATGCAAAAATATACTTTAAATACTCATCGGAATCGACATGTTTCGCCTTAAATTTACCTTCAAATAGAGTGCCTGTGCGCTTATTTTTCTTGTTAAAGTACATAGCATATGCTGTCAAAAGCTTAATCATAAACTTTGTAATCCCTCCTTTTGCTTTTTCATGCGCCAAAATATGAAAATGATTCGGCATTAAGCAATACACCCCAATATCAACCAAAGTATCTTCACGTTCAATTTCAAAAAGCTCTACAAATGTCCGGCCTTCACGAAAATGTTTAGCTATATCTACCGGATTGGTGCTGTTGCAAACATATAAAAGAGCCTTGAAGCGCTGGTAATCGTGATGTTCCGTAAAAATAATACGTTTATCTGTTCCTCGACTATAAATGTGATAATGCTCACCAATTGAAAAATCTATTTTCCGTTGCATAATCGCAATTATACCACGAAGGGCCGGCCTTAGTAAAACTAAGCTTTTTAACGAAGGGCCGGCCTTAGTAAAACTAAGCTTTTTAACGAAGGGCCGGCCTTAGTTACTTCGGACGTGGCAGGTTGAACATTTTCTAGGAGGTTTTTGAGGTCGGAGGAGGTGGTAGGATTGGCGGCGATGCCTTGTTCCAAAATGGCGCGGGCTTTGGCCGTGTCTTTGGCAAAGTAGCGGTAAAAATCAAAGAAATTGCGGTAGATGTAAATGGCCGACGGGTCGTTTTCTATGGCTTTTTTGTAATTTTCTTCCGCTTTCGCATTGTCTTTAAGGTAATAAGCGTAAAGCTCGCCGAGATTATTGAAAGAAGTGGAGTTCTGGGGTCGAATAATGCTGACGTATTCCCATACTTCTTTAGCTCCTTCGTAATCCCCTATCATCTTGCGATACACGCCCAGCACCAGCCAATTTTCCAGATTATCGCTGTTTTTCTTAAGCTGGCTGGATAAATCTTGGATTTTAGCTGTGGCGATTCTTTTAGCGTCTTCGCTCATATCGGCCGTTATTTTTATTTCTTTGTTTAAATCAGGCAAAGGAACATTGACCGCCGGCTTATTGTTTGTAATGGCGACAGGCTCTATCTTAACGCCTTTCATATCTCCTTCGCCCAGCACAGTAACCCCGCCGATATTTACGGCATTGCCGGTCGCTTGACTGCTGGATGAATTGGACTGAACAACAGTGGCGACATCTTGCGTTTTTGGAGACAGTTTTTTATAAAAATAAAAGGCCAGTCCGGCGCAAACCAACAAAACAAAAACAATAAAAAGTATTTTTTTCATGTTTGATATTTTAACAAAAAGAAAATTGAAAGCAAGACCATCAAGGCGTCGCCTTGATGGTGCTGGCAGTTGGGTGGTTGGGGTGGCAAAAAATACAAAAACCCCGTCCTCTTTCGAGGAACGGGGTTTTTGCTAACCTCCCGCAATCAGCCTTTCAGCCGATTATGGGACACAAGATGGTTATTATTTGGACTTGGAGAATGTGATTCCTCCTGAAGGCAATGTCGGAACATTGTAACCGTTTATCCAGTCAATGTCGTTGATTGAAGTGGTGGTTGTCGTAGCTCTCGGCGACCAGATAAGGTTATTGGAGGCCGTAGCGGCGGCTTCAACATTGACATAGTTACTCATCAAAGTAGCCAATGAAGGATAAGCGGCATCGCCTCTCAAGGTCGTGGTCAAAGAATCTCCAGAACCAACGCCAGTGATTGTGGCAACCACTTTGAAGTACATCGTCGCGCCAGCGGCTATTTCTATAGTCGTAGAAGCGGCGGCTGTCGTTTGCGGATAAACTTCAAGGTCGGTGGAAGCGGCGGCCCATCTTGCCTCAAGGTCAAGGTCGGTGTTCAAGAACTTTCCTCCTGAACCAACACCTGATACCGGGCTGGAGAATGTGCCGCTGCTGTAGCTGTTGTAAGCGTACACATTCAAGCTGTCCGCCGTCACGCCTGTGGTGGCGACATTGAAAGTAAGCTTATACAAGGACATCTTGCCCGCGCTGTCGGCTTTGACGCTGAAACCCATAACGGTTTCATCGGTCGTGCCGTTCAAAGCTGAATCTATGCCGGAAAGCCTTTCAAATGTCGGGAAAGTCTTGAAGACTCTCACACCAGAGAAGGTTGTCGCCCCAGAAGACGAAGTTATCGTCACACCGCTGGCTTGACCGGTACCCTGCGCGTTACCCGCGCCAATAAGATCAACTGCCATCAAAGTTCCTTGCGCGGCCGGCAAGTCGGTGCCGATAGCGGTCAAAATAGTCTTGACAGTCAAGCTCTTGGATTGGCCCTTCGGGATAACAAAGTTGGAAATAGTTGAAGTTCCGGTTGTTCCCGAGGAAATAACCAATGAACCAACTTGCGTTGAACCGTCCCACAAAGTTATTTCCGACAAATCGGAAACCGTGGTAGAAGCGGTCGCATTGGTCAACTTAAGACCAAGCTTGGTAAGAGCGATGTCTTCGTTGGCGGCGGTGAAATCCATAATACCAACAGTAACCGCGCTACCCGCCGAAGCTACGGCGTTAGCGGCCGGACTCTGAGCAGTATTGGTTGTTACCGTCAAGGTGCCGTTGGCTGTCAAAGCCATAGCTTGACCGGCTGAATCATTTTCTGTCGGGTCAACGCTTTGTCCTGAAGTTACGCCGGTGATTGTCGGCGTGGAGCTGCTGTCATAACCCCATCGGTAAGTGCCTGTCGCTCCGGCGACAACATTGCATTTGAGCGCCAAAGTTTTAGTTGTTTGCTTGCTGATTATCAAAGCGGTGTCAAGCGTGAATGAAGTGGAAGAAGCGGCGGCTGACGGATTAACGACATTAGAACTGGTGTTCAACGCGGTTGAACCATCGTAAAGAATACAATTGTTGACATTGGTCGCTGTGCCTCCGCCAGTATTATATTCCAACGGGATAGTCGTGAACTTAATGTCTTCACCGGAAGAATTGGCGTCAAAAATATAATTCGCGAAAGTGAATCCTTGCGCTCCCGCAACTATCGTCTGCGCCACCGGATTGGCGGAAACGCTGATAGTCAAGGTGGCTGATTTCACCGTCATCGTGTTGGCGGTTATCACCGAAGAGGTGATGGAAGTTCCGGAAATGGAATTGCCTGTCGTTTGGCCGGTAGCGTTTGACCAGTTGGATGAAGGCGTGGTGGAAGCGACGATCGTTTGATCGTTAACAAAATTCGTTCCCAGTTTGCCTTTCAAAGTGTAAGTCTTAACGCCTATCGGAAAAGTAATCGTGTCGCTGAAAGTTACCGAACCGTAATCAAGGTCGGTTCCTGAACCGTCGGCCGGACCGGCTACCACGGTTCCATTCTCGTCATAGAGGGAAATGTTGGTTATATCTTCAACGTCTCCGGCTCCGCTGGAAAGTTGGAATCGGAAAACCAAGTTGTTGGCCGAGATCGGCTCGCCTTTAACTTCTACCGTGAAGCCTCCAAGCACTTGGCTGGCCACATTTTCCGCGATATTTGCCGCAGCCACTGAAGTGGCTTTAGTTACGGTAATCGTGCCGGAAGAAACTGTTACCTGTGAAGCGTCGTACCAAGGATTGGCGCTGGAGAAAGCTGAAGTGTCGTCTGTCGGATCGGATGAACCGTTCGGAGGCGTAACGCCGTATCCGTAGGTTTCTCCACTCACATTGACATCGGTATTTTTGTAAATATCAAAGTCAATCGTTCGGCCTGAACCGCCGACAATGTCTCCTTTGATGGACATTTCAATGAAACCTCCTTTGTCAACCGTCAAGCTGCTGGCGAAGGTTGAAGTGTAATACTTGCCGTCGGAAGAAACTGTCGTGTCGTAAGCGGTGCCGTCAATATAGGTCTTGACATTGGCTAAATCCGCTGTTCCGACTGAACCTGACTGGTTCCATCTGATTGAATGGACTTTTATTTTCTCGGCTGAACCGGCGGTGAACTTGACAGCGCTGAAAGTATAGCCTGTCGTGCCAACCGGTTTGGTCGGGCTGGTTGCCGGATCAATGGAACCAACAGCGTTAGTTACGCTGCCGATCGTCAACGAATTGTTGATCGTGTGTCCGGCTCCGGAAATCGGAAGCAAACCGCTGACTGTGGCGGAAGTCGTAACTCCGGTTACGGAAAGATAGGCGACTTGTCCGGCATAGCTAGTCTGATCGGAAGCCATATTGCCAGCGACCGTAAAGGTCTTGCTGGTACCGGCTTTTATAGTAACCGTGTCGCCGACTGTCGCTTTGTGGTCGGAATTGAAAGTTTTGGCGATGCCGAGCTGTGTTCCAGTTTCGTCCAAAAGGACAACTCCGGAGAAAGCGGCGTCGTTAGCCAAACCTGTTCTTTCCACCGTAACGCCCGTGACAACCACATCTTGCGCGCCGGCTGTCAAAGTAACTTTGGTGAAAGGAAGTCTCGCCGCGCTCTTGACCGCCAAAGTGTTGGCCGGTTGCGTGGCGGCTGTTATCGTCAAGCCTTCGCCTGTCGCGGCCACCGAGCTGGATGAACCAGCTGATGAAGCTACGGACGATGAGGATGAGCTAACTGTCGTCGCCATCAAGCTGTCATACTTGGCTCGCGATATCGGGCCGAAGTAACCGACGGCCGGAGCGACTCCGTTGGCCGATTGCCAGGAAGCGGCGGCGGCTTTGGTGAGCGAACCGAAGTATCCGGTTGCGTTGACTGAAAGATGTCCGCCAGTTTTCAAATAATTCTGAAGGCAAGTGACATCATCGCCCCTTGACCCGACGGTCAATGAACGGGTGAACGAACACTTGTCCGCGGACACTGTCGCGGATGAACCTTGCAGTGTCAGAAGTTGAGCTTGCAATGCGGCTATCTGAGCCAGCAACTCGTCTATAGTGACGGCTGATGACACCATCGGAATCAATGATCCCGCTGACATCAAAGCGGCAATAGTCAAGCCAACTATTTTTGTCTTAAATCTATTCATAATGTTTTTAATCTTTTAATTTACTTCTTGCGCGAAAAAAATTTGATTTCGACAAAACCAAACGCTTCGCGCAAACAACCCCTCGAAAATTTCATCGGGGTAAACTGATAATCTTATTAATCTTTTCTCTATCGATTTGCAATGTAAATTTTTCTTTCGGAAAATCCGTAAATATTTTCCCTGATCATTCTTGTCTTTCGCAATTATTTTATTTTCAAAGTCCGGTCCGCGCGGCCATTCAACAATAAAAATCTCCGCTAAATTTTACCTGCTTCCAATCATTATATCCCACCGATACCACAACGCAAACGCATATGTGGATAACTCCGGAATTATTCCGGAGTTTATATGTTAAATAGGGGATTTAACGCTTGTTTATCGCAGAAAAAATGGCTAAATCCATCAGGTTTCAATATTAGCTTATTTGGTTAGACAAGTCAATCAAAATTTATTTTCTGCGCTTTTTACCTTGTCACTTCGTATTTCCGCCATCTTTTGTCGCCGATGGCCGAAATTTTCCCCATTTTCACCAAATCAAGCAAATCTCTCTGGATTGATTTCTCGCTGGTTTCTCCGTTGAAAATAACGGCTATTTCATTGACGCTTTTGGCCGGCCCGTTTTTGAGAAAATCAAGCACCTTGCCTTTTCGGCTTTGCGGATTGATTTCTTGAGAGACTGTTTCTGTATAAGAAGAGTTTTTCTCGCTATAAGCTTGATTTATTTGGCTTTTTTCGGATAAAATCCGTTGTGGCGCGCCATTTCGCTCGTCGACACCGGACTTCGACGAGATTTTACCCGAAGAGGCTAAATCCAAAAGCATTTTTGAATCATAAGCGATGTCTGTCTTCTTTCCTTCCACGAAGTTTTTCAAAAACAAATATTCTCTTTTTAAAATTTCAAAATTTAAATTGGAAACGCAAACGCCGGCGGAAACCAATTCCAACGATTTGATGATTTGGGCGAAATTTTTTAACGAGTTGTCCAAGAGACTGTCTTTGTCTTTTACATTTTTAATGGACACCAAATCATCGTAAAGGTTTAGAGCTTTGTCTCTTAATGTCCATTTGATAGGTTCTTTATCGGACAACAAATCAGTAACCCTATACAAGGCGGCGGTCAGCTTTTGTATTCTGTCCGTTACATAACCGTATATGTCTTTTATGTTGTCCATAAGATTATTTTATTTTGTCTTTTACAAAAAGTTTCTCCTTAATGTCTGTTATAAACATAATAACGGACACCAATTAAAAATCAACCCCGCTTCGGAGCGGGATGATGGATTTTTTGAGTTTTGAGCTTGACGGCTGTATAATTATTGGAAATGGCCAAGAAAAATAAAAAAGAAAACAAAAAAAACACTCGTGAAGACAGCGAAACTTCTTCTAAGATAAGATTACTGGGGGAATTGAAACGCGAAACCAAACATTCCATCTTCGCCATCGGCGCTTTCGTCCTCGGTTTGATATTCATCCTTTCTTATTTTGACAAAGCCGGCATTGCGGGAACGCTTATAGATAAAATATTCGGCTCCCTTTTCGGCAACGGCTTTTTTCTTCTTCCTCTGGTTTTGTTCTTTGCCTCGTTTTCCTTATTCTACTCCATCAGGCCGAACATCGTCAGCCACACGATAATCGGAACATTGATTTTTCTTCTAAGCAGTCTCGGGGCGTTCTCCACGATTTGGGGTAATTACGCCGGAGGCTATATCGGCTACTTCGTTTCTCTGCCCCTCTTGAAATTTTTTGATTTTTCCGTCAGCCTTATCGCCCTTATCGGCATAGCCGTAGTTTCCATTTTAATAATGCTCAATATGCCCTTGGCTTTAAAATCTTGGTGGAAAAAAGATGAAGATGACAGCGAAGAGATAAATGTTCATATCAACAAAATGAGTTCCGTTGATGATGACGCGAGCATTAAAGAAGAAGTAAAAGAAAAAACCGGCGACAAGGCCAAAAAAATAACAGCCGAGAAAAAAAACAAAGACAAAAACGCCAACGAAGAGGATGAATTTTTGGAAATAAAAACGGACTTGAAAAAGAGCCGTTTGGATTTCATCCCTCCCCCGCTCAGCCTGCTTGAGGGCGATCGAGGCAAGCCTTCCAGCGGCGACATCAAAGCCAACGCCAATATTATAAAAAGGACTTTGCAAAACTTCGGCATAGACGTGGAGATGGGCGAGATAAATATCGGGCCGTCCGTGACCCAATACACCCTCAAGCCGGCCGAAGGCGTAAAACTGTCCCGAATTATCGGCCTGCAAAACGACCTCTCTCTGGCTTTGGCGGCTCACCCTTTAAGAATAGAAGCCCCTATTCCAGGAAGATCTTTGGTGGGCATTGAGATGCCCAACAACGCGAAAACGACTTTGGGCTTGGCCAGCCTTTTCAAAGAAGAAGGTTACGCCAAATCCGATTTGCCTCTCCTTGTTTCCTTGGGCCGGGATGTCGCCGGAAAAGCTCTCTTCGCCAATGTGGCCAAAATGCCCCACTTGCTTGTCGCCGGAGCGACGGGCAGCGGCAAGTCTATTTATATCCATTCGTTTATAACCAGCCTTCTCTACCGCAACCCGCCGGAAGCTTTGAGATTTATAATGATAGACCCGAAAAGAGTTGAGTTGACGGTGTATAACGATATACCCCATATGCTCACTCCGACTATAATAGAAACAAAAAAAGCCATCATTACTTTGAAATGGCTGGCCAAAGAAATGGAAAGGAGATACGAAGTCTTGCTTTCCGCCGGCGTGAGAGACATTCTTTCCTATCACAAAGAAAAGAAAGAAAGCAATCCGCCGATGCCATTTTTGATTGTCATCATAGACGAATTGGCCGACCTTATGTCCACCTACCCCCGAGAAG
>Ga0209211_10009067_pt1 | contig 13373 bp, 9 predicted proteins | sample RifGroA2_FD_183992 | JGI IMG/M metagenome (GOLD analysis project Ga0209211, IMG submission 183992) | Groundwater microbial communities from Rifle, Colorado, USA - Groundwater A2 (SPAdes) (version 2) | ecosystem: Environmental > Aquatic > Deep subsurface > Groundwater | place: Rifle, Colorado...
CTTACTCCCTTCTAGATGCGCGATATTCTCCCGCGATCCGGTTGAAAGATTGTCCAAACACAAAATACGGTTGCCGTCTTCAAGCAGCCGCTCACACAAGTGCGAGCCAATAAACCCGGCCCCGCCAGTTACCAAAATTGTTTTCATATGTACAATACCCTAAAAGTATGCTATAATGACTGTGTTTTGTCAACATTTTACATGAAAATACTGTATATCATAACCCAAGGCAAATGGGGCGGCGCGCAGCGCTATGTTTTTGATTGCGCCACAAACCTACATTCCTCTTTTGAGTCGTCGGTTGGCATCGGCCTCAAAGATGCGCCCCAGGATCTGCAAGCGCGCCTCAAAGAAAAAAATATCCCTTACTATAACCTCAAGCACCTCGTGCGCCCCATCTCACCACTGCACGATGTACTCGCTATTTTTGAACTTGCAAAATTGTATCGTATCACACAACCTGACGTCATACATCTCAACAGTTCCAAAGCAGGCGTACTGGGGTCGCTCGCCGCGCTCATGTATCGCAAAGCAAAAATTGTTTATACGGTCCACGGCTGGGTCTTTAAAGAACCTCTCCCATTGTGGAAAAAAACATTCTACCACGTAGCGGAAAAAATAACAGCATCCATCAAAGATACATTTATTACTATCTCAAAAACTGACTACGACACAGCGCGTAACGTTCTTGGTGTAAAACAAGAAAAATTGCAAAAGATATACCACGGAATTTCAATACCCTCTTTTGTGAGCCGCGCACAAGCGCAAGCGTCACTTACCGCGCACATACCACAAAGACCAACGCCTGAAAAGCTATGGGTGGGGACGATTGCTTCGCTCTACAAAACCAAAGGAATTGATATCCTCGTGAAAGCTGCAGCACTCACTTCAGCACCCCTTGAATTTTTTGGAAAAACACACCATAAAACAAAGCATTAAAAAATACAAGTTTGAACAGATATTCCATATAATTCCGTATGTTGAAGATGCGGCTAAATTACTCAAAGCATTTGATATCTTTGTGCTACCATCGCAAAAAGAAGGTTTCCCCTACGCGCTGCTTGAAGCCATGCACGCGGGACTCCCTATTGTGGCCACCAACGTGGGCGCAGTGCCGGAAATGATTGAACATAAAAAAAACGGCCTCGTTATCAAGCCGCAACACCCGCCTCACCTTGCGCAGGCACTTGAAGAGCTTGCAGAAAGTCAAACGGATAGGGAATGCTACGCACAGAGCGCGCAAGAGCGTGCACAGCAGTTTCAACTTCAAACCATGATACAGGAAACAGAAAAAATATATTGCAAAAACTAATGGTTACTTCTTTGTTTTTGCATCACGAGTAGCTTCACGCAGCGCAGTAACGCGGGACACAAAATCATCAAACATAGAAGAACGGGCCCGCGTACCCATGCTTGCCTGCACAGCACGCAGATCAGCAATAATTTTTTCAAGCGGCTCCGGAGAACTTGCAATCAATTGCGCCATGCCGGCGGCCTCTCCGGTGTCGCGCGGAATATGACCAAGCTCAAGAACGCGCAGCATGGACTGTTTTGCCTTTTCAAAAAAACCAACTTGATACGCCACACGGGCGTACTGGATATAGGCCTCACGCAACGATGGTTCAGCATCAATCGCTTCTTGCAAATAAAATAGAGCGCCATCTTTATCACCTCCCAAAAGAGCGTTTGACGCACGCTCAAAAAGAAGCTGCTGACGCCGAGGGCTCAAGGCAAGTGCACGGGCATACGCGGCATCTCCTGCCTCCACATATTGTTTTTCTTGTGTAATCACCGCAAGAGCACGATTAAGCGTTCCTAAAAGCAACAGCATGCGAATATCCATAGGCCGCACTGCCAGTGATTTATCAAGCTCACTGCGTGCAAATAAGAGCTGTTCTTCAAAAAACTTCTTCTCCTCCTCGTTACGCGGCTTTTGAAGAACACGCAAAAGACCCGTAATAACATCACCACGCACGTCATCCTTGTGCGGCGTTGGAATCTTTAAAACTTCAAGAAAAACAATCATGCCGCTTTCAATGGATTGAAAACTCTGAAGCGCAAAGAAAGTGCCCCTGTTTGCGCGCGCGACTTGTATATTCCAGGAAAAAATCATAAACATAACAACCAACACCGCGCCAACCGTGATGCCCGTTGGAGGCAACCGAACGGCCACAGGAACAGATCCCTGCCCCGGTACAGGATCCTGTACCATAAAACCCACAAAAGCAAGAAAAAGAAAAAAATACAAATAGGACGTAACATTTTCAAAAACAATGCTGTTGTGAATAAAATGAATAACTAAAAATCCAAAACCAAACATAAAAAGCAGCATGCCGTCTTTTTTGTACTTGTTTTTAAACAGCACAACAAAAGGAGCAATAAAAAGAAAGAGATAGGAAAACAAACCAAACAAACCGCGTTCAGTCAAGGTGTTAAAAATCATGCTATGCGCATTATCAAACCACGTTTCCTGTGCACCATGCAAAAATGAACGGGGATTATAATATTTGTTAAACGCATAATAAAAATTGACCGGCCCCCATCCAACAACAGGATGATCCTTCCATGCTTTAACGGCAATATTCCATGCAATAAAACGCGTTTCAGCCGTGTTCTCGGTAAAGTTGATGTTCAGTATGCGCCCAACCATAGGAAAATTGCGAATCGCCGGCACTCGACGGTACTGATACAGTACAAAACCTGCGCCAACAACCAACAACAGCACCACAATAATGCCCATACGCAAACGACGTGAAGCGTCTTTGTGAAAAAAAACAACAGCCAAAGGAACCACAACAAGGGCGGCAAGAAAACCAAGAGATGTACCGCGTGTATTGCTTACCAAAAAATTAAAAAATGCGAGCGCGCCAATCCCCACAATCAGCAAACGTAAATCCCATCTTTTTTCCCGTAAAAACAAATACGCAGATAATAAAAAAACAAAAATGCTATAAGCGCTCACATAAATGGGATTCCCTAGTGTGGAGGCAATGCGTTCTGAATCACGATTCAATAAAAATTCAGTATCAAAAACCTGCTTAAAACCAACTACAAACACAGGCACTGAAAGCACGGCAAAAACCCACCACACCAAACGCCAATCGTTCCAACTCCGGAACACATTGCGAGCTACAAAATACAATATCCCATAATGCAACAACGTATACAATCCAAGCATACGCTCATGATTGTCCCATATACTGCGATTCACATCCGTGCTGAAAAGCGTTGAAATAAAAAGAGATGCAAAAAAAATGACTACAGCGTGAGTTATAAGATCACGCCGCGGGCGATAGCGTTCAAAATTCATTGAAAGGAGCAACACATAACATAAAAGCGCCAAAGACATGGTGATACGGAAAAAAAGGACGCGCGGTACCACAAACGGAAAAATAAAAGAATCCATCACAACAATAAACGGCGTTAAAAACGAAGCTAAAACAAGCAACTGCGCTGCCTTTACCAAAAAGCCATGCACGACTATTTTTGTCTGGGTTTGTGTGCTCATGTACTACTCACGGTGTCTGTTTAATTTCATCAATACTATTTTTAAACTGTTGATTTTGGCTCCGGCGATACAGCTCCTCGTACAACGGTAAAGCTGCTTTTCCGTCCCCCGTACTACGTAGGTATTCTGCCTTTGCTTGTATAATGGGAGTTGACAACACAACGGTAGCAATACCTTTATCATACACTGCCATAATTTCTTCCTTGGATTTGTTGAGAAATAAACGATACAAACTCGCCAACTTCAAATAGGGTTCTGCATCACCAGGCGTTGACTCAACGGCCATCTGATAGTAACGCTCCGCTTCAGTATATTCTTCCATCAGTTCTGAAACAACACCGGCATTCAACAAATAAATTGAACTGCGACGGCCGGTTAATTCAATACCGCGGATATAAGCATCGCGCGCTTTGCTAAAGACGGCCTTGTCTTTGGTTTGTTCAGCAAGCGACTTCCACGCAAGACCAAGCTGCGCATAGCGTTCAACAAGACCGGGATCTTTTTTTACTTCCTCTTCCACCTTCTGTATGTTGGTAATAAGATCAGCATATTCAGGACGCTCCTTTAACATTTTATTTAAATTAACAGATGCCGTTGCAGAACCCGCACCGGTTTCACGGTATGAAAAATAACCCATGACACCAATAAAAATAATCACTGCCGCAATCCACACTAACATTGAATGTTTTTTAATCATACGTTACATTACTTATTCACTTATTCATTGGCTTTCAAAGAAGACAGAAAGGCCTCTGCCTCTGCCTGGAGCGTTGGGTCAAGCATCACTGCTCGCTCCAAATACTGCAGAGCTTTTTCACGTTGTCCAACCTGTGCGTACAGAGCCGCCAGTCGGGCGTAAGGTGTTGCTTGACGAGAAAAATCACCTATGGTTAATAGGCGCTCAAACATATCTATCATTATATCATATGCCCCTTCCTGTGCATAGAGCTCGGCAAGATAAATGACTTTATTAAGAGCCACAACGCGATAGTGAAAAACTGCGTTATATGCAAAGCGCATGCCCGCCTGCCTGTTGCCCGCCGCGATAAGCGCAAGACCATACAACCACTCCGGCTCCCCTACCGTTGGATTTTTAATTAAAATATCACGATGTACAGCAAGCGCTTCAGTAAATTTTTTCTGCGCAAGCAAAGCACGCGCCAAAAAATACGCAACATCCTGGCGATCAGGAGCAAGCGCATGCCCGCGCATAAGTGCCGCCTCTGCCTGCGCATAGTAGGTATTGTCATGAAACACATCACCCAAAAAAATATACGTGTGACCAGTCCACAAATAAAAAGGTACGTACCGCTCCATGGAGTTACTCGTGCCCATATCATTAAGCCACGCGAGAATGGCCGGCGAAAGCTCCTGCATTGCTTCCTTTACAACAACATTATCAGTATTAAAACGTGTCTCAAGAGTATCAAAATCGCCGACAAGAAATTTGAATACATCAAAATCATACGTACGCCCTGAAAGCACCAATACTTTTTGCGCTTGTTCTTTCCATACTGGCATGTTGCCTTCAAATGCCGCATCATCTGCCGCAACAAGCGCGCGAGATATGAGAAGCCGCCCGTACAAAGACCACAGCATAAAAACACCAACAACAAGGGAAATGACAAACAAACCGCCGGCTACTTTTTGCACGCCGCGATACAAGGAAAAAAACCATAAGGGCACACGTAGAACGCCAACCGCAGTGCCATACTGCCATGAACCAAACGCAAAAAGATAAAACAAGAGCAACATGGTATTTGATGTTTCAAACAAAAATAAAGTGTTCACGCCATATCCAAACAGCCCCGAGGCCATCATAAACCAAAAAAAACGATCACGCGTTGAAAGCGCCCCAAAACCATTTCGCAACAATACGTATACCCCGCCGCCAAACAGCAAAAAACCCGCAAGCATACCAAGCAAACCGGCATCAACACCCATTTCCAACAACAGATTGTGCGGTTTATCCCAGGTTGTTTCAGCAAATGAAATGGTATAAAAACGCCGATCATAATACACATCAAAAGGGTAATCAAAATTGCCCGGGCCAAAACCAAGTAAAAACCTTTCGCGAATACCTGCCACAGCGCTCCCCCATGCCCACAAACGTCCGGAATCAGCCGACGCCGGGTTCAACAAATCCTCAAAACGTAAAAGACGTGGGAGACGAACCGCGACATCACTACGAGGCACAACCAAACCGTAACCAACAACGCCAAGAAAAACAATAATACAAAGCCCAACTGGCACAACAAAACGCAATCGCAAACGGGTTTCCCGCACGCCAAACATCACCACGACAAAAAAGAAAACAAGCGCGGCTGTAAGACCAAGCGCGGCGCTGCGTGTTTGTGTGGTATACAAAGCAAAAAAATCCACTGCAAAAACAATAATCGCAAAAATACGCGCCGGCCATAAACGCTCACGCACAAAAAAGGCAAGTGCCCACACCGTGGGCATGAGCAAAAAAGAACCCAAAAAGGCCGGGTTGCCAATAACGCCGGACAACCGGTTTGACTCAAGAAACTCCGCAGCAAGCCCTAGGACCGGAGCAAGCGGTTTTTGAAAAAGAGCTGAAAGAGCAACCAAACAACTTATCCCCAGCAATCCATAATGAGCCCATTGCCAAAAACGCGCATCACGAAAGTAAACGCGCACAAGTGCATACCACAACCCAAAATACAGCCACGTGGAAAAACCATCCATACGGCTCATGCTACCCCACCAACTCTTTGAAGGATTAACACCAAATACCGTTGCCAAAAAATACACAAGCAGAAAAAAAGTAATACACACATCAAGCGGCGTTAACGACATTGTTTTGAGCTCATGCCGGCGTTGCCAAAAACAAAAAATGCCCGCAACAAAAACTACAGATATAAACATCTGAAAATAAACGGTTTTCCCAAAATGCCAAGGAAACAAAGTGGATGACGTTAAAAAAATGGGCAACATCAATGGCACTAACAGGAGAAACGGAATTATTTTTCGTAGTTTGTCATGCATAATTATCTACTTGGCATCATCTTGAAAGACTCGGCTCGCGTGCTGGTGAATACAGCGTACACGCCGCAAGAGCACCAGCTCACTTTTTGTTGAATGTGAATGCGCTGCGTCGCTCTCACCCCGAACTCGTCCCCCCGACTAAGTCTGGGGTCCTCAAACACCGGGGCGAGTCCCGACTAAGTCGGGACCGCTCCTTGCGCTGTTCACATTCCAAACAAAAGTTCGAGGTGCTCTTGCGGCGTGTACGCTGTATTCCAAACGCAGCTTGAGCGTCTTTCAAGAGAAAGCTAAACAATATAACCATAATAGCAAAAAACGTATACAAAAACAACCCCCCGATTTCTCGGGGGGTTGTTGTGCTTCTCTGCGCGGTCAGGGAAAACCCGAGCCGTTTGAGAACCATTACGTATAATTAGTACGTGAGGGTCTTGGCAAGAAGCGGCAAGTCATTAACCGTGGTAATTGACGTTGTAACGCCATCACCCCAGGTAATTTGACCTGCGCTGATCTGGAATGAGAGACGGTCGTTGGTACCCGCATCCGTGGTGTCAAGAGTAACAACCAAGGTGCGTGATGTTCCGGCCGAAATGGTAAGATCAGTAAAGCCGGTGGTTGTTTGGTTATCCTCAAAGCCAGAGCCAGACGGACTGCTGAATGAGAAGATAGCCGATGTAGCCGTAAGATCCCAAGTCGTTGTAGCGAGCTGGTTAGCTGACAACACTGAATCCTTATACACACGGGCAACACGGTCAGCAGTGTTGGAGATGCCTGTCTGACCAAGCGTGAAGTTCAAGAGTGCGAGAGTCGCATCATATGAACCTACGTTGGCAGTGTTAGACACCACCACTTTGGCAACGGTCTGCTCACCAGAGCCGGTTGAAGAACCGCTCGGTGAATCAGACGCATACGCCACACCAAGCTTGGTGCGATACAGCGTCATCTGGTTGCCATTCTGGTCAGCATCAGTGGTGCTGGAAGAATAGTCAACATCAGTACCTGACAAGCTGTTGCCTGACTGGTTACCAATAACCACAATTGAAGTCTGGGCACCGGTTGTATCAGGATCATAGTCGCCGTTACCAACACCAGCAGCAACAGCGCCAGCTTCAAGCGTGATGGTGAGTGCCTGACCCGTGGTTGAAAGGCCTGCTTCAAGATAGCTGGCCAAGTCAGCACGGACACTCAAGACAGCGCTTTGGCTTGCCGGAATGTTCAAGGTCAGATTATCAAACTTGACAAAGGCAGAGGTGCTGGCAGTTTCAGCAGTCAAACCACCAATGGTTGGACCAATCTGCTGGCCGCTTGAGTTGATAAGCTTAATGTTCTTCAACACTGAAGTGGCAGCTGTGGTTGCATCCATGTTAAAGGCAAGGGTCTGAATGGTCAAAGATTCTGAAGAATTGGCAGAGAATTTAAACTTGGCCAAATCAACGCCGGTTGCACCAAGCACCAACTGGGTCGCAACAGGGCTGTCTGAATCAATGACTGCGTTCAAGTTGCCTTGTGCGGCAATGTAACCAACTTGCGTTGCCTGGTTGAGGTTGCTTGACGATGAAGCATCGGATCCAGTATCAACGCCAGTTGCGGTAACACCGTCAACCAAGATCACGCCGGACGTACCAGCCGTGGTGTTAACGGTTGTTGAACCACCCAAAAGCATAGCTGAATCCTGCGGGCTGCTCTTGATGTCAGCGAGGACATCAAGCACAAGCACGTCGCTCTTACCGAGGCGGAGCGCCGGGGAAGGCGTAAAGGTGTAGCTTGACTGGGTACCTGATGTATCAGCATTGGCAATGGTTACACCAATCTGTGTGCCATCAGTGTTCTTCACGAGTTTCAAATTCTGGAAGTTATCACCAACTTGTGAGGTGGCGTCAACATCTTGCAAAACGATTTGCGTAATATCAACGGCCTCACCGCCGCCTGCTGCAATCGTGAAAGAAGCAATTCTAACGGAGCCGCCATTGGCAACACCGGTCGGGTTGCTTGAGCTGCGGCTACCAAACGCGTTGTTCTTGGCAACCGTCACCGTACCGCTCTTGATGGTAAGGGCCTTACCAACCTGCTGCGTGGTACTAAAGCTGCCGAGAGTTACCTGGCGCTGCGCATTTGCAGAACCCGCGTTAAAACGCACAGTTAAGGTGTCATTGTTGCCTGAAGAAGATGCAGTGGTATCAGCGACAATGGACACAATATGGGACACACCTTCTTTGGCAATAAAGGTATTACCAAAGGTGTAGGTTGTGGCGTCGCCATAAGCGTTACAGTTCATTGCCGTATCGGTTGAACCAACCTGCGTTCCGTCAAGTAACACTTTCACGTTTACCAAGTAAAGTGAAGCGTCGCTTGAAGAACAAGCAGCGGCCAATGAGCTGATTTTGACATCTTCACCAACCGCCTTAAAGGTAGTCTTGGCAAGTGTCAGATTTGAAGCACCATCAGCAACATTGACAGACGGGGTGTCAGAGGTAAGACCAATGGTCAATGTACCACTGTTCACGTTAGTGCCGTCATCTGCGGCTGTGCTGCTATCACTGTCAGTATCACCAGCATCAATCAAAGTAAAATCAGTACCGGCTGACTGACGCATTTCAACGTAGGCATTGTAGCCGCGGTCGCGGGTACGTGTGTCAGCTGAACGTTGAAAAGTAAACTTGAATGCGCGACCGGCGCCACCAGTCACATCACCGCGCAAGATAAATACCTTGCTCTGACCCGATGGGATCATGTACGGTGAAGCGCTCCAATCAAAGATAAGAATCTTATCAGTCGGGAGCTGGGCAACGGTTTCACCCAATTGCACGCCACCAACTTCAAGACGCAAATTCTTAAGATGGGTAGGATCAATGGTACCAACCATGGTCAAGCGCAAATATTCAACATCAAGGTCTTGTGAGCCAGAAGTCAACGTAAAGCGCCAGACTTCACGGTCAGTTGAACCCGGATCAATGGTTCCGGGGAATGACGTGAACGTACCAATGCTCAGCGTACCAAGATCAGTTACCTGTGTGGTGGTCATGTTCACACCACTCACAGGGAAGGTGCCGCTTACAGAACCGCCAGTACCAACGAGCTCAACATCAGTGGCTGCTGCCACCTGGAAACCGATGGTTTTGCTGGCGCTAACGCTGTTAGCAAGATCCATGCGAACCATGACTTCTTTTGAGCCATTAGCAGGGACGGTAATGAGGCCTGCAGAGTTGCTGAACGTAACAATTTTCTTGTTAAATGAATTGTGATCCGCAAGGCGGGTCCAGCCATCATACAAGTATACTGAATCAACATCAGTGTCTGCAGCAACACCTGTGCGGGTAAGCTTCAAGGTTTTAACCTTAACTTCCTGGTCTCCTGCGGCAAAGCGCAGTTTGAGCATAGGAATAAGCATTTGTGCGCCATCAGCAGCAGCAGAGCTGTCTGCCAAAATGGTTGCAACTGCCGGGCTGTCTGAAGCCACACTCACAGAAACGCTACCTGCTGGGGTTGAAGCAGAGCCGGTGTCAGTTCCAGTTCCAGTACCAGTACCAGTACCAGTTCCCGTACCGCTGCCCGTGTCAGCCGGAGCGCTGCCGTCTTGCGCAGGTGAAGCAAAATCAGATGAACCAACATTATCACCCATAGCAAAATCAGCAATAACGGTATCACTTACCGCAATGGCATACGCATCACGGAAACGATTCGCAGCAAATGCTGCTTCAGGAACCAAACTGAGTTCACCGCCATCAACGAGGTAGTTTTTACCACCGTTCTTCAGGAGTGAGCCCTCTGGGTGAAGCGAATCGCTGGAGAGATCATTATCCGGATCTGCGCTGTAATTGGTAAAGAAGGCATCAGGCACGTCATCAACGCGCTGTGCCCAGCTATTACCATACAAGCGCTTTGCGGTTGCTTCATCGGGAACCCAATGAAGCGCGCCATTGTCACCAACCGCATACACGTTTGGCATTGTATCAATTTTTACCAAGCGCGTACCCGGGCGATACACAACGTTGTCACCCAGGGGGATGGTGCCGAGATCAGCCATAGAAATAGCCTTGACTGAAGAGAAATCAGCATACCATGTTTTAAAGGTCTGCTGGTTTGGGAAAACAAAGCGTTCTGCACCATCATAGTAGTACACTGCAGGGTGCGTTGCGCCCTTGATCAAACTCCCATCCGGGACGTCTGCAAGAGGAGTAACGGCCGCCTGTGCAATGAGCGGAGCAACCAAAACGCTGGCCCCAATTGACCAGAGGATGGTAGCCGCTGCTACGGCGATGGTGAACGTCTGCTTCGTCACACGTAAAACGTTCGACATAAGTATTATGAATTCTTTTCCGGATTTTCGCGCTCATTGAAAATAATTTCAAGAGGGATGAGCCCGGAAAACATTAGTTACCGGAGCGTACACGTCCGTTTGTACGAACTCGACCTTTGTGCATACGTCCTTTATTTTGATCTCTTCGCGATTTAAAACGAAGAGAGTGTCCCCAAAACCCCTTTCAAGAAGAGGTGTGTGACTCCCAGTAATGAGAGCCACGGGAATCTCTTCTTGACTCAAAAGGGTCTGGGGACTCGTGATTAATGAGTCAATTCATAACTTGTCGTAAAAGACCAGTTATGAAAACGGCCCACCATAGTTACAAACCAGCAGATTCAGAAACAGGCGCAGGGGTTGTTTCCTGTTGCGGTGTTTGAACAGCAGTTTGAACAGCAGGCAGTGGCGTTACAACAGGAACGGGAACGGCTGCATCCAATTCATTCTCATTCTCAACCGTCTTTGCAACAACAGCAACATCGCTCGCAGTCTGCGCAGCAGTACTGGCAAGCTCACGCGCTTCTGCCACTTTTTGCGCAGCCGCCCCAAAATCATCTTGCTTAATAAATGCCTGGGCCTCTGTTAATGTTTCCTTAGCCATGACAGACGTTTCATGAATACTCTCTGTGGCGACCGCAGTTTTCTTAACTATTTTCTCAACTGTTTCCGCAGCATCACCTTTTGTTGCTTTTTTGACCTGCTCAACTTTTTTGGTTACGAGCAATGAAGAACCATCAATTTTATTTTCAATTTTTTCAATTTGATCATCCAAATGCTGTTTGACTGCTTCAGCAGAAACCATTTGTTGGTCCTCGGTATATTTTTTTACCATCAAGTCGGCATTCTTGGTTTGTACCGCAATGACATCGCGTTCAAGAGCGGCAACAACGCCAACAAAATCATTTTCAACACTATCATCATCAGTGCCATCCCCCTCTGCCGGTATGGCTACGGCAAGCACCACCTCTTTAATATCACTTTTTGCTTTTTCAAGGGCGTCCTCCACATGTTCAACGGCCGGCGTTGTTACTGCCACCAAAGAAGCCGCCGCCGCCGGTTTTTGGGCCTCTGCTTTTACCAGCTCTTTATTAAGATTATTCATGCTCTTTTGCGCATCAACAACAGCTCGTTGTACATTTACTTTCTGCTCTTTTTTCTGTGCAGGGTTATATGCGGGCGTACGCGCTAACGTGCGCGCTTCTTCAATACGTTTGACCGCACGTTCGGCCTCTAGCTTGGCAACGGTTTCAGAACTGCCACTCAAATGTGCAACCGCAATTTGAGCGCTCTCAAGAGAGGTCTTGATAACATGCAACCGTTGCCCAGGCAAGCTGCTGTTTGAAGCGCTTACCGTGGTGATCCATCCGCCTGAGGCCACCATGAACACCAAGACCGCAACCAACACCGGACGCATAAATGAATGCACAAACTTTGGCGGCAACACAACACTCAAACCATCCCAAATATAACTCACAGAAAATGCCTTTGCCGGTTCGTTATAGCGCGCACGGGTAATTTCAGACATCAAAAAAGTACGGTTTGTTTCCAACCATTTTTTATCAGGATTGATCACAGCGCGTTCCTCTTGCAACCCATGCAATTGCATTTTAAGTTGTTTTTTGCTGATGGACATGTTAAATTTTTTGTTCCATGAGCCGGCGCAGCGCCTTCAGGGCTCTATGGAGTGTTACGCGCACATTAACCTCGCTTTTGTCTAAAATGGTTGCGATATCACCCATGGGCAACTCATCTATATATCTCATGGTTATGACTTCACGATAATCATCCTTCAGTTTGCGCAAATAAATTTCTATATGTTCCCCGGCAAGTTCATTCATTTCAGCCATGGGTATTTGTTGCTGCACACCGCGGTTGCCGGTATCCTCAAGCTCGTCATCGCCAAGCAGCGCCACATCATCAGCGCGTTTTTTTTCTGTGCGATAATGATCAATGATCAAGTTGCGAGCAATGCGGTATAAAAGCGCACTAAAGTTGTAAACCTCGGCATGCTCGGTTATATAATGCCATGCCTTGAGAAAGACCTCTGATGTTAGGTCTTCCGCCTCTTCTTTGGTCTTTACCTTAAAAAAAATGAAACGATAAATACGAGCGACATACACATCATAGAGCGCTCCGTATGCTTCAGGATCTTTCTTTGTTTGCAACCGATAAAGAAGAAACTTCTCGTGTAGTTTCTCCTTCATATAGTAAGACGAAAGATAGGCATTTTTGTTACACTTGTGGCTTTAGTTAGGGTCTGTCGCCAAAATGGCATTTGGCGACAGACCCTTTAGGCCACAAAACGCAATGGGATTAGTATACAGTATTATAGGGAGAAAGGCAATGGGGGGGGGTGTTTTTGAACTCATAACGAGTTTCCCGGAAAAAGACTCACTGCGCTCATTTTTTAAGAATCGGCTGGTGCTCATCTTTTATGTTAGTCCTACTGGCGATCTCTTAAAAAATGAGCATCAGTTCCGCCTTTATTAGCGACGCAGTGCGAGAGGAATGGTATGGCGTAGCCATACCATTTCCGAGCCAAGGAGCTACTATAGTAATCTA
>Ga0209211_10009069_pt1 | contig 13371 bp, 9 predicted proteins | sample RifGroA2_FD_183992 | JGI IMG/M metagenome (GOLD analysis project Ga0209211, IMG submission 183992) | Groundwater microbial communities from Rifle, Colorado, USA - Groundwater A2 (SPAdes) (version 2) | ecosystem: Environmental > Aquatic > Deep subsurface > Groundwater | place: Rifle, Colorado...
TTCCAGCAGCGTCTAGCCTTACCGGTTTTCTCGTCGGTTTGTTCGCTTTCGGTCCGTTCGTATCGGCCCCAGTTGGCGAACAGTTCCACGCTTTCAAGCGAGCCATCGATACAGAAGGTAAACCCCATTGACGATGGTACCAGCGATTGGTTGGTGGAAGCATCGACTTCGTTACCCTGCTCATCGGCATCGTTGAGACCAGATGTGCCAAATTCCTCAACCTGCTCTTGGTCCATTAGCGTATTCATAGGAGCCAACTTGCCGACGAGATAGCGGTCACGCACGCTCATGCCGACGATCTCCTCCTCAGGACCGTCAGCAGGCCCCAGCAAGTCATCCATCACCGCATACTGGAGCAGTTCACGGACAAAGGCCTGTTCCTCCGGGGATTCTCCAGAAAACACGGGGAGAGCGTCGAAACCGATACCACAGGCGGTCTTCAATGCCGTCTCGAACATCGGCCATTCCAGGCGCAGGACGGCGGCCTTCGATTCGGGCATGCCGACACCGAGTTCGGCGAGCGTCTTTTTTCCCTTGTACAGAACGACACCATCGAAGAAGAAGATCGTCTCGTGCAATGTGGGCCGGATTCGATAGATACGGGCAAAGCCGACAACCTCCGTCATGTCGCCATTTGCGATCAGGACTCCGTCACCTTCCTGGATGCTCTGAGCAAGAAAGGAGCCATTATCAAGGGACATGAAGAAACTGGTCAGATGGGCATCGTCACCAAGCCGGATCAACCAAGAGTTTCTGGCAATTCGGTTCTCACTCATATATGATTCCTTGACCTATATATTTTGCACAGCGACACATCTTGCCTCATCGAAAAATCAAGGGATCTCTGTCGGACCATATTCCACCTTGGTGAAGTGCGAGTTTGCTTTTGCAAGCTCTTTTGAAAGGAACTCATACTGCTTTTCAATTTCTCGAATAGGCTCAATGCTACTATTGCACAATCTTAATAAATATTTGAGACGAAGCTTGGCGAAAGTGCATACATCCGAAACTACTCTGGCGGAATGCCCAATTTTTGCTGCCAGTTGACGATGAGGGTCACGCCTATATCGCTCCCATACCATCCCGACCCCATCAGCGTCCTTGTGGAGCAAATGACTGCTCATTCCATATCCATGTGCCAAATGTGATAAAAACCTCAATCCACTATCACCGGATTGTATGAACTCTCTTGAAATGCCCGAAAAGGACCACTTTTCCTTCAGTGCTCTTCTCTGGGCTCGCGTGTAACTCCTACTTATAGCTTCTACATCATTGTCTTCAAGAATCAAGTCTCGAAAAGGAAGCCATTCGGAATTCTCAGGATCAGGGATATCCTGAAGAAATCGTTTAGCCCTCTCACTGTGTTTGATTGCAGCGAAGGAAGGCAATGTTTCCCAGTATTCTTCGGCCTTTTTTCTTATCTCTTTGGTGTCGCCGAGGAGCATGTAGACGTACTTGATGGAACCTTCCATAACTGAGCGGTTGAGCAAGTCAGCATCCCATTCCTTCGCCTCTCTAATAAGGAGCAAGACGCTTTCACTGGTCAGGTGACAATCGATAAAGAGTTGAGCACTCACACCCCTTACATACGGGTCGATATCCACGAAATCCTCATCAAGAAAAGGTTTCGCCTGATCGAAGCATGCCCCGATTAAATGGCTGGCTAAACCGGCCCAAGTGTGAAAAACTTGTTTAAGCTCAGAAGAGACCTCAGCCATTACGAACTCTTTGCTCGATATCGCATTTTGCGTCGTTCACCCTGACATTCCACCGCGCCCTCTTCTAGAAGCCGGTTGATCGTCGCCTGCCACTGGTTAAAAGGGATGCCGCTACCGGTCAGAATTTCGTCTTTTCCGCACCAGCCTTCGTTCGCGCTCAAAAACTGTAGAACTGTCTGGCCGGTGACATCATCTGAAGTGCCAGAGCTGTTCAGAATTGAAATTTGATCTAGTCCGTTGGATTCATTGGTTGGTTTCTTTCTGATGCCGGAGCTGGACGATTTCTTAGCAGCTTTCTTGTCATGAAGGCCTTGACGGACTTCTTCTTCGTATCGCTCTTTGTTCAGAGTTGTTAACCGACGGAGAATTTCAGTTCTGGCAGTTTCTGACATCGTAAATCTAATCCCGTCATTCTCTGGCAAGTAACTAACTTGGTGAAACGAGTGATCAAGTTGGATGTCTTGCCAGCCATAAGCAGCCGCAACCATATTATCCAATGTCCTCTGCAGTTCTCTAAGCTCACTGATGCTTGCAGAATTTTCACAAGGATCATGAAACTGCTTGTAAAATTCGGTTAAGCCAATTTCCGATCTTTTCATATACTCAGATCTCAAAAGAGAAAACCTCTCCACCAAAGAACTGAAATGGTGGGGGATCTCACCAAAATCTGGAAGTGGAAATGGAAGAAAACATAAAGACGGACTGTACCTGAGATCATTTTTCATTTTGCCTGCTTTATCCCAAGCGAATGCTACGTGAATTGAACTCTGCAGCACGCCCAGGAGAACTGGACTATCTGAGGCAAAAACAGTTACTTCGGCAAATACTGCCTTAGGGTTTACGAAAGAAAAAGCCCCAGTTTTGCTGACGCGAGCTATCGCTATCGCTCTTTTAAGTTCTTGGTGTTTTGCGTCTTTATCATCAATAAATTTGCTTGTCCCCAACCGCTGGAACATATCTTTGCCTGCTGCCTCATAGAGCCACCAGAGATCACGAACACGTTTCTTGGATTCGCTAATCTCAGACTGCCTGTAAGGTCGGACGGAGGCATTGAGCATATCGAATACGATTGAGTATTTTTCTGCCTTCGTTCTGGGCCAGTCCCAGAAGTTGATTATGTAACGCTGAGGCGTCTGTTCGGGGTCAGAATTAAGATCTTGTCCAATCAGATATGGCATCAAAACATCTGAATACTCTTTATTCTCTAAAAGAAGTTTCTCGGCATAAGTTTTATCCAGTAGGAATCCTTTTCCGTTTGGGACCACACCACGGGATGCGAGACAATAATTCCTCATTAATGGCTGAACAATCCAATCCTCATCATCTGATGTCAAATATGAATTGATAAAGCTACATGCTTTTCCATTCAAACGACAGATTCCGTTCCATGCCCCTTTATATATATGAACAGGACTAACTAGAACATTTGCGTTGCCTGGCCACTTGAGCCGGATGTGGGCAGAAAAAATTGATCCACCTTTATCCTGAACATGATGCAAGCTAGCTGCTCTTGTTTCTCCTTCAGATATCGAGCTGGTACATACAAGGCCAAGTACTCCATGGTCAGTCAGAAGCAAGAATGCTCTAAAAACAAAATGTGCCGACAAATCGACATTCTTGCTAGCCCTGTCATTGATTTCGCACAAGAACGTGTTGTAGCAAGACCCCAAATGCCTCGATATGTTTTTCCCATAAATGAATGGCGGGTTTCCCAAAATTGCATCAAAGCCACCGACCGAAGACTGAAACGCCTCCGGAAATTCCAACGCCCAATGAAACGGTTTTCTATGTGACTTGTCATAGGCCAAGTCTATCGAAAGAGATGTCTTGGCCTGTCTAGCGATTTGTTCGCCCATTTTTACGTTGCCGTTCAGGAAATCCCCAGCGTAAATGGCGAGGGTATCAAGGGCCGTCTCAAGACTCCGCGCATTTCCTCCACAGCGGAGCGCATCTCCGATCATGGCGTCGGCGATCGTCTCGACGGATTCGAGTTTCTTCCTCACCTCTTGGTCAAGTTGGGCCATGGTTTCCACATCGCGGATGTCCCTGATTGGTATCGACCGCAACCGTTTCCGGAGTTCGATGGCCTCCTTGACGGCAGTTTCAACGTTCTGGCCGAACATACGGAGCTGGTGCTGACCTGCATCGGGGTTCATGTTCAGGCGAGTGAGCTGGTCGAGCCGGTGGATGCCCAGTAGGCTGTCGCCGTGACGCAGGTTGTGGTCGAGAAATCCGAATGGGCGGCCTTTGGCCATGGTGACCAGCCAGATAGCGAGTTTGGCCAGCTCGACGGCCAGCGGATTGATATCCACGCCGTACAGGCAGCGTTCGGCCACCAGACGTCGGGCGATAGTCAGCCGTTCGTCGAGAGACGAGGGCATTGGTTCCGAGGCTCCGAGTTCGTCTTTCGCTTCACCATCGACGGTTATCGTCTTTCCGGCGGCTTCTTCACGTAACCAGGCTTCCACGAGCTTTTCGCCCATATAGCGGCACGCTTGAACGAGAAACGCGCCTGACCCCATGGCCGGGTCGCAGACCTTGAGTTCAAGGAGTTCCCGGGACTCCCTGAGTGACCATTCCTCACGCGGCTGGCCCTCAGAGGGGCCAATGTACACCACCGGTTCGAGCGTCGTCGTGACGATGCTCTCGGTGAGCGACTTGGGGGTGTAGTGCGTGCCGGTCTCGCGCCGGTCGTCACCGAGCGTGACCATGAAGGCATTTTCCCGGTAGATGATCGGGTCTTCCCAGGCATCCGTGCGTAGGAGATTTGCGAACAGGCGGATACGTGTAGCTAAGTCCATGTCGCCTCCGCACACACCCATTATTCGGCCAAAAAGCGTCTCGTCAATAGATCTGGACAGACCGTTGCGGATGGCGGACTCGCTGCGCCCGGTGGTCTCCGTGACGAGCTTCGTCACGGCGGCTTCACCGTCCAGCCGCGCTGATTCTAGTTCGGCTAGGGCGATATTGGGATTTCTGATCTTTTGTGTGCCAACCAGTCCCAAGGTCACGCGGGGTACGCGAGCCACGGTGTGTTCGAGCAGACCTTCGTAGACATGACCGATCTGCTCGACGTCCAGCGCCCGATAGGACAGCAGCAGCGCACCACCCGATTGTTCCAGGATTTGCAGTGAATTCAGCAGGAGCAGGACGGTGCGATTGTCGATGGGCAGTGGAGCCGCCGAGTTGTTGCGCCAATGCGTTCCCTTTGCCCTTCCTTCGAGGAATGGAAAGCGGTCTGGGTCGAACAGCGAACCACCCAGGGCGGGCATCCGCAGGCTCTCATGTTCGATACCGCCATAGACGGCGCGGAAGACGGCCAGAAGCCGAGCCCAGGCGTCATGGCGTCGCTCCAGTACCTCCGGTCCATGCAAGCGGCCCTCTTCGGCCAACTGGCCGCGCAGGGTAGAGACGGCATAGCATTGATCGTAGATCGGATCTCCGGAAAGAAGGAGTCCGCGCTCTTCGGCGCAGAGCACGAACACCAACCTCATCATGACGGTCAGCCCGGCCTCGTAGAGTTCGACCGGGCGCACATCGCGAAGAAGTTCCCTGTTACGGTCCGCGTCGGCCTTGTCCAGACACTGGACCAGCACTTCGACTGCACGACGCACCTGTTCGCCGAGTGTGTCGGTGACCTCCTCGTGGTGTTTGAGCGATTCATCGAGTAGCGCCTCCAGCGTCTCTTCCGTGGGGCCGAAGCAGCGACGAACCCCGAGCAGGGACTGAAAGGCCTTGAATGTAATCGGTTCCTGGAACCACAGACGGGCATACCAAGAGATATGACTCGAAGTCGACCCAATCGGTGCGTTGACCAGCATCCAGCGTTCACCGTTGATCAGGAGACCTAAGCGAACGCCATGGGTATGACAGAGCAACGTCATTCGTTCTTGCAGAGAAACCGGCCAGCCATCGCCCCTCTGAATCGATTCGAAATCGGTATCCGGAGCCTGAATGGAAATGAAAAGCCGTGGTTTGTCAACCCCCGGAGAACGAACGATCCAGTCAGGAGAGAACGATCCGGCATGTTCCGGCGACGACACGGCCAGAGATCCACCTTTCCACTCCGATGCCGGAACGAGCGATTCATCGTCGTATTCGAGCATTTCGGTGAGCACAAGGCGACTCCATTCCCTATGTAACTCGACCAACAAGCGATCGTCTTCGTCGACGGCTTCACGCCATTCATCGTAGGCGGCGCGAAGTTTCTGCCGCCTGGGCGTTTCGACCGCTTCCAATCCTTGCGGGAACGCCTTCTCCAGCATGGAGACGGTGATGAAAGGCCCGGATATCTCTATCAGGGAGAGCCATTCCGTATGTCTGGACAGATTCTTCATAGCGGACTAAACCTTCCCTGCTTGTGATAGTGGGACGAGGAACACCACGGCCACAGGGAATGTCCGGTCCACGGGATTCGCATAGTGATTTTCGGTAGCGGCTTTCTCTTTTTCGCGTTCTTCGGGGATGCGTGCCAATCTGACTTCGAGCGCATGAACGTCCTTCTTCATCTGAGCCATTTCTTCGGGAGAGAATCCGGATAGATAGAGCTGCCCGTCCTGACGACCTTTCCCCAATTCCTTACGGATACTAGCTTCCAGTTCGTCAAGAACGGTCCGAATGTCAGCGATCTCGCTCTCCTTGCGGCGTTTGAGTGTATTCTCCAGGAACTTCAAGCGTTCCCGGGAGCGCGCCTCAACGGCGGCCATAACGGGATATTCCTGGCGTCGAAATCTTTCCTGAAGGATGTCGAACAGAGCCTTGCCAGGCTCAATCGACGAACCTTTGTCTACCAGAGATTCAAGCCGTCCGACTTGGGTAATGCGGGTGAAACCGCTGTGTTTGAGTTCGCCACCGGCGAGGGTGAGTTCCTCGTGCAAACGATGATGGTCACCTCCGGTTATCACCAGACGGGACCAGATAGCCACTGCCGGGCCTTCCAGTTCTCCGTCGGGTACGGACCGGATGGCCACGCGATGCAGACGCTTGACGTCGTCGAGCTTCCAAATCTCTTCACGAAGAAGTCGCAGGCACATCTGCACCAAGCGGTGATTGAGGTGCGCCAACACCACGTCGTCTCTTCCCTTCGCCACCTCGTGATCGAACGTGATCGGGCGGCGCGTACCCGTATGCGGGTGTTCCAATCCGAATGTGGCTCTCCCCCAGGAGCCGGGCAGAACGGGGACTTCGAACGTCGTGCCATTCGCAACCCCTGACAACGCGGCCAATCTGAGCGCGGGTTTCTCGGCAAGTTCCAGCGCGACCGAGACGGCACGGGCCATGTGGTCCGGAGATAAATGGGATTCGTTCTTCGCCTCCATGAGTCTTTCGTGCAGGCGGGCAATGCGCTCCTGGAGTCTTTTCTCCGTAGCGACGAACTTTTTCGCTCTAGCGGCTTTCGCCTCTGCGGTCGACGTGTCCATCGAACTGCGCTTGCCGAGCATAGCCTCTTCAATTTGTTGAGCAATGACAGGGCCTACACTGCCGAGATCCTCGCGGATGGTGTCGATCTTAAGGACGGCACGCATCAGGTATTCGTGATCTCCTACGACATCTCCGGGTTTCGAGGATTTTACGGCGGCGATGGTAGAGAACCCCTTCCCAACTGGGTGCCAGATGAAGACCTCGTTCTCCTTCTGACCATGGCGGTCGATACGGCCATTGCGTTGTTCCATGACGTTCGGATTCCAAGGAATCTCGACGTGAATGAGGAAGTTACAGTGATTCTGCAGGTCGATACCTTCGGAGGCGGCATCGGTCGCCAGCAGGATGCGGACGGGCGAGATGCCCGGGTGGGCCTGGAATGCCGCCTTCACGGGTTCGCGTTCGTCGGGTTGCATGCTTCCGTGCAGGTACAGCAGACGATCGCCACCGTATCCGTGTGCGGTCAGGATCTGGTGGAGCCATGCATGAGTCGCTCGGTATTCGGTGAACAAAATCACGCGCTTTCCGTTCCACTCGCCATTCGTCTTGAGGTGGTTTTCGAGCCAGTAGAGAATCGCTTGCGCCTTCGAGTCGACCCGATTCCGGGCTTTTTCCGCCCACCCCGTTAGACGATCAAGCATGTCCCGTTGCTCGCGGGTGAGTGACACGGAAAGTTCTCCCGCGATCTCGACGGCCTCGTGCTGGGCTTCCTCGACCTGCGCATCGTCCGAGGATTCCTCCTCGGTCTTCAGGATCGCCTTGCGCAAAATGCGATCGTCCATGGCATCCCGATCCTGTTTCGGCCTTCCACGCACGAGCGTTTCCCGGTGTTTGGCCAATGTAGTGGCGAAAGCCATCGGTGATGAAAAGAGACGTTTTTTGAGAAGCATGTGGACGAAATCCGTACCGTACTCGAAACGGGTTCCCTTGACGCTCTTGGAACGATCTGCGGTGAAATCCCTCAGGAGAGCATGGATCTGACGCTCTTCAACCGAATAGTCGACTTCGAGGCCTTCGAGTTTGCGTACCGGGAAAACAGGCTTTCCGTTCGCGTCGACAATATCGCTCTTGAGGCGGCGCACCATGACTCTATGCAGTTGCTTTTCGTCGGGCATAACGGTCCTGGCGAAACGCTGGTCGTCGAGCAGTTCCAGTAGAGACGTGAAGGACTCCTGGTAACCATTGTGAGGCGTCGCACTCAGGAAGAGTCGGTGTGCGAAATGTGGTGCGAGCGAACGGATCAGTCGGGTTCTCTGACTCTCCAGGGCATACATCGACGCCGCCGTAGGAGCGACGTTGTGCGCCTCGTCGACGACGAGTATATCGAACTTCCTTGGATAGGTGATGTGTTGCGGCAGAACGTCTTTCAGGAGCCTAAAGCCTTCGCCGCTTTTCATCCAATCCATAGATGAGATTAAACGGGGATACGACGTCCATGGATTCGCGTGAATGCCGCGCCCACGGCGTAGCCTCTTGACGTAATCCGTGTCTACTATCCGGAATTCCAGGCCAAACTTTTCCTGCATTTCGGTCTGCCACTTCACTTGCAAGCTTGCAGGGCAAACGACGAAAACCGTTCTTGCCCGATGGCGCACCAAAAGCTCCTGGATGACCAAACCCGCTTCAATCGTCTTACCTAAGCCTACATCATCCGCGATCAACAGATTGACACGAGCCATATCAACGGCCCGAACCAGCGGGTCGAGCTGATAGTCTTCGATGGTTATCCCGCTACGAAATGGGGATTGCAGGAAAGATCGGTCGGCGTTCGTGACCGCGCCCCAGCGGACGGCATCTAGAAAAGCCTCGAGACGGTCGGTGGAGTCCCACCCGGAGATGGTCGGAAGCCCTGCCTTTTCCAGCACCTGCGCCCCCGGCTCAATTTGCCAGATGATCTGGATTTCTTCGCCGAGAGAGTCCTCGTCCAACGAAGAAAGACTCACGAGGTGCTGATCGCCATTGCTGGAACTGGACAAGGCTCCGCCCGCAACATCGGTGACGACCCATTGACGACGGCGAACCTCTACGAGTTGACCGGGTTCGGGAACTATTCCGGAACGGACGATTACATTCCCGTTCGATGCTTGCGTTACTGTCATTGGGGCCGACTCCTCCGTCCGGCCTTGGAGGACCGCTTTGGTGTTCTTGAAACATGTGCGAGCACGCTCGCTCCGATTACTTCGCCGAGTTTCACAGGTACCGCATTTCCAATCAGCCGTCCTATTACCTTTTGGCAGACCGATTCACCCGGAGGGGTGAATGCATAGTTAGGAGGAAAACTCTGAATGATTGCACCCTCCCGCAGTGATATCGCCCTGTCCTGTTCGGGGTGACCGAAGCGGCCATTGCCGAAACCGAAAAATTGAGTCGTCATCGTGGGAGCCGATTTTTCCCAGGACATGCGACCATAGACGCTCTGATAGCTCTTTCCGGATTTTTTCTTGTGGCAGTCCGCTACTAGTTCATTGGGCCAATCGCGCCAGGTCCCGCCCGGACGAGAAGCCTTTATGCGCCGTAAATTAATTTCCGAGAGAGCCGAACACTGATGAAGGGGATCCTTCTCGCAGCTTTCTCCGGCAGACAGAGGTGGAAGAGAGCCTATCACTTCCCTGACCGTCCTCGGTTTCTCTCCGAAATCGGACGGGGAGAGCAACTCAATTGGCCCGAGCTTGGAAGCTAGGAGTACGAGTCGATTGCGTTGTTGAGGCATGCCGTAGTCAGCGCAGTTTACGATCCGATAGTTCACCGAATAACCGACCGCCTCAAGACTCTCCACAAACTCCTTGAAGACGTTCTGCTCTATCAGTCGGGGGACGTTCTCCATCGTGACCAGGTCGGGCGATAGCTCCTCTACAAGTCTTGAAAACTGACGCAGGAGCCACCAGCGCTTGTCGGAGTCGGTCGCTTTCTGATTGTACATGGAGAATGTCTGACATGGCGCACAACCGGCCAAAAGCTTAATGCCGTTTTTCCGATAAAAAGAACGAACCTCTTCGGCCTCCAAGTCCTCTACCGATTTCAGGAGAAACTTGGCCTCGTTGTTTGCCGTGTAGGGAAATTCACAGGCTGGGTCTATATCCACGCCCAGTCGGACATCAATCCCAGCTCTCTGAAGACCGTTGGTCAAACCCCCGACTCCACAGAACAAATCTACAGCGTAGACTTTTCGTCTATATGTAGCGCCGGATCTTGCCTGTAGTTTCTTTCTCATCTTTTCGAGTCCTTACCTGCATCGTCTTTGGTTGATTCGGCCCTCGCCCCTCCGGCCTCTATCCACGCATCGACCTGATTTTTTTTGAACTTCCAAAGACGGCCCACGCGGTGAGCTGGCATGCTGTGCCTGTCTATCCAGCGGTACACGGTATCATTGCTGATCCCGAGGTATTTGCATATCTCGTTTATTGATAACCAGCGGTCTTCCATCTCGGCCCTTCCTTAAGCTCCTCATGAGCGATTTGGTTAATAGCCACATCCGCCAGAGGCAAAATAAAAGAGAGTCTGGGCACAACTCTCACAAATTAAACCATCTCTTAAAATAACTTAGACAGAGACCTATTGTCAACCGCTTTTTACCGCAAAAAACCGCATTCTTTCGGCACATCCACTTGCCCCTACGCGACTCTCGTGATATGTCCACAGTCTTTCATCCAGTAGACTCAACCTGGACCGCCCTTGCAGTTTGGGTTTGCGACAGAATCGGGAGTAAGCGGTACGTGCTATGTCCGCCTGGGCGAAAGTCTTTGAGACGATCGATGGGCTACAGGTTGCGGGGGGGGGCGAAGACGATGAATTCGCCATGGATTAGGTTCCTGTTGTACTCCGGGCGTGGCAGAGCGGTTCTGAAATCTGTCTTGCTGATAATCACTGCCTTAGCAGTTGTGTAGCCCAACTGGTCGCATTGCCTGGCTAAGCATGCCACTTCATAGGTATCCATGACATAGTCGGTCCGAGCATTCAGGACAACATAGAAAGCTCAAAAAAATCGCCTCCTTATAAAAAAATGGATACCTCCTGTCTCAGGCCTATTTGCAATTTCTCTCATAGCCATCGCCCCTTCTGATCTTCCATACGAGGCAGTCGAGCGACCTGGATCGAGCCTCGCTGTTAATTAGCTCCAGCGCCCCTTCCAAAGCGGCATCTCCATAAAGTATATAGTAATCCCCGGTCTCGGCCCCTTCCCCCAATCCTTCGCTAACCGTGGAGTCCATAATCCTTACACCCTTGGCGTACACAATGGCCGGCACGGCCTCTATCCCGTAGCGCCTGAAGAGCAAGGGGTCTATGAGGACCGGGGCATGGTAGGCCTCGCATTTATCGGAATCGCAGTTTTCGTCCTTGAAGAGCACCCTCCTGAGGAATTCAAGCGTCGGCCTGACCTTCGTCATCCCACTTACGAACCCGCGCATCACTATCGACATACGAGGCTGCCCGAGCCTGTCAATATCCCTTGCGTAGTTCCGCAGAGTGTCCTTCGGCACCGAAGATGATACGAATATGTAAATCCTCTCGTCTTCTTTAAGAATCGCGGCTCCCGAACGGACGCTCCCGGCCTGACCGAGTGTTTGCCCCGAGACGCCGCCGGGAACCGCCACATCCATGCCGTAAAATCCCTTTTCGATAATCTTCGATTTTTCTTTTTCAACCCTTTCATTAATGTCGCCTGGAACGGCCTGTTTCGCCCTCTCCAGCATCTCAGGGTCAATGCTCATGGGAACCCCCTTCAAAAGCCTTTCGTATTCGCCCGTATCGACATTCATATCGTCGATAGAGAGGCCTTCAGGCCCCGATGCATGGACGGACGGGGACAGGCACGTCAAAACGAAAAATAGGCCGTTTATGAAAACGAAAAGAGGAATTTTAAAAACGTTTCCTGTCAGCATCGCATATCACTTCGGCTCGATATTACCATCATTGAGGATGGAACCGCATTCATTACAAAACGGTATCTCATCGAAACAGGGGACGATCTCTTCCATGAGCGCAAAACATTCGTTGACCGTATAATCGAGCCTGGTCATGCAAACCGGACATATCATATCCGGCTCGCTTTCTTTTTCATGGTCTTTCTTTTTTTCCATATAGCCTCCTCTGACAACCGCTCTTAAAACGCACAGCAGTTCCTTCGCCTGTAGAGCATCCATACGAAGTTATCGCCCCCTACCGGAGGGTTTTTAAGCGAACTCCATAAAAGCCCACTTCTCCCTATGGGGTGGGCCGAAAAATCCTTTACAGGCACGGCTGCGTGCATCTTGTAGTTGTGCTTTACCCAGATCGGGGTCGGCATGCAGCCGCATATGTTTATATTCGTATCGCAGACCAGCATTCCCCTCGCGAGCTTATAGAGCATCCGTGCCGCTATAGCGGCATTGGCCTCCGTATACAATGAGGAGCCTATGTGGCCGGTCAGAGGATAAGCGCTCCCCCATGACCCCATGCACCAGAAAAGAGGTGAAAGAGAAAGCCCTGCCGTCGAGGCGATGGAGTCAGCGATACACGCCGCCTGTGTCACAGGGTTGCCGAAAAGCACCGACTCAGGGTTTATGATCGCCGAGAGGGAATCGTCCTGCCAGAGGGGGTCGAATTCCGTCATATACGCCACATCGAAACCTGAAGATTCCGCGCATATCCAATCGGTCAACATGCCCATCATCGACCAGATCGGGTATATGAAGTAATGGGCCTGGGCTGAGGTGTAGTGGCTTCCAGTGGATGCTACAGAGCTGTTAGTCCCTCCGAGCTCTCCGCCTGAAGTAATGCCGAGATTTATTCCCAACGACGGAAGGCACCCGGGGTCCTTGACTGTCTCTATATACCTTGCAGGCTCCCAGAAACCTACGGTCAGGCCTATGCGGACGAATAACGGAGGCGGAGCAGGGCATACGCATATCGGAGAACTTATAGTGTCTACCGTGGTAACCGAATCAGTCGAGCCTGCGATCTCTATTCCGGCTATTGAGATCGGAAATACGGAGCCCCAGTTGACTAGGTCCAGCAACTTGAAATCATTAAGGCAGGTCGCCCTTGCCGGGGTTGAAAGAGAAAGCGCCAGAAAAAGACTAATTACGGCGGCCAGCACTATCTTTTTTAGCCGGAACATGAATTTCTTTTACCTCCATATACTTATTATCCTTTTTCACGATAACCGACGGAGTGGAGGAAAGCCTGAACCTTGTCCTCACGGGTTCGGTAAGATAGAAAATATTCCTTTTAAACCTATGCATGAGTTCTTTCC
>Ga0209211_10009072_pt1 | contig 13369 bp, 13 predicted proteins | sample RifGroA2_FD_183992 | JGI IMG/M metagenome (GOLD analysis project Ga0209211, IMG submission 183992) | Groundwater microbial communities from Rifle, Colorado, USA - Groundwater A2 (SPAdes) (version 2) | ecosystem: Environmental > Aquatic > Deep subsurface > Groundwater | place: Rifle, Colorado...
TCTCTATATCGAAGTGCCAAATGTTCAGGAATTTTACGGCCGCTTCGAGCAGAGCTGCGACATTGCCCATCCGTATTACTATTCCCCTGCAACCTTGTCTGCTGTTCTCAAGATGAACGGCTTCGATATTGTTAAACTTATTTCAGGCTCCTCAGTAAGGCTCTTTGCAAAGAAAGGGACACCGGCAAAAGTAAAAGTCAGCGAATACGCGAAAACCCTCGACATCCTTCGCAAGCTCAGGCGCAATTACTACCTGAAGGGTTATTTCATTTTCACTCCGCTGTTTGACCGCTTCTCGCGCTTTGTTGTAAACCATGGAACACTTGCAACGGCTTTAAAGAAATTAGCCAGAGCATACTCTAGGAGCGGCCTGCCGTTTTCAAGGGCGATGAAAGAGCTTGGGGCTGTCGAATGACCATGAGCTGTAAATTTTTGGGCTTTCGGTGGTGCTGATTGAAGGATTCACTGCCCTGCTTGCTTTGCTTTCGCTTGTTTTCTCTTTTGGCGTGCCTCTATCAAAAAACACGCCTTGAAAAGCCACGAGGTGCTTGCCGCGAATGCCCATGTGATTCCCGATATGCCAAACCGCGCAAGCCGGAGCCTTTTGAGGAACACAAAAAAGAACATGCCGATCATTTTCCAGGGGCTGACGTTCAGTCCGCGTTCGAGGTAGCTGTCGGCGTCCATTTTTGAATAAAATATATGCTTCCTGAGCCACGGCTCCACTCCATGCCATGTCAGGTGCAGCACATGCCCGTTTTTTACCCGCTTTATTTTCGAGTCTGCAGACATTTCAACTGTTGTATGAAAAGCGGGAGTATTTTTCCCCTTTCCTCTCCTGAATAGCCGCATGTGCCACTCGTCCTCGACGACATTCCCGAGGACCGGCGTTTTGAACATGAACTCGAACCCGTCATATCCGTACCCGTCAAGCTCCTTTATTTTTTTAACTTCTTCTACCAGCTTGTCGTCCCATATCTCGTCGTCATCAATCCATGCCAGCCAGTCGCCCGTTGCCTGGTCATAGCCTGCATTTCTTTGTTCTCCGTGGTTGGTGAGCTTATGCTTTATTATTTTCACTTTTGGTACTGATTTTCTGGCGATTTCCGTTGTGTCGTCATCGCTGTTGTCATCAACTATTATTACTTCGTCTGCCACTTTGTCCAGCTGCGACAGCACATCCTTTATGGTGCCGCTTGCATTATGCGTGAGTACTATCGCGCTTAATCTTTTCATTGGAATTCACTGCACAGCAAAGGTTAAAAATAGTTGAAAATTTTGTTTTGTATTTAATTCATTCTTCGCTCCAAAACCCCTTTATAACTCGCCGGGAAACATTTCCTTTTAAACGTATGCCAGTGTAGTTTTACTATGCAAAAGATTTACCATTCTTTCAAGCAGTTCATGAACAATCATTACAGGATGAAAAAGATACTCTTCGGTATAGTCAATAAGTATCCGTTTTACATAGCATACGACAGGATTTACACAAAAAGGATAAACGACATTCTCAAGGACATTCAGCTGCCGCAGGCCATCTCGATCGAGACGTTCAATCTCTGCAACCTGAAATGCATCATGTGCCCCTACAAGGACATGACGCGCCAGAAAAGCGTCATGACAATGGAGCTTTTCAGGAAAGTCGTGCTGGAATCGAAAAAGATGGGCATCAATAACGTGATAGTTTCCTTCTATAGCGAGCCGTTTCTCGACCCGCACATCTTCGAGCGCATAGAATTCGTGAGGAAGCAGGGCATGAATGTGATGTTCTACTCCAATGGCACGGTACTCAACTACGAGAAGATAAAAAAGCTCCTTGACAACCCGCCAAACAAGATAATTTTCAGCTTTGACGGCGGCACAAAGGAAACATACGAAAAGATAAGGGTCAATGCAAAGTTTGATGTTGTTACAGGAAACATCCGCCGCCTTGTGGAGGAAAGGAACAGGCGCGGCATGAAAGAGCCGGCTATAGAGGTCAATTGCACCATCCAGAAGGAGAACTACCACGAGCTTGACGCTTTCAAAAAATTGTGGGACGGGGTTGTTGATGGGTATGACTTTGGAATTGTTGATAACAGGGAAGGCGAGGGCCACGAGGGCGATCTCACAGTTGAAAGGTCCAGGCTCGTTTATCCGTGCCGCAGGCTTTGGAACGAGATGATTGTTCTGAGCAGCGGAAAAGTCGCGCTTTGTTGCGTAGATTTTGATGGCAAGGTTGTTTTGGGTGACACGAACAATCAGAGCCTTGATGATATCTGGAACGGCGAGCTCTACTCAAAGGTAAGGGATCTGCACCAGCAGAAAATGGGTGACAAAGTAGCTCTTTGCCGGGGTTGCAGCAAGCTCTACAGGGCCGCCCAGGTTGCCTGGTGGTGAGCCCGTGATAAGAATTTATTTCTTTTTCAAGCGCTTTCTGGAAAGCGCTTCATACAGACTTTCGCGGCCGGCAAAAAAGAAGATTGTAGTTCTTACGTTCGACGACTACGTTGATGAAAACAGCATTGAACTGGCAGAATATCTGAAGTCCAGAAAGATATCAGCCACATTCTTCCTTACGCTGAAGCAAACAAAGCCGGGTATAATTAAAAACCTTGTCTCCCTTGGGCATGAAGTCGGCGGGCACAGCATCGACCATTCTCGCGAAGAAAGGGGCCAGTTTTATGCAACAGCATCACAATGCATGTCAGAACTGAAAAAATATGACAGCCGTGTTGTTTCCTGGCGCTTTCCATGGACATCAAAAGACGAAAGGTCGGTCAATAACGTGGCATCCGCGGGATTCCTCATAGACTCATCGGTTGGCGCGTTTTACCCCGCTAAAAAGGCCGGAAAACTCATGTCTATGGTCGAATTACCATGGCTTCGTCTTCCAAGGCAGTGGCAGATGGACGTGAATGAAAAAGATTACAAAGTGATAAAGGACTATATCATCAGGAAGGTGTCTTCAGAATCCGGCATCTTTGTCATTGGGTTCCATACTTACTATCAATATGCACATTTTGTCGAATTTAAAGACTTGATAGAAAATCTGATGAAAATGCCTGTTGAATTTTTGCCGCTGCGAGAAGCGGCGGAGGTCTTGAAAAATGACGCACTTTGACTATGAAAAATATTATGAGCATTACTGGGAAGAAGAGCATATCCAGCGCGGGATGGAATACTATGACCTGCGTTATAATCACATAAAAGGCTTCATCATGCCCGGGAATAAGGTGAGGGTCCTGGATGTTGGTGGAGGAAATGGGCAGTTTCTCGAGTGGCTCGGCGTCGATAATGGCACAGTACTTGATATTTCAAAGTCTGGTCTGAAAGAGGCGCGCCAGCGCGGCTTCAAGACGGTCCAGGCCGACGTCCAGGAAAAATATCCGGTTCCGGAAAACTCTTTTGATGCTGTGATCTGCTTCGAAACTATAGAGCATATAGAAAAGCCCGTCGGTATGCTCAGGCAGATAAAGAGGTGCCTCAAGCCCGGCGGCGTTCTTGTGCTTGGTGTGCCCAATCTTCCCGCTGACGGCGTTCATCACAAGAAAAGGTGGTACCTTGGTGATGCCTTGGAAGCCCTGCAGGGCGCTGGCCTGAAGGTTTCCGAGATTCGCTATACCCCCGGCTTCCTCGAAAAGGAAACGTTCAACGAGATTGTAAAGCTTAAAAGTATAAGGAAATTCTTTATACACACAGTTGCTTATGGGCTGCATCTTCTGCCATTTGGCTTGAAGCTCCGGTTTGCAAGCGCGGTGCCAGACAGGTTTGCCATGATATTCATTATAAAAGCCGTCAAGTGATCCTATGAAAAATAAAATGGCCGTACGACTTCCAAAGGAAGGGGTACTATGAAAAATAAAGTGTTTTTGGTCAGTCCGCATGATTTTTTCCTTGAGAAGCCGGGGGACCGCCCGCCGCTCGGAATCGCTTACTTGTCGTCCTATTTGAAGAGCATCGGCCACGAAACTTCCCTTTTCGACCTGAACCATGAGACAAAGGAGCAGCTCATGTCCGCGATAGCGCGAGAGGCGCCTGACATTGTTTGCATTTCTGTGTCAACCCCCAACTACAACAACTGCATAAATATGGCAAAGGAAATACGCGCCTCTGGCTTCTCCGGCGTTCTTGTTGCCGGCGGCAACCACGTTACAGACGTGCCTAACGAGAAGCCGACGCTTGAGGCGTTCGATTATGTTGTTGTGGGCGACGGCGAGAACGGGCTGAAGAAAATAATCGAGGACAGGCCGAACATCAAGATCGTGGTCTCGCAGCCCGTGCAGGACCTGGATTCCCTGCCTTTCCCGGACTATGAGGGGATAAAGCTTGAAAGATATTCCATGCTCATAGCCGGTGAGCGCGCGATCACCGTGTCTTCAAGCCGGGGCTGCGTGTATGGATGCGTGTTCTGTCTGGATGGGAATACAATGGTTGTTAAATCCGACTCGCCCAATAAAAAAATAAAAGAAGTGAAAGTGGGGGATAAATTAATTGCTTTTGATAATGGCAGGCTGGTCGAAACAGAAGTAAAAGAGGTATTTAAAAGAAGTGTCGGTCGAATACACGAAATAACTCTAGAAGATGGTACATTAATTAAAACAACACCAGAGCACCCATTCTACATAAATGGCGAGTGGATCACAGCAGAAAAGATAAAAACAAATGATATTTTGCATCACATAACTCCAAATGACAAAATTTCTTTTAACAAAAAGCTGTACAATCCGATGAAAATTGAAGAATTTGCAAAGAAAATGGGAATCACGCAAAAACATAGAAATGGCTCAAAATTGTCGTATTTATTGAAGAAAAGATGGCAACAGGGGAAAATGCCTGTTCATTTGCCTACAGAAACAGAAAAAATAGAAAATAGCGCAAGGATGAAAAGAAACAATCCGATGAAAAATCCGGAGGTTGCTAAAAGGGCCACAATGAAAATAAAAGAAAAGAGGGAGCGTGGCGAACTTGTTTATTATCTGGAAACGGAAGAAGGCCGCAGAGTTGTTAGTGCACGGCAGAAAGTTATTGCCATGACTAATAATCCCATGTTCAATCCAGAAGTAGTTAAAAAGGCGAATTCGCCAGAAAACCAAAGAAGGAGATTCTATAAGGTAAGGGCGCAAATAGAAAATAAGGAGGAAGCATTTCTGAACAGCATTATTCAAGAGACCTTTCCAGATCAGTTTTTGTATGCCTCATTTTTCAAAAAGCAGGTCGGAACATTTTTCCCTGACTGGATTCACCTGGAGAAGAAGAAGATAATAGAATTTTTTGGCTGCTACTGGCAACAGGGAACCAGCAGTATTATAAACAAGATAGGTAATTTCGTTACAAATGGATTGAAAGTCGCGAAAATAAGAAAAATTCACGGGAATTTTGATGTTTATAACCTAAATTGTGAGCCACATAACAATTTTTTCGCCAATTATGTGCTTGTCCATAATTGTGGTTCGGCGAAGATAAAGAAGTGGCGGCCGCGAAGCCCCGAGAATGTCATAAAAGAGCTTGAACTATTAGTCAATAAATATAACATACGTGCGTTCTATTTCGTGGATGACATATTCAGTTTCAACAAGGACCGCGTCTACGCGATTTGCAGGCTGATGAAAGAGCGCCTGCCGCCGATAAAATGGCGCGCGACGACTCGGGTCGATCTCGTGAACTATGATTTGCTCAAAGAGATGAAATCAGCCGGATGCGACGTGCTGAGCTTCGGCTTGGAGTCGGGCAATGAACAGATACTGAAAAACATAAGGAAAGGCGCTTCCCTTGAGAGGACCAGGCAGACTGTTGAGTGGTGCCACGAGCTCGGCATAAAGGTCAAGGGCTTCTTCATTATTGGCCTGCCGGGCGAGACAAGGGAGACTGCTGAGCAGACAATAGAATTTGCAAGGTCGCTGAAGGTTGAATACTGCGACTTTTATCCCCTGACGCCTTTTCCCGCGACCCCGATCTGGGAAAACCCGCAGAATTTCGGCATGGAGGTCGTCAAGCCGCAGGACAGCAGTTGGGAAAATTATTATCAGGTTGGTAAAGGCGGGGCGAACGAGATACTGATCAAGCACAACAATCTTTCGGCAGAAGAGATAGTGGAATTCTGCAGGAAGGGCCGCGAAGCGATAAAACAGGGCATGACATATTATTGAGGTGAAAAAATGGCGGAAAACGAGAAAAAATACATATGGAATGCTATAGAATGGAACAATGCAAAAGTGATTAACGCTTCTGACAAGACTTACGAGTGGATAGGGGATCCCGTGGGGTACTTCCTTATACGCATCAATACGGAGACGCAGGAGATAGAAGTTGGGATATGCGAATACGACAGCCCCAACGAGATCAAGATACTGGTCAAGGGCGGCCTGCCGCAGCAGATCTATGAAAGGGTTATAGACGAAGGTCTCGTGTCGAGGATGGACCATGCAGCTTATCTCGGCAAGGAATTGGCTCGTGCATGGATCTGCATGAAGCTTGGCGTGAAATACGTGCAGGATGGCGCTGTGTCGGGCGAATTTCCCGAAGTAAAGTGGCTGCAGAAAAACGGGAATGCGTTATCAGAGTAATGCTCTGCATGTTTTGTTTCTTGCTTGGTGATGAGATGCGCAAAAGGACAAAAACAATTATAATCCTGATTGATGGCGTAAGCCCCAAACAAATGAATGCGTATATGCCTCTTCTGAGAGCTTTCGGAAAACGCCATGGTTTTGCATCCATTGTTTCCCTTTTGGGATACAGCATCGGCATTCATCCGACAATCTGGTCGGGAAAATACCAGGAAGAACACGGCACATTCACGACATTTTATTACGATCCAGAGCACTCGCCTTTCAAATGGACAAGATCCCTGAGATTTCTGCCGACGCACTTTCTCAGGAAAAACTTCCTTGCCGCTTTGAAAGCCCCATATTTTCTCCTGCCTGGCGGCAAAAAGCTGACGCCAAAATTCATCAGGAACAAGGTTATACCTTTGCTCGAACAATCCACTGGAATCCAAATCCGGTACTATATTTGAGGCGCTCGAGGCAGAAGGTGTTTCATGCTCGAAGCAGTCGGACTCCCGGGGTTACTTCGGAGAATACAAAAACCTGCACGAGATGTCCCTTACCAGCAGCAGCATAGGCTTTTATTACATGTACCGCTCCGACGAGCTTGGCCATATTCACGGCCCTTACTCAAGCCACGTAGAGTCTTATCTAAGGGCTGCCGACAAAAAAATAGCCGAACTGGTCCGTGATGCGGAAAAATCCAGCGGCCGCGTGAATTTTCTTCTCTTTTCTGACCATGGCATGTGCGAAGTTAGGAATTTCGTTAACGTGCAGAAAATCCTGTCAAAAACGGGGCTGAAGAACGGCAAGGACTATATAGCGTTCTACGACTCGACAATGGCAAGGTTTTGGCCGAAAACGGGCGGCTCAAAAGAAGCCATTATCACGGCGCTTTCAAAAACAAAAGGCATAACACTCCTTGATAATAATTTGTTAAAAAAATATCATATAGATTTTCGCGACAAGAAACGCTACGGCGAGCTCATTTTCCTCCTTGATCCTGAAACCCGCATATTCCCGGACTATTTCGCCCCGATAAAAGGAGGCGTGAAGGGGTGGCACGGCTTTGACCCGGAATTTCCCGAGTCAAAGGGCATTTTTGTCACAAACCTTCCCTTGAGAAAGAAGGAAATAAAAATCGTAGAACTTTTCGGTTTCATCAAGAAAGCCTGCGGGGTTTGAGCATGGCGGTTAAAGTAATAGAAGTGCGTCTTTCCGAGTACCACATCAAAAAAAAGCCGGATTATGTTAAACTAGGGGGTAAAATTGATAGAGTAATTGAAAAAAGTTTTCCGGATGGGGAATATATCCTTCGCGCTTTGGGTTCTGATGATCATCCAAATTTGACCTTGAACAAACTGGCAGAAATTGTCCTGAAAACTGGGACAGATAGATATGACCCTAATAGAAAAGGCGTGTGCCATGACGAATTCTGTGGGTATGATTATGACATTCAAGCAGGAACAATCGAAATCAGAAATGGAAAATTAGTGATTCCAAAAGACTACAAATATCCCACAGAATTCGGGGATGTTATCTGGCATTTTTACGAGCGCGCATCTTTGGATAGAGGTTATGCTGTCAGAATTGATTTGCTGCTAGTTTATGATCCAAAACAATTGGAGAAGGCAAGAAAGTTTCATCCCAAAGCACGGAGTGTTAGAAGAGGTTTGAATAATTATCTTTACAAATTCAAACGTCCGAAAAACAAGAAAGATGCGCTCCTTGGTATTATTAAAATCCTGGGGTAAATTTGCCGGCCGCTTTCAGTAAGGCAGCCAGAATCTTTCAGCCGTCCGCCACAGGTGCACTGCATGCAGGCGCTGCTTTTCTGTTGGAATCCTTCCATTCTTCAGCATTGCAAACATTTTTTTCATCTCTTCGAACTCCTTTACAAGAGGCTCTGACAATGGAAAAGATATATTTCCTTTCTTCAGGGCGCTCATGAAATAAAAGCCCCTGGTTGAGATTACGCTTGGAAAAGGCGCGGTTAATTTTCCGGCAGCTTTGCCGCTTTTTCCTGCCAGGATCTCTGCAGTTTCCTCGAAGGCGCATGAGAGTATTTCAGCTGTTTCTTGGATGAGGTTTTTATTTTTGGGTGGTTTTCCTGAGTATCTGCAGGCGTAAGCGTCTTGGCACATCTTCAAAAGCCGCGGAATATCCTTTGCGTGCTTGGATGTCCTGATTTTTGTAAGCCGCTTTTTTGCGGAAAATTCGTACCGCCCTTCGAGTATCAAAAATGCTTCTGCCGCAGCCAGCACGGATTTGGACCACGCATAGGGGAATTTTTCAGAAACTTTTATGTGTTTCTCGAATCGCATGGACGCGAACAGCGTTCCGCATCTTGAGGTCAGCAGTTTTGCGGCTTCCCAAGTCGGTATCTTGGCTTTGCATTTCGGCCTCGTTCCGTACAATATCCTGCCGCTTTTTGCGTACTCGACAAACATTAGGTCGGGCATCTTGAAAATGCTTGGCGCAAAAAATAGAGGTCCTGTCTCTATCCCGGAGCCTGAAAATGTTTTTTTGATTTCCTTTTCGAGCGCTCTCTGCCGTCGCGGTGAGACGTATCTTGTCACGATGGCAAAATCTATGTCGCTTCCTGTCATCTTTCCGTTGTGGAAAAAAATAGTTGCTTCACTGTGCGCCATGGGTCCTGTGACACCAAAAGATGCTGCATAATCAGAAAAATCCTTCCCCACTTTTGTTGCGAGGTCCTTCATCCTGCTTTCGATGTCAGTTTCAAGGGCTCTTATTTTTTCTTTTTCCTGTTTGTTCGCGTATTTCATCCGCATGTCATAGAACATGCTCATATCTTCGTGGAAATGGATTTAGCCTTTATTTAATCGGTATTGCGGGAAAATAGTATTTCCTTTGTTATTCCGGGGCCGCGTATGAACACGAGTTTTGCCACTCCCGGGACGCCCCTTTCGTTGTATATCATCTTCACATATTTTTTCCACTCGCCGTTCATCAGTGTCTTCTTGTACGTGTTGCTCTGCCCTTTCATCGCGAGCTTCTTGAGCGTCTCTATCGGCAGGTGCGGGTACTGCACTATGGCGTCTTCCATGCCGTCGAACTGGTCCCAGTTTATCTCTTTTATCCAGTTCTTCTGGAGGGCCTCCTCGAACAGCTCTGTTCCGGGCAGTGGCGCTGCTATGCTGACCTGGTAATGGTCCCCCCATGATTCCGCGAACTCCAGTGTCTTTTTCACGGTCTCTTCGGTGTCGCCGGGCAGGCCGATGCAGAAGTTGAGGTGGCACTTTATCCCGAGCTCTTTGCACTTGCTTAGCGTCCGCATCTGGATCGCGTGGTTCGTGCCTTTCCTGAGCGTCCTGAGAACATTGTCATCCGTGGACTCTATCCCTAGCTTCCACCCGACGCAGTTGGCTTTTTTCATTTTTTCCAGCAGCTGCTCGCTTATGTTTACGTGCCCCATGCATGTGAATGGTATGTCTATGCCTCTTTGTATCTTCTCCTCCAGAACCGCGTCGAGCCATTTCGGGGTTGCGTTTATTATGTCATCGTCGAAGTAAAGTTCTTTTGGTTTGTACTTTTCTATGACGAACTCCGCCTCGTCCCATATGTCCTTCGGGTCCCTTGTCCTTTGCTTGCGCGTGTTGTTGTTCATGGTGAAAACATTGCAATAGGTGCACATGAACGGGCATCCCCTTGATCCCATCATCTGTGCGTTTGGATACTCCCTGCAGAATACTTCGTTGTACAGGTTCATCTTGAAAAGGTGCCTGGCCGGCCATGGTATCTTGTTTATGTCTGCGACTTCGTGCTGCTTGACTATGCCTTCTCCTACGCGGCCTTCCACTATGTCCAGCACAAGAAAATCATACTCGGAAATGACGACAAAATCGGCTATTCCCTTGTTTTCTTTTGCCACCTGTTCCGGCATCGCAGTCGGGTGCGGGCCCGCAAAAATATTTTTTGCTCCCGTTGCTTTTTTGAGCTCGCCAAAATAAAATCTGTCGTTGTTGTAGGAAGGTGTATGGACCTCTGCTAGTACGAAGTCGGGCTGGAAATCAACGGCTCTCTTGAAAAACGCCTCGTCGTCAAGCCGTTCTGCGAGCGCATCGAGCACTAGAACTTCATGCCCGCCGTTCTCTAGCACGGCCGCAGTAGTTGCAAGATAGAAAGGGAACGGCCTGAAGCTTACTACAGGCTCCTTGTTCGAGGTGTGCGCCCACCTCATTCCTGTCCTGCCGGCATATTTTTTGCCTTTCCAAGGCAGGTCGCATATGAGAATCTTTGCCATATTGATCACAGAAGTTTCTATTCTATTAGATCTCTATGATATAAAAATGTTTATAAAGCGCGGCTTTATGGTGCAAAAACTGAATTGTTTTTATGCGCTAATTTGAGTTACTTGTTTTTCTGGGCAGCTGCCGCGAAAACATTTTCATCAATTCCACATCACTTACTTTCCTGGTCTTTTGCGCACTATTTCTCGCATTCAGTGTCGATGGCAGGTGCAATAAGTTCCAGAGCAGTGCGTGTAACCTTGCCTCTTTGCTGTTGCTGATGGCAATCTTGCCAATAACGAGAAAAATATGGATTGGCATGTATTTCACGACGTTCATAAAAGAATAGTTTTTGATAAGTGAGCGTATTCTGTTTTTCGTCCCGTGAAAAGCGACATTCCTGCTCATTTTCCGTATTGTTCTGTTTTCGTCATGGTAAGCAATGGCATTTGGGTTGAACGCCACTTTCCATCCTGCTATGTTCGCCCTCCACCCGATGTCGGTGTCCTCGTTGCCGTAAAAATATGTCTCGTCAAAGTTTCCTATTTCTTCCAGCATCTTTCTCCTGGCTATCATGGCCGCGCTATGCCCGTATAGCACTGCATTTTTTTGCGTTCCGTTTTCTTTGTCCATGCCTGAATTTATGTCGAACCCAAATCCGAGCTTTGTTATGCCGCCGCCGCATGAATTGATCCTGTTCTTGTCCCACGAATACATTATTTTTGATGCGCCTATCCCTATATTTTTGTCTTTCATGAACTGCAGCTGCTCCTTTATCCAGTTCTTGTCGAGCTGCACATCGCTGTCTAGCGTGGCGATGAACTCGCTTTGTGATCTGCGAAGTGCGATGTTCCTGCTCTCCGAAGGGCCCGTCCATTCCAGTTTCTCGATCAGCCCGACCCACGGGTATTCCTTCTTGAGCATTTCAGTGGTCCCGTCTTTTGACTGGTCGTCAACAACTATGCAATTGAAGTTTTTTGATGTCTGGGATTCCACGCTGTCCAGGCAGCGCCGTATTATGTCGCCGTTGTTGCGGCAGCATATTATTATGTCAATATCGTTTTTTCCCATTGTTACCGCCAAGCTCCTTTATCGCCGCTACTATGTCATCAACCGTCACGTCTTCCGTTCTGGCATGCTGCAGCCACGAGTAATTTTCCTGCTCATAAAATGCTTTCCCTGCTTTTCTCGCTACTTTCACGTTTGGTGCGTGGGGGTCCCACCAGTAAGGCGTAGGCCCGCTTACTACAACAGTCGGCAGGCCTAGCGCCGCTGCTATCCACATGAGCCCGCCGTTTGTGCATATGAATATCTTGGCTCTCGACATGACAGCTATTGTTTCCTCGAGTTTCAGCTTTCCGGAAAGGTCTGTTATATTTTTTGGGGATGTTTTTTTAATTTCTTCTGCGTCTGCCTGTTGGCCCGAGTCGCCGAGAAGCACTATCTTCACCCCTTCCATGCTTTCTATGAATTTGGCCCATTTTGAATTTTGCCACCTCTTGTATCCCTGTCCTGTAGTGATGCCCACTACTATGCCCTTATTTTCTATACCATGCTCCTCGAATATGTGATCTGATATTTTCTTCGCCTTGTCGCGATCAAAAAATATCTCGAGTTCGAGGTCTTTCTGGGTTGTTTCCAGTCCAAATTTTTCAAAAACGCTGTTTTCGAGTTCCACTATTGTTTTCCCCCTGATCTCAAGCGCAGCGTCGTATCGTTTCTTGAGCGGGTGGCTTGAGCAGCAGAATCTGTATTTTGGGGCTATCAATCGTGTGAGCACGTAGGTGTTTTTTGTTCCCGGAAACCCCTCGAGGACAAGGTCGTATTTTTGTTTTCGGAGTTTCAGGATGTCCCTGATGAACCGGAAGAAGTCCGGAATGAACCGGAGCGTGGCAATTTCGCGGAAAACGTGGCCGCTGCGCGGCGTGATGTACCATATATTATAATTCAGCCTCATTATTTTGTCTATGTAAGGGCAGTCTCTCATTATTATTTTTCCCTGCTTCTCAGGCGGGAACTCCTCGAGGATGTGAACTTCGCACCCGAGCTTCTGCTTGAAATTCCTGGCCAGCGGGATCGCTGTAACAACATCGCCTATTCCCGGGCCTTTTATAATGAGGATCTTCCTGATCTCTTGCTTTGCTATGGTATCTTTTCTATTTTTTGCATTTGCTGGCTGCATTAAGTACATCCTCCACTGATATTTTTTTCATCATGTCATTTTTGCACTTGCCAAAATTCCCGTAAATATCGTAGCATGCTTCGTTTTCTTTCCATATGAATATGCTGCCGTTGTTGAGCGGCGCGAGTACATGGGGGTTCGTAGGGCCGAAAAGCGATATGACTCTGTCATTGACGCACGATGCAATGTGCATCGCACCCGAATCGTTGCATACTATAAACTTGCACAGCTCCAGCGTTGCTCCCGTCTGGCCGAACGTCGTCTTGCCGCAGGTGTTCTTTATTCTCTTCTTGTTCTTCGCATGCGCGCGTATCCATGAACATATCCTGTTGTCCTTTTTCCCGCCGACAAGTACTATGCTATATTTTTTTGCCAGGGCATCGATGAGTTGGACGTAGCGTTCTTTCGGC
>Ga0209211_10009073_pt1 | contig 13367 bp, 17 predicted proteins | sample RifGroA2_FD_183992 | JGI IMG/M metagenome (GOLD analysis project Ga0209211, IMG submission 183992) | Groundwater microbial communities from Rifle, Colorado, USA - Groundwater A2 (SPAdes) (version 2) | ecosystem: Environmental > Aquatic > Deep subsurface > Groundwater | place: Rifle, Colorado...
GAGAATTAGGCGCTTATTCTCGAACGCAGAGTGGCGTCAACTTGGTTGCCACCGACCGAATGGTGCACAATAATGCTCCATAGTGCACGCACCAATAATGCACTCCTTGGCACAGAGAAAGAGCATGGCTCTTGATATCCGCCTCGCCTGCCTGAGGGATGCGATAAGGAAGAATTGGGCAGACCTTGAAACGCAAGAGGTCAACGGCACGCTGGTTGTTCGACTCAAGAAGGGTGTTGCTGTAATTGAGCCGCAGAAAGAGCGAGAGCCTAGGAAGCGCAACCGCCAGGCAGAGTTGAGTGCGCCGGAGTGAGCGGTTCCGTCATCTCCTCTTTTTCCTCATCAACCTCCTTTGAGTCTCTTTTTTCGCCTCGCTTATGGTAATGGCAGCCAGCTTCATTGCCAGCTGCTCAATCTCATTCGTCTGCGCCTCCTGTTTCCTTTCCATGTCCCTGAGCTTCTCCTGCGTGCCAGCTTGCTCGACGAATGTTTTGAGCTTTCCCTTCGCGTCAAGCGGGGTGGCGCACGCCTTGCAGAATTCGGAGTCCCATGAGTTCTGCGCCTTGCAGCGGGGGCATTCGCGGGGGGCTTTTGCCTTGTCGTCCTTCACCGGCAAGCCACGGGCTTTGCGCTGGAATTTTGCCACGTCCTCTGGCTGTATGTGCGCATACCTTCCCTGCATGCGGGAATTCTCGCTCCACCCGTACTTGAGCTGCATGAACTGGTCCGGCATTCCTTCCTTCCTGTCAAACGTCGCGGAGGTGTGCCTGAAGAGATGGTTGTAAATCCTTCTCTGAATCCCAGCTCTGACTGCGATTCTCTGCACCGTGTAGAGCGCCACCTGCCTGTCCATGAAGGGCTTTGTACTACCCTTCTTGATGTTCAGGAAGAGGAATGCTTCCCGGTCTTTCTTCTTGGGGTGGACCTTGAGCCAGCCCGCAAGTTCGTGGATGCTGTCCATAAGGTAAACAGGGCGGGGCTCTGTCTTGCTCTCCGGGAGCTCAAGGTAGGGCAAGTCGGCTTCAAGATGGACGTGCTTGAGCTGAACGTTGAGGATTTCGGAAATCCTGGCGCCAGTGTCAAAGAGGATGTAAAGGAGCGCCCTGTCCCTCTGGTTCTGGCAGGCACCTAGCATCTGCTTGAATTCCTCGGCTGTCAGGCAGTCTTCTGGGCGGATTTTCCGGAGCTTATTCCGGTTTATCTTGAGCCAGGCGACCATCCCCGGGAAGGGCGAGTCTTTCTCCGTCCTGCCTGTGAGAAGCCAGCGGTAGAATACTTTTATTGAGAGCTTCGTCCAGTCCTGCCAGCTCTCCCCCTTGCCTTTGTTTGCCTCAAGGAATTTCTGTATGTCCTGCTTGCCTATTTTCCTGTAATCTTTCTTGAAGTGCCGCCCAAGGTAGAAGATGTAGCGGAGGTAGCTGTCCTCTGTGGCTGGCTTCTGCTTGCGCTGGTCGCAGAACTCAGCCTTGAAGCCAGAAAGTTTCTCCCTCTGTGAAGGAAGCGGGGCAGGGCTGTGGAGATAGCCGTTGATGCGCTCCTCGCATTCTCGAACTCTTCGGGGCTGGAGGTAGCCATAGCTAACCTCGGACAGGCAAACTGTGCCTGATGTAATCATTCATTCGGCATCAGAGTCAAGCTATGCTATACAAACTATGGCATCAGACATATCTTAACGTCTGATGATTATTTCGCCTTTAGCCCCTCTTTCGCCCTGGCAGGCGGCCTTGAGAGGTCGTGGGCTAGTCCACAACAGTCTGTCGCGGGGCTACCGAGATGAGGTCAGGCATTTCCACACTTCATTTTTTGGCATTCCGGGCGGGCCTATGCGGAAGCCGAATCCTTGCCCATGCAGCATTTCTTGTACCGCTTGCCAGAGCCGCATGGGCAGAGCGCGTTTTTCGCCACCCCCTGCTGCTTCTCTTCCGATTCGTCGTTGACCCCTTGCAGGTATTCGAAATTCTCTTTAGTGAAGTAGCCCTCGCACCTCTTGAGCGTCTCCCCGGGCGTTCCCCAATCAAGCTCGCCTTTTGCCTGCCTGACAGCCTCGCTCCTCCGTATCACGTCTTCATCCACCCGTTTGTCCTCGAAAGCCTTTTCCATCACGGGAACTGCCGAAGCCTCGTGCAAATCGCCAAGCTCGCATATCGCATCAGCCACGAGGTACGGGTTGCCCTCCCTTTCGACAACACCTTTGAGGAAGGAAACCGCCTTTCCCCTCGCCTCTGGGTGCTTCCAGCCGATTGCGGAGATTGCGTCCGTTGCCACGCCTCGCGCAGCCTCGTCCAGCGATTCCATCGCGAATACGCGCTCCAAGTCAGGCAGGTATTCCGGCCCAAAACCAGCGAGGAGGCCGGGCATTGCCTCGGTAAGCCAGTCGGACAGCGCTTCCTGCCTGTTCACCAAAGCATAACAAAGCGCGTCGAAGCTCTCGCGCGTCTTTATCATGCCTAGGAGATGTATCGCATGTATTGCCGCCCACCCTCTTTCGCTGCGGTACTGCAGCCAGTACCTGAGGCACCCAGCCGCGTCCTTCCTTGCGGCAATCTCGTTCACCAGATCAATGTCCAGCGCCATGCCGCGCTCCATGAGCTCTGAGACGAGTTCTTCCGTGCTCTTGCCCCTGAACTTCTCGCTTTCCATGCGAATCAGCCTCAAATCCCGATTTTCTTCCCTCTTTCGGGTATCAGGACATTTTCGTGGAACTTTCTGAATTCCTCTTCGTGCTCAGTATGTATCGGCATCAGCGTCTTTGCCTTCACGGTGTTTATCACTTTCAGCAAATCCGGCTGCGGAGCATGCCCGGAAGCATGAATCTGGTGCTTCTGCAGACCGCACAACTCAAGCCAGTGGTTGCAGCGCCTCTCGTCAAAAGCCATCTCCTCGTTGAAGGCCTCGCTCATGGAGTGGATGTAGGCACTGCCCGCATCCGGCTTGATGTCAATCATATCCAGCATGTCAAAATACCCGAGGCAGGCTATGATTTCACCCTGATGCGCATGGATGTAATCCGCGCGCGCAACGTTCGGGGCGTTCAGCATGGACTTTTTCCACTGCTCAGTATAATCCGACTCGCCATAGGTGCCAGAGCCGCACTTTTCCTGGTAAAGGAGTATGTTTGCGTCGTTTATGTCTGGCAGGGCAGGAATCACTGACTTGAGAACTTGGATATATCTCGCAGTGCGGAAAGGAATCAGGAGTTTCCTGCCAGCAGCCTTGGCGCACTCGTAGAAAGTAAGGAAGCGGGTAGTGTCCTTCCATGAGAAGTCCGCAAAGACGATGTTTTTCGTTTCCGCTATGACTTTTACCGAATTTGCCTTGACGTAAGGCTCGCCGTGGTTCTCAATTGCCGTTATCCTTGTCCCCTCGCAAAGGAACAGCTCTGGCTTGGCTATGGCTGCATGCTCTGCGAATTCCTGTGTCAGGTGCCCCATTATTCCGTGCATCCGCAAGTCCCCGGAATAGACGACTGCCCCTTCAGAACAGTGGATGATGAACGCGCACGCCCCTGGCACGGAATGGTCTACGGGCAGTGGCTCGACCTCCAGCGGCCCGATTTTGAACTTCTTGCTTACTCCCTCGATTTTCCTCTTGATGGGCGGCTTCTTGTAGTCCTTGCGTATGAGCGGGCGCGGCTTGTAATTGGTTATTTCGTTCTCAAGCTCGCGCTGCCCCACTTCCTGCACGGTTTCCATGACTTTCTGGGTGGTTGGCGTGCAGTAGACCGTTATATCGTTGTCAAGGAATGAAATGTACGCTGCATGGTCAAAGTGCGCATGTGATAGCAACACCGCCTGGACTGACGTTTCCTTATGGACTGGTGCGCCCGCGAATTCCAGCAAATCCGGACGGTAAATGCCCTCAATGTCAGGCAGCAGGCCGGTTTTCCAGAATGTTTCGATGCCGCGCGATGATGTAGGCTTCAGATATTCTTCAAAATATTTGCCCCACACCCCAAAGCTTTTCCCAAAGTCCAGGAATATCTTCGTGTCCTGGTCCTCAAGCAGTATCTTGTTGCCCCCGATTTCGTTCACGCCGCCGTAAAATGTCAAAGAGGTCATGGCAATCCCCTAATCCATCCTTTTGCCCTTTTCAATCATCTTCATCCGTTCCTCTGCATATCTCGGGTTCAGGATAGCAACGCGGGCAAAATCATCCACAGATCCTTGCCTGTCATTTAGCCTCAACCTGACCGCAGCCCTATTATTGAGCGCCTGGACATGCAGCGGGTTTAGTTTTATCGCTTCATCCAGATCCGGCAGTGCGCCTTCATAGTCGTCCAGCTTGATTTTCGCATTCGCCCTGCTCACGTATAGGTGGGCGTGCTTTGGCTCAAGCCCAATCGCCTTGTCAAAGTCCTTTATTGCCTTGGCATATTCCCCGATGTGGTTTTGTGCCATTCCGCGGTTCCCATACGCAAACAAAAAATCAGGCTCCAATTCTATGGCTTTTGTGTAATCTTCGATGGCTCCGCGATGGTTGCCTGCCTTTATCTTTTTGTTGCCTTCCGCATAATATTCTTCGGCATCCATTTCTTCACCATCCCTCGTTCTTCTTAATGACGCCTGCCAGTTCATCAAACCTTCCAATGCTATAATCAGCCACATCCATCTCTTCACTATAGCCTATGCAGCCATATTTGGCAAGGCAGGTGTGCAAACCCGCCTTCTTCGCACCGATTATGTCCCTTTCCGGGTTGTCTCCGACAAAAAGCACCTCGTTTGGCTTTACTTTCAGCAGGAAAAGCGCAAGCTCGAACGGCTTTAACGATGGCTTGTGCTCCAAAGTGTCGTTGTAACTCACAACCGGATAGAAAAACCCGTCCAAGCCAGCGAGAATGAGCCTCTGCCACGCCTTCTCGCGCGGAGCGTCAGTCACAATGCCGAGCTTGTACTTACGCTTCAGGGAAGAGAGAACTTGAATTACCTTCGGGCGCGGCTTGATGCACTCGTATTTCTTCTTCGTGTAGGCAATTACAGCTGCCTGCCGCGCGCGCTCAAGCTCATGCTGAGTCAGCTCCAGGCCATAAAGCACGTCCCCGAATGTCCGCTGGTACTCTATGCCCTTTTCATTGTAAATTTTGAAGATGCGCTCGTAGAGTTCCTTCTCAGAGAGAGGAATGCCTGCCTTTTTCATTGCCTTTGCTGCGGCGTGCGCGCTCTCGCGCTTGAAGCCCGAGAAATCAAGCAAGGTATTGTCCAGGTCGAAAAGGATTGCTTTCAACATGTCGAAATCACCCTAAATCGTAAATTCCATCCTTATTGGGCACGATTTTTGTTTCATTGAACTTTTCGACTGGCCAGAGCAAGAACCAGACTTTATTTTCTTTGGAATACGCCTTTATAGGCTGGGCACCGTTAGCCCAAAAGCTAATTCCTTTGACCATCTGCGATGCAGCCAGTGCCTTTCCTTTCCCAGGATTTTCAACCGCATCAAGGTCATCAGCAATGCTTTCCTCAGTCATAATTATCGCCAAAAACCAATTCTTCGAGTCTTGACCGTCCATCTGAAGGTTTGATAGCTTTCGTATATCTTCCCTGAATGGCGCTTCGCCGAAAAATTTGCTCAATGACCAATAGTTTGACTCGCCATTCTCCCATACCGGCTTAATTTCAATCCAGTGCGTAACCTCTAAATAATCCTTCTTGGTAAGGACGATATCGCATTTGTCTTTGCTTTTTGGATAGGGATACTCACAAAAAACCTTCAACCCAGCCTCAACCAGGGCATTGGCAATTGCCAACTGCATTTCCTTTTCCGTGAGCTGACCTATGTTCTTGCCTCTGAAACTGTCAACACATAACGCCAGAAACTTTTTCTCATCCAGTGCCTCTCCAAACGTCATGCGAATCCCCCCACTTTCAGCCGATTGTCCTGTCGTTCAGACAGTCAAACCGAACAGGCGTTTAATCCAATTCAATATCCTGTCTATTATGCTTGCTTGGTTCTCCACGTTTGAACGGACGTCGTAGCATTCTCCTTTGCTACAGAAATTGCTCAAACATTCGAAATTGTTCTGGCAAGTCTGATTATCCATCTTTTGAATCAATAGCAACTCATTCGCGCAATAAACCGGCGTATCATTAACGACGCTTCTTTCACCCGAAGAATCGCAAAATCCTTGATTGCCAGGGCAAATACACGCTCCACAGGTCAAGTTGACAGGTGGCTTTCGCTCACAAACAGATGGGCAACGCGGGCATTCAACGACTTTCATACCGACTGGCACTGGTTCTCCCGTAGTAGTTGTTGGTACGCTACGAGTGCTGTTTATTATCTCGCTGCAATTCTCGCCTCCGAAATGCTGTATGAGTTTATAGCACTCCTCTTTCTCGAACGTATATGGTTCGCTTACCGTTACATTATAACCCATGTCAAAGATATAAGTAACGTCAACATATTTTGTGATGTTGGTTCTTTCACACTCTGATAAAATACGATCATTCGGGCATAAAATTGGCTGCACTTGGATTGCCGGTTGTGTATCTCCAAAATTAGTGGATCCGCCCCCTAGACGGACAGTAACGCTGGAACTGAGATTTTCCCTCGTACACCCTCCACTTCGACCTGTCTGAGAACATTGCGAATTAAATGATACGCACAATCCCTGTTTGTTTCTGAGCGAATCTTTCTCTTCTATAACAAACAAGTCTGGTTCAAGAGACATGCGCGCTTTTAACTCGTCCAATGATACGTCAAAAGGAAGCGAATAGTATTTGGTTAGTTCGGCTCGGTCATAAATATATTCAAACCTACAACCTTCCCGTATACTTTCATATTGCGGCGGATATGGAATTTCAACAGCTATCCCCAAACTCCGATTTTCTATGCCGTTTGTTGTAATTACAGAATCAAATTTTTCGTTAATGCTAATTATGCTGGTCGCGGAAACAACCGAAAGTGCCAAGAATAAAGTGAATATTGCCCCCAACTCCAAGATGAAACGGATATCTTTCATAAAAGCACCACTCAATAGTTTCTCACTGGGCATTTAAAGCCCTACTTGTCGCGAAGCCGAATCGCATTGGTTCTTGGCTTGAATATGGCTTTGTTATATTTGCACTCAGCTAACGCATGCGTGACATCTTCTATTATTAGACACCTTGGGCAGAAAAGCTCAAAATTGAACCAAGCGCAGCATAGGCTCCGTATCAGCACAAACTGGGCGATTCCGCACCGTGCCTGGTGCTCCTTTACAAAGTCAAGCGCCTTATCGCACAAATATCCTCCTTTCTTATGCAGGTCTTTTTCACCCACTATGAATACCCTAACAGGGAATTTTCCAATCTTTTCCAAATCTTCTTTTGGGATTCTCACAAGCACCACTCACTTTATCTTCGTAGTTATCAGCCGCGTCTTCCCACAACCCCGGCACTGGACCTTGATTACCTTAGTGATTTTCAGGTCATGTGACTGGCAGAAGTTGCAGTATGATTTCGAGAGCTCGGTCTCAATATCGTCCTTTTTCTTGTCCATATTTTAGCCTCCGACTTCTACTTTTAGCTGTTTCCCACAGCGAGGGCAGGTGAAAACACAGAAATACAAAACCTCTATCAAAATCGTGGTCAAAACCAGCTCGTAAACTGCACAGGTGCTCTGATGCGTCTTCACAAAATCCAAAAGCGCCGGTTTGTGTTCATCGAGTATCCAGCTGAATATGTTTCTCGCCTCCTTCTTTTGGGCGTTGGGATTTTCAACAAGTTTCAAATTGCCGCAGTCCACTAAGTACGCCCGCATCATGTTGTTATTCAGCACGTTTTTTGGCAGATTCATCCTCAACCCCTCTTTATTTCCTCCGCAAGTTTCAAATCAAGCAGCCCGAACGCCTCATTCATGGGCTTTTCCGGGCACAAGTGCACCAAATCATCATTCCTTCTCAGAACAAAGTCGTCTGCCAGGTTTTGCAGGCCCGGATATGCCTTGTCTGCCAGCTCCCGCCGCTTCCTTTCCAGCTTGAACGGATAGGTTATGACCATTCCAAGCATTGCGCCCTCCGCTTTGGCGGCAGCCGCAGCAACCGGGGCAATCGCCGTGCCCGTAAAGCCGCCCAAGCCAGCGAAAAGCAGCACTTTCCTTGCCCCCTTTATCGTTTCCCGTATATGCTTTTCGGCGTCCGCGCGCTCTTCGGCTGAAATCGGCACGCGATAGCAGCCTGGGTCGCTCTTTTTCCCGAGAAGGGCGAAATTGACGACACCCTCTCCTTTGACGGGCAATTCCCCTTCAAACCGGCTTATGCAGACTGTCTTAGAGCCCGTTATGCCTGCTTTTCGCAGCCGGGTGATGGTATTTATCCCGCAACCCCCAACTGCGACAAAAACGGCATCAGTGTAGTCATGTGCGAGTTTCTGGGCGGTTCCTTCCATCATTTCATCACCTTTTCCCTTATTTGTATAGTTTTTTCCTTAACAGTTAAATAGCTTTGCCCACAATATACTTTTTATATGTTTCCGGAGAATTCCGCACCTGTGGGAGATACCAACCTGATAGCCACTTTCTACTCTTTCGAGCCGTTCGTGGCAGCGGCGCACGCCTATTCGCCCAGCCGAATCCAGCTCATAATAGCCAAGGACTCGGTGAAGAGCATCGAAAAGCACATTGCCAAGGTCCACGAGCTGTACGGCAAAGTTGCGGAAATAAAGGAAATCGAAGTCGACCAGTCGGACATCTTCTCGGTTGCCAAGAAGACAGTGGAGCTTCTTGAGAAGAACGGCGGAAAGACAATCGTGAACGTGTCCGGCGGCTGGAAGCTGATGGCACAGGGCGTGCTTTACGGCTGCTACGCCAGGCCCGCGCTTGTGGAGAAGATAGTTTGCAACGAGCTTCCAGACATCAATAAGCTGGTGGAGCTTCCGAAGCTGACTTTTGGCATTACACAGACGAAGCGCGAGCTTTTGGGCGAAATAGAGCGAAGGAACGGCAAGTCGATAGCGGAAATAGCCGGGAAGCTGGACAAGACGCCCGGGATGCTTTACCAGCATCTCAAGGAGCTGAAGGAAGGCGGGTATGTGGACGAGAAGTTCAAGATAACGCTTGCAGGAAGAGTGGCGCTGCTGTAAAGGTGAACCGATGCCGTACAAGGAGTCCGAAACGCTGGAGCTGAAGAAATCAACATCAGAGCTGAAGGAGGCGATAATAGCCATCTCAGCCATGCTCAACAAGCACGGGCGGGGCGAGGTCATCTTTGGCATAGAGGATAATGGAAAAGTGGTCGGGCAGGGCATAGGGAAGACGACTACGAAAGACATCTCCAGGTCTATTCAGAATCATATCAAGCCCGAGATATTTCCCACAATCAAAGAGGAGCAAATCGAGGGAAAGGCTTGCATCCACGTCAAGGTCACGGGTAGCGACATGCCCTACTTCGCCTTCAATATCCCGTATGCTCGCGTCGGGGACAAGAATCTCCCCATAAGCCCCAAGGAGCTCGAAGGGCTGTTTGTGAAGAAAAACAAGGAGCTTCTGCGCTGGGACGACAAGCCCTGCCACGATGCCAAGCTCAGCGACATCGACCCTGGGAAATTGGGCGTTTTCCTCAAAAAGGCCAATCTTGAATTTGTATCAACGGATGTCGCGCTGCACAACCTGGGCCTTATGCTTTCCCCAAGCGGGGCGCTCACGAACGCCGCAGTCCTCCTGTTCGGGCGTGCGCCGCAGAAATTCATGCAGAATGCCCAGCTCCGCTGCGCCGTGTTCACGAACGCCTACACGATAATCGACATGAAGGATTACGAAGGGGACTTGTTTTCGCTCATCGAAGAGGCGCAGTCCTACATACTCAAGAACATACATATCGGAGAGCGGCTGGAAGGGCTTTACAGGGCGGATGTCCCTGAAATCGACCAGGAGGCGTTCCGCGAGGCGGTCATCAACGCCTTCTGCCACCGGGACTACTACAACTCCCAGGAGGTGCAGGTGGCAATATTCCCGGACAGGCTGGAGATACGGAGCCCAGGGCTCCTTTATGGCGATCTGACCATTGCGAGCATCAGGAAGGGAGGCGTGTCGTCCAAGAGGAACCCGCTGATCGCCCGGATGCTCCACCGCATACACTTCATTGAGAAATGGGGGCGCGGGATACCTAAGATTCTCAGTAAGGAGCCCACGGCAACGTTCAAGGAAGTGGGACGGCAGTTCATAACGGTGTTCAAGAGGAAGGGCGCTGCATCTGAGAAAGGAATCAAGAAAACAATATCGAGCGGGCGGTCTATCCAGGAACTATCTAGAGAACTATACAGAAACTATCCAGAAACTACCCAGAAAATCATCCAAGAAATTATTGCAAATCCTGGCATCACCATAAGGGAACTCTCGAAGAAAACCGGGCTGACGGACGTCGGGGTCAAGTACAGCCTGAAGAGGCTGAAGGACGACGGCCTGCTTGTGCGCGTCGGGCCGGACAGGGGCGGGCATTGGGAGGTTTTGGCGAAATGAACCCCAAACGCAATGGCTGGAGAAAGCGCCTCATCGGCAGATGGAGGATTGCCTGGATGGACCAGTTCGGGCGCAAGGACATTGATGAGGAAGTGCCTGCGCACATAACGCTTGGGAAAGGCGGGTTGGGAAGCTTCCAGTTCATCCTTGTTTCCGGGGACATTTGCGGGGATTTCAAGGATGATGCGCAGATGCTCGATTTCACCTGGATAGGCAATGATGAATGCGACGAGGCAAGCGGCGACGGCTGGATAAGGCTTGTTTCCGAATCGCGCGCTGAAGGGGAAATCAGGTTCCATAAGGGGGATACGTACAAATTCAGGGCGGTGAAAGCCAAAAATGCCGGTGGAAGGAAAAAATGCGGATGATAAGCTTGAGATAACGCTTGCAGGGAAGATGGCGGTTTTGTAAGAACTTGATATGAATAGAGGGATTGAAACTATGGATCAGATTGTTGTTCAAAAAGCAAAACATTCCAAAAAATTGCTCTTTAATTTTGCTTACAATAATGAAGAACTTGAGCGGCTTGAATCTAAGCTGAGTGAGTTTAATCCATTCAAAGTTCTAAAGGCTGAGAGATACGAGATAAGACACTCAAATTTTCTAGCATGGTTGTTAGATCCCTATGAAAATCATCTGATTGGGGATTATTTTCTAAAAAAATTTCTCAAGGAGGTACTTTTAGGTAATGAAGAGTTTGCAGAAAGACATGAACTCATGTTCAACACCGATGAATTGCTGAGCTTAGAACTTGGTGACATGGAGGTCCGTAGAGAATGGCATGATATCGATATATTGCTCATCTCTCATAGGTTCAAACTTCTCATTTTGATTGAGAACAAAGTGGGAGCATCAGAATCCAGAGGACAGTTAAACAAGTATTTGGATATCTGTAGATCGGAATTTCCTGCTCATGACACGATTCCCGTTTTTCTAACGTTATATGGTGATGAACCATCTAACAGCGAATATGCACTCCTAAGTTATGAAGAAATTTACAGACTGCTTAAATTCAGCAGGGATATCTGGTCAGGTCGCATCAATCAAAAAGTCATAGACTTTATCACTTATTATATCAAAATTTTGGAGGTGTTGCTTATGAAAGATGAGGAATTATCAATGCTATGCAAGAAAATTTATGCAGAGCACAAAGAAGCCATAGACCTAATCAAAGATTATACTGAAAAAACAGATTACGAAGGAGCAGTAAAGATATTTTTTGATGCACATACCGAACTAGAGCAACTAGGCTGGACTTCAAATCAGACGTGGTTTTTACCAAAAAAATTGAAGGAAAAGCTCCCAAACAATATGATGGAACGGTGGGGGAGTGTTTATCCGGTCTCAATTTGGTTTTGGCTAGGTAAAAAGAATTCGAAATTCGGTGTGGTTTTAGAGATTGGTCCATTCAAGGACCAGGAAAAGAGGGTTAAGCTTCTGAATCATCTGAAAAATAACGGAGTAGATGTATCTGACTGGGCAATGGAACACGCGGGAGAAACCCGCTACACCCGTTTATCTTCTAAATACAAGAAATTTGAAGAATGGGATGATGAAAAGAAACTTGGCGATGAATTAATCTGGTTATATCAAGACACCAAATGGCAAAATGAAATTAAGAAGATTTTCGAAGTTGTGGAGAGCTTTGATTTCCGCTGAGAAAACGACACGACCTAGATATAATAGATGAGAATATATTGAAATTTTGAGATTGGGGTGGAACGATGAACATACTCTTGAAAGAAAAGAAATATTCGCTTCTTGGTTTTGAAAGCGAAGCAGAATTCGAAAAAGCAGTCATAGAAAATAGCGCACATTTATTCGGCAAGGACACCGTTTATATCGACACGAAAATGCGGGTTGGCGAAACCGAATCTTATCATAAGACGATACCGGACGCATTTTTGATCGACTTTACGAACAAGAAATACCCCCAGCTCTACTTCGTGGAAAACGAGCTTTCTTCCCATGATGTTTATGCGCACATTTCGGAGCAGCTCGTTCGTTTCATGGGTGCGATAAATACCTCGAAAAATCAGATAAGGAACAAGATTCTCCAGGCGATAAAGGGCGACGCTGATATGGTGAAGAGGATTAACCAGTACCTCAAAGACTCGCCATTTGCCAATATTGACGAGTTGATGAATTTTCTCACTGACAAGGAAATACGAATAGTTGTAGTCATAGATGACAAATCAACCGACTTGGAAAATTCCCTTAAAGTATTCAGGGAAAAGCCCGATGTAGCCACACTCCAACGGTATACATACGACAAAGACGTAGCCTATTCGGTAGAACCCATGCGCGAGGAAGTGTCCGATATAGAAGAAATCGAGAGAATATCCGATGGCGGCGATGTCCAATTTGATACCATTGTCTGCCCGGCATTTGAAGAGGGCTTCAAGCATGCATACGTAGATAACGACGCGTGGTGGGAGATAAGAATCTCGCACGAAATGCGGGACAAACTGAAATACCTAGCTATATATGAGAAATTGCCGGTGGCGGCAGTGCGGAATGTTGCCGAAATAGAGCGGATAGAGCCTTACAAGGACTCGGGAAAGTTCAAAGTCTATCTGAAAAACAAGAAAAAAGTGGGTCCGATAACACTAGATAAGGGCAAGCGGGGAGTGGCTCCGCAGGGACCCCGATATACTACATATGAGAAGATTCTGAGAGCCAAGAAACTGAGTGATTTATGGTGAAGAAAGTCTACCAAGATTTAGAGGTTGTAAACATGGTGCAACAGATCGACACGAAAGAACATGCAAGGCAGAAAATTTCTGACCTGGTTGAAGGGTTTTCAGCCCATCGCGCCGAATATGAGTCAAACGGCTATCTTGAAAGACAATTGCAAACAGACTTCTTGGATGAAATGTTCAAGGCGCTGGGATGGGACGTGACAAACAAGAGCAGGCTATCCCCCCTTCAACGCGAAG
>Ga0209211_10009074_pt1 | contig 13367 bp, 16 predicted proteins | sample RifGroA2_FD_183992 | JGI IMG/M metagenome (GOLD analysis project Ga0209211, IMG submission 183992) | Groundwater microbial communities from Rifle, Colorado, USA - Groundwater A2 (SPAdes) (version 2) | ecosystem: Environmental > Aquatic > Deep subsurface > Groundwater | place: Rifle, Colorado...
CGAGCGTGCGCTGGCCGTGATGCGTATCCTTAACCAGATGGCCAGCCAGTACCAGACTGCCATCATCGTCGTGACTCATGACGAAAAAATCATCCCTACCTTCAAGCGCATCTACCACATCCGCGATGGTCGAACCTTTGAGGAGGCAGGGGAAGGACGGGCACTTGAGTAACAGCATTCCAACAGGCGCATCACTTGGCCATGGTGGAATTGCAGCTCGACACCACCTGCTGGATTTGCCACTCGGCAATATCGATCCGACCGATCTCGCCGCTATTGCCACTGCGGTTGATCCCATCCGCGTCATCTGGCATTTTGGTGCGGGTAACCTATCTCCCCAGACTACTCATACATGTAAGCCAACTGTGATAACAGCTCCGACCCCGAGGCCGTAGGGGATATGGGAAAGCGCGCTTGCAAGCAAGGCATTTGAACCCTGCGGCCCGCGCCGCCCGAAAAAGCCCCAGCCGAAAGAGGGCAGAAGAACGAACCAGGGAAGCAATGAGGTAGCCAAGCCGAAAAGCAGGCCACCAAGCAAATGATTGTTGGGAAAAGGCAGACCTGTAGCCTGGAAAAAGAGTGGATAGATAAGCGCTACCCCGCCGCCGCCAACAAGGAAATGAAATACCCAGCCAGCTTTTACCTCTTGGGGAAATGGCTTGGAATTGATGATGTTGGTATGGGTGAATTGCCCACGCAACAAGCCCAAGCACCAACGGCCAACCAAAGCGATATTTACGCCGCTGGTAATGCCTACCTTGGCCGCATAATTTTCGGTGATGTCCATGAGCACGGCGCCGACTATGCCGCCCAGAAAAGCCCAAGCTAATATTTCCATTATCTCTTGTATCCTATTGCGAGTTGAATTTACCGGGCGCGTTTGATGATGAACCCATTTTCGATTTTCTCGAAGCCGGCCTTGGGGTAATACCCCATCGCTTCCGGGGCTGATAATAGGATAAGCGCCACTTCTTCCCCGATAGCAGAGTGAGTACGGGCAATAAGCTCACGCCCTATACCATGCTTTTGAAAAGCCTTATCCACGGCGAGATCGGATAAGTAGCAACAATAACTAAAATCGGTTAGTGCGCGACATACCCCAACGAGTTGCCCTTCATGCCAAGCGGACAGAATGAGGTTGGCATTGGCAAACATGCGCTCAATTCGAGCCAAATCCTTGGTGGGGCAGCGAATGCCGGAGGCATCAAAAACTGCTGCCACATCAGCGACCTCAAGAGGAAAATTGTGGCGGTATTCAATCGAAGACATATAAGCCTAACAGTTGATTAACTTGCATTTCGCGCCAACCGCATGTGAATAAGCGCAACCCGACTTCCTTTCTTGTCTTGCCGTTCCTCGACGGCGTAGGGCTGAAACCCCATTTTCGGATAAAGCAGCAGCCCGGCAACGTTTTGATTGAAACACGACACTGTTACCTCGGCGGCTTGATGTCTTGAGAAAGCAAGGCCAATCATCTGTTCGATGAGATAGCGCCCCACGCCGCGCCCACGGGCCGCCGGGGAAACGATGACGTTACCAATGGAACAGCAGCCTCCAGCTTCCCAGCGGTAGAAGTTGGCGAAAGCGACAACTTTACCGCCAAGTTCCACTACCGTTGAGTCTGAACGCTGTGCAATTGCATTCTGCAACTGCGATGTGGTCAGCGGGAATGCCGCCTTTGGGAACAAGAAAAACAACTCATCTTCACTTTGCGGAAAACCGCAAATGACTTGAATGTCTTTTTCTTCAATGGGGCGATGAGTCAGTGGCATATTTCAAGCGGCCTAACGTTTAAGGAGCCCGGTGCAGGCGTGCGAAGCCTGCTTGCGGATCGCTCCTCTCGACCTTAGGGTGTTAGGCCGACGGCTTGGCATAAGCGCGTTCGACCCTTGCGACTCTGATGTCGTAATGTTCATACCATGCTCGCCTGCCCATTTCTTGAGCGGCGAAATGCTCGACATTGGCTTTCCAGCTTGCGATAGCTTCGGTGGAAGTCCAGTACGAAACAGTGATGCCGAAACCATCAGCACCGCGAACACTTTCGACGCCGAGAAAACCTGGTTGACGGGCTGCAAGTTCAACCATTTTTTCGGCCATTGGGCCATAACCGTTGTCGCCTTCGGTACGCTGAGAAGAAAAGATCACTGCGTAATACGGTGGCTCAGGTATCTTGGCGAATGTGGGGGAGTTGCTCATTGTTGCAGCCTACGAGGCTGTAGAAAAACCATCAGGGGTGTCGAAAATCTCAATCTCAAGAGGATACCTTGATCACTCCCAAGTACGTGATCGTTCAATACAGCGCATTCTATGCGGCCACATTCTTCAAATTTCCAAAAAATATTTTCGTACATAATTTTTTACAGCCTCAACGAAGGTAAGGGGCGTCCCGCTTGACTGCAATGTTATGCATCGGTTGTAGCAGGCGGCTCAGCTCTGCAAAAAACTCGCTGCGATGGGAAATGCCATTGCCGCTCAAGCGGTGATCCGCACCGGGATAGGCCTTGAGGATGAGGTTGCTTTTGCCGGCCTCCTTGAACTTCGATTCCAGGAAACGCGCAGACTCGACCGGGACGCTCTCGTCTTGCTCGCCGATGCCGACAAGGACGGGAATATTTAGCTGGAGAAAGTCAGCGAGAGGGTCGATGTCCATGACGTCTGACCACCAGCGATGGGGATTGCCGTACCAATTCTTTTCAATGCTGAGTGGATCAGCGGCGATCTTCTCCCAGCCAGCGTCGACATCGAACCAAATGGCGCCCCTCTGCTTGAGTGTGGCGAGCGATTTGCGCATTGAGTAACCGCCGCTACCGATGATTGCAAGGTGAGTAATCTCGGAGGACAGACCGGCAACCTTGGTTGCGGTCAACGCACCTTCTGAGACACCAACCAAGACGACATTCCTGGGCCTGGGTGAGATGGATCCTATCTGCGCCGTAATGAACTCTGAATAGTCGGCCACCCATTGATCTGGATTGTTTGCGAGATGAAATTCTCGGCCGCAGTCGAATAGGCCGGTAGAACGGTCAGGTACAAATCGCTTGTTTAGAACGAAAACACTGGCACTGACTGTGAGGCCGCTGGCGTAATCAGGCATCACGGACTTCCAACTAGGACAACCTGTCCCACCATAGAAGAAGACTACGGTATCCGGTTGTGGCGCATCACCGATGGTGAACGAGTAGTAATTGCTAGAGCCGCCACCTTGGTAATGAAATGTTTGAGGAGGTGGCGCTTTGCTGCTGTACATATGCGCAGTGCGCTCAAGTGTGGTGCAACCAGACATGACGAAAACAAGCGACAAAAAAAGATGGAGGGGACGCATAACGTGAATTGAATTTCCCGGGGAGTTTGATGATGGACTCATTTTCGATTTTCTCGAAGCCGACCTTGGGGTAATACTCCATTGCTTCTGATGCAGATAATAGTACAGGCGCTATCTTTACCCAATAGCTGAGCAAACACGAGCAATAAGTTCATATTCGAAACGGCCAACCAAAGCGATATTTACGCCGCTGGTAATGCCGACTTTAGCCGTATAAGTTTCGTCTTGTGAGTCATACGTTTCTGTCTTCCTCGGCACTTATCACCACCAGTGCTGAGGCCTGGCTATTGCCCACCGAGCGCAGACGATGCGGTACGAGGGCATTGAAGTAGATGGCGTCCCCGACCATTAGCAGTTCGGTACGCTCTGGGAAAGCAATTTCCACCCGTCCCTTGAGAACGAACAGGAGTTCATCCCCAGCGTGACCGGATAGATGGGGACCGTCCGCGAATTGCTGCGGAGGAGAGACGACGAACGGAAGCATGCGTTTTCGTTCGACCTCTGCGGCAATGACCTCCAGCCCGCTCCCCTCGGCAGCACTATCACGCTGGATCTTCAGACGTTCGCCATGTCTGACCACGGCCACCATATCCCGGGACACTTCGCGGCTGAAGAGTTGGGCAACATCCACCTTAAGGGTGGCAGCGATCTTCAGGGCAGCAGCGATTGAAGGCACGCATACTCCCCGCTCGACCTTGGAAAGATAGCTCTTGGTCAGGCCGCTTGAATCGGCCAAGGACTGAAGGCTCAATCCCAACTGGCGGCGTAGCAGCTTGATTCTTTCACTCATATCGATAACTTGACTTGTTTTTATGCCACATAGTGTATTATAAGACACATTGTGTCATTTTAAATATCGCCGCAACTTGTCCGAGAGGGTTCTCCATGGCATCCGCTGTCGCCATCCGTCACATCGGTTTTGAAGATATGGGTACTTTCGCTGCCGTCCTGTCCGAGCGCGGCACGGATCTCCGTTACCTGGACGCGGGCATCGACGATCTCGCGAAATTTGATCCCTGCGCGCCGGATATGTTGGTCGTCCTCGGTGGCCCGATCGGCGCCTATGAAGAAGAAAGCTATCCTTTTGTTCTGGATGAGATCCGGCTGCTCGAACGCCGCCTGTCAGCCGATCTGCCAACACTCGGCATTTGTCTCGGGGCACAGATGATGGCCCGCGCCCTCGGTGCGCGGGTTTATCCTGGGCCGGCCAAGGAGATCGGGTGGAGTCCGCTGACACTGACGGAAGCGGGGCGCACTTCGCCCCTCGCTTACCTGGATGGCGAAAAGTCAGCCATGCTTCACTGGCACGGCGACACCTTCGATCTCCCCGTAGGCGCCACCTTGCTCGCCTCCACCGATCTTTGCCGCCACCAGGCTTACTCGTGGGGCCGGGGCGCCCTTGCGTTTCAGTGTCATCCGGAAGCCCGAACGGCGGAACTGGAGCGCTGGTTCATCGGCCACGCTTGCGAAATCGCCGCTGCCGGGCTTTCGGTGCCGCGGCTGCGCGCGGACACGGCTCGCTTCGGCCCTGTTCTGGAAACACAGGGCGCCAAGTGCTTCTCCGACTGGCTCACCAGGGTCGGGTTGTGAGCGGGCTGCCGCCGGTAGCGGCAACTCAACTCATGGTTGGACGAGCATTTCCCTTCGGGCCGAACGGTGAGCCAAGCGCAATCGACAAGCGTTGCGTTGCAGAGCCTTTGCGTTTGACGGTTTTGGGTTTCGCGGGTGACGAGCAGGGCGATCTCCGACACCACGGTGGGCCGGACAAAGCCATTCACCACTATCCTGAGGAGCATTACGCCGTATGGCGTCTCGATCTTCCACAGGTGCTCCCGGAACGCTTCCGCATCGGGGCCTTTGGCGAAAATCTTGGTACCGTTGGCTTGACCGAGACAAACGTCTGCGCCGGCGACGTTTTCCGCCTCGGCACCGCTGTCATCCAGGTCTCCCAAGCGCGACAGCCCTGCTGGAAGCTCAATGTACGTTTCGGCAGACCGGAGATGTCCAGGCTGGTGCAGGAGAGCACTCGCACCGGCTGGTACTACCGCGTGCTGGAAACCGGGGAAGTGGCACCTCGCGCCGAACTCCATCTGCTTGACCGGCCACACGCGGAATGGCCCCTGGTGCGGCTGTTGCACCATCTCTACGCAGACACGCTGAATGACAGCGCACTTACCGCCATCGCGGCGCTGAGCGTTCTGCCCGCATCCTGGCGGGAACTGGCAGAACAGCGCCTGGAGTCAGGACAGGTCGAGGACTGGTCGCGCCGCCTGAACACCCCCGTCGCCGCAACCGGGGGAGGAAAACCGCGATGAACCGTTACGAACTCGAAATTTGTCGCGATGACCGGTTATGGTGCCGGATCATCATTGATGTGCCGTGGGCGGCAGATGTCGTGAGCGATCTCGACCAGCGCTTTCCGGCCTCAGAGGGTTACTCACGCCGTCTCTTCCAGGCAACGGAGTCACGCCGCCTTTTGGAATCGAGTGCTGATGGCGTTCGTCTCATCGCACTCGATTACGCGTTGGAAGAAGTACACATTGCCGGATCAATGGCCGTAATGGGACAGGAAAGCCGGATATGTATTCCTCACTGATGTTCATCACCCCCCGCCCCGATCTGGTCATGGTCGAGGGACAGGGTTCGTGGCTTACGGATGACCACGGTCGCCGTTACCTCGACTTCGTTCAGGGCTGGGCGGTCAATTGCCTCGTCCATGCGCCCGCCGCTATCGCCGACGCCCTGGCCGCTCAGGCACGCAAACTGATCAATGCCAGCCCCGCCTTCTACAACGAGCCGATGCTGCACCTGGCGGATCTGCTGGTTGCCCACAGTAACTTCGACAAGGTGTTCTTTGCCAACAGCGGTGCGGAAGCGAATGAAGGTGCGATCAAACTGGCGCGCAAATGGGGGGCAGCGAACCGTGGTGGCGCCTACGAGATTCTGACCTTTGAAAACGCATTCCACGGGCGGACGCTGGCAACCATGTCCGCCTCGGGCAAACCTCAGTGGCAGACCCTGTTCGAGCCGAAGGTGCCCGGTTTCCCGAAGGTGCCGCTCAACGACATCGCTGCTGTCGAACAGGCAATCGGGCCGGCCACGGTCGCCGTCATGGTCGAACCAATACAGGGCGAGGCCGGAGTGATTCCAGCGAGCGATACTTTTCTGCGCGAACTGCGATGCCTGACCCGGGAGCGCAATGTTCTCCTCATTGTGGATGAGGTACAAACCGGAATGGGGCGCACCGGACGTCTGTTCGCTCACGAGCACGCCGGCATCGTGCCCGACATCATGACACTGGGAAAAGGTCTTGGGGGTGGCGTGCCCATCTCTGCGCTGCTTGCCCTGGATTCCGTGTGTTGCTTCGAGGCCGGTGACCAGGGCGGGACGTTTAACGGCAACCCCTTGACCACGGCGGCCGCAGTCGCGGTCATGCGAACGCTGCTGCAGCCAGGGTTCATGGAGGAGGTGGCGTGCCGAGGCGAGGAGTTGCACGCGGCGCTTTTCGCGCTAATTCATCGCCGCAGCTCTGATGCCTTGCTCGGCGTTCGCGGTCGAGGTTTGCTTCAGGCGCTGGTTCTTGATGCCCCGATTGCGGCGGAGATCGTGCGCCAAGCCTTTGACCGGGGACTCCTGCTCAACGCGCCGCGCCCTGACATCTTGCGCTTCATGCCCGCCCTCAACGTCACAACGGAAGATATCCGTCTGATGGCGGGCATTCTGGATGAAATCCTTTACGGGGCTGGTTCGGCTGCGTTGTCGGACAGTCAATCCAGTTGAATACTGCTGCTTGGCATCCCTTGGTTCCCTGTGTTGAAAACTCTTAGACAAAAGCATTCGTGTTTAGGTGAACGCAGCAAAGCAACGTGATAATAATGAACGACTGCTCATTGACACAGTAATCCGCCTTTCAGGACGAACATTAACCCCAAGTTTGGACGCCTGCACTTGGACGGTACTTCCCGGCGGTCTGGCTGATTGCCTTCCTGCAAGCGGTTAACGGTGCTTTGCGGACGGGGCGATTATTCAAATCACCCGACAGCAGACATCCATGACATGCAGCGCCCGCCCCATAAGAGCAGTCACGATTTATTATGTAGGCGACCTATTTAGCTAGAGGAGTGCCAGCCTCAAAACCAGTCCAAGTGTGCCCAGCTGCCAAAATTGCAGCAATACCCCATTTAGTCTGGAGTAAGCGCGGCACAGGATTTGCCATCCTCTCGATACCACGATGCTTATTTTCCCGCTGGCAGAATTACATTACGGATCAGCACATATCGCCGCTGTCCGATGATGGCCGGGTTGCACGCCGCCAAGCCGCTGTCAAAGTTGGACAGGCATAGTGCACCTTCCTTTACGCCCAGATTTTCGACATGTAAGGCCGCACCGGTTCCCGCTTTGCCAGCAGAGCCTTCGCCATGACCCTCGCAGCCTGCCAAGGCACAGCTTAACGCCGCCAGTATTACTATCAATCGCGCCATGATATTTCCCCGTTATTGCTTGGCGATACATTAACGCCCATAATTGGTACACTACATGTACAATTTATGATTCAATCGTTGAGGCTGTACAGGTCAAAACACCATGCCAGTTGCACTGCCTTTGCTTACGCTAAATCCGCTCGATTCAGTACCCCTGGTAGAACAGATCGTCAGCGGCATTCAGCGCCTTGCCGAAGAGCGCGTTCTGCGTACCGGCACACGTCTTCCTTCCATACGCAATTTCGCCGTCCAGCACGGGGTCAGCCGATTCACCGTGGTTGATGCCTATGACCGGTTGGTGGCTCTGGGCTATTTGACGTCACGTCGCGGTTCGGGCTTTTACGTAGCGCAGCGGCAACAAATTGAAATACCGATGGCGAATACTTGCCGGCTGGATGAGGCGAACGATGTACTGTGGTTACTGCACAATACTTTTCAGGATGTGCATGGCACAACGCGCCCGGGCTGTGGCTGGCTGCCAGGCAACTGGCTGGACGGAAGCGGTATCCAGAAAAGCTTGCGGGAGCTTTCCCGGAAATCCGGCAATTTCCTGACCGGCTACGGCGATGTCAGCGGCTACCTACCGCTACGCCAGCAACTGCTGCATAAATGCTTGGCCGACATCGGCATCGGCGCGGAGCCCAGGCAGATCATCATGACCAACGGCGCCACGCATGGGCTCGATTTGGCGGCGCGCCTACTGATCCGGCCGGGCGATGCCGTGCTGGTGGATGATCCCGGCTACTACACGTTGTTCGGTTATCTGAAAACCTTGGGGGCCCGGCTGCTCGGCGTACCCCGCAACATGGACGGCCCGGACGTGGAGCGCATGGAGTCGCTGATTCGGGAGTTTCATCCTAGGCTATTTTTTACCAATACCGTGCTGCACAACCCTACCGGCACCAGCACGAGCTTGGCAGTGGCGCACCAGATACTGCAGTTGGCGGAAAAATACGGTTTATATATTGTGGAGGACGATGTGTATGGCGATTTTCACCCAGGCAATGCGCCGCGACTGGCGACTCTGGATCAACTAAAGCGCGTGATTTACGTCAGCAGTTTTTCCAAGACCATCTCTGCCAGCCTACGTGTCGGCTTTGTTGCCTGCCACACGGAATTGGCAGCCAAGCTGCTCGACCTGAAGTTACTCTCCGGTCTCACTACCTCTGAGATCACCCAGCGAGTCATGCACCAGATACTGCAGGAAGGGCGCTACCGCAAGCATATCGAGCGGGTGCAATCACATCTTCAGGAAAAACGTGGGCAGGTCATCCAGCAACTGGAGCAATGCGGCCTGCAGCTGTATGCCGAGCCTGCTGGCGGCATGTTCATCTGGGCGAGGCTTCCCGGAGGACAGAATGCCGCAGAAATTGCCACACTGGCGGCTCGCGAAAATATTATGCTGGCACCGGGCAACTTGTTCAGCCCTTACCGGGAGCCGTCGTCTTGGCTGCGTTTCAATGTAGCGCATTGTGACGATAGCCGGATATTCAATTTTCTGGTGAGTCATTAGAAAATCGGTGCCGATATTTTCCAGTTGCCAGATTTGTCTGGTTTGGCGAGCTAGTATCGCGCCACAGAATTAACGGAACATGTTCAAAATCTGTAGGGCGGAAAAGCGCAGCGCCTTCCCGTATGAGAATCCCATTCGGCAGATAACGCCTGCGGCTCATCCGCCCTACGAGGATGCGGGTAGGTTCAAAATGATGTTTCGTAATTTACGATTTGCAATACTAGTCATTACCTGAGCACTCAATTGAATGACCTGAACCATAGAATCTTTTGGCGCGTTTGCGCGACGTACAGAATGACAGGCGATGCCCGGATCAGCGGCCGCGGACGGGAGCTCACGATTGCACGTCGACTAGCGGATCCAATGGATGGACAACTGAATTATTATCGCGTGAAGGCGGCGGTACGGAAGCAGGAGTGACACTCACCTAACGAGCATGGCGAATCACAGCCTCATTTGCTGGGGCAGTGATTCGCCATATCTGCTTTCCTTTCTCCTGACATCCCACCGCGCCGCTGGGCAGCGAGCGTGCGCTGGCCGTGATGCGTATCCTTAACCAGATGGCCAGCCAGTACCAGACTGCCATCATCGTCGTGACCCATGACGAGAAAATCATCCCAACCTTCAAGCGCATCTACCATATTCGCGATGGGCGAACCTTTGAGGAGGAGGGAGAAGGGCGGGCACTTCAGTAATATGGGGGGCTGCTCTACACCCGGCGTGATAAGCCTGCTGCCATTGAGCCACATCAAGACTTGAAGCTCACCGTCACCCGCAATCCCTGCCCCTCGCTCACCGGCAATATCTGCAAGGCTGCGTCATGCACCTCGGCGATCCGTTTGACGATAGACAACCCCAAGCCGCTGCCGCTGGCCTGCGTGCCCAGCGGGCGATAGAACCGCTCCAACACCTTGACCCGCTCCTGCTCCGGAATGCCCGGCCCGTTGTCGCTCACCGACAGGCGGACCACTCCCGGCTCATGGTCGATGCTTACCTGCACCGACGTACCGGGCGGGGTATGCCGCATCGAATTGTCGAGCAGGTTGCGCAACAGCACCCGCAATAGCCCCGGATTGCCGCGCACCTCCGACACGTTACTGGCGTAGCCAGCCGATTGCGGGAGGAGGTGCGATGCGGGCACTCCCGCACCGGAAGGCTCCGCCTCACCGTGTCGTGCCCGCACAACAGTTTCATCGCTCGCCAGCAATTCGAATTGCACGCCCTTTTCCAGCGCGGCCGGCGCAAGCGCGGCAATCGTTTCGGCGGCGATGTCCCTGAGTTGGCATGGCTCCACCACGCCGCGATCCAGCGTGTCGACCCGCGCCAGCGTCAGCAGTTGATCGATCAGGTGGGCGGCGCGGTCGCAGCCGAGAATCGCGTTGTCGAGCGCATGAATGCGTTCCGCCTCTCCGGAAGCGGCGCGCGCCACTTGTGCCTGCGCCTTGATCGCGGCCACCGGGGTGCGCAATTCATGCGCGGCATCCGCGGTAAAGCGCCGCTCTTTTTGCATGGACGCCTCAATGCGCACGAACAGCCGGTTGAGCCGTTCGATCAGCGGCACCACTTCGCGCGGCGCGGTCGATGCATCGAGCGCGGCGAGATTGTCCGGTTCGCGCTGTTCCACTTCGCGGGCCAGCTTGTCCAGCGGGCGCAAGCCGCGCATCACCGCAATCCACAGCAGCAATGCCAGCAACGGCAGGGAAAACCACATCGGCCGCAGCAGGTTGCCCGCGATATCGCGCGCCAGTTCCTCGCGCACATCGGCGCGTTCCGCGACATGGATCAGGTATTCGCCGGATTCATCCCAGGTGCTGAAGACGCGCCAGCGTTTTCCGTCGATGATGTTGTCGCTGAAACCGCGCTCCCTGCTCGCCAGCGGCTGTTGCGGGGCGTTGGCGGAATGCAGGCGCAACTGCTGCCCTTTCTCCCATACCTGAAACGCGACGCGGCGGGCATACTTGTGCAGCAGCGGCGTATGTTCGGTTTCGAGTTCGTCGATCTCATGCGTTGCCTGGACGACCAGCAGCGCAGCGGCCTGCGCCAGATGCGCATCCAGCACCTCATCGAATTCCTCGCGTGCATCATGGTAGGTGAAGGCGGTCGCGCCAAGCCAGACCAGCGTGATCGCCGTCAATGCCAAGGCCAGCAGCCGTTGTTTGAGCGATGCGCGCTGCCACATTTCAGGCGTCCTTGTCGCGCGGCATCAGATAGCCGACGCCGCGTATGGTTTCGATCAGTTCCGGGAAAAGCTTGCGGCGCAGATGATGGATATGCACTTCCACCGCATTGCTTTCGATCTCGTCGCCCCACGCATAAAGCTGTTCTTCAAGCTGGGCGCGCGACAGCACTTTTCCGGCATTGAGCATCAGCGCGTGCAGCAGCGCGAATTCCCTGGCCGAAAGCTCGACCTGTTTGTCGCGGTACAACACGCGATGAGCGGCGGGATCGAGCTTGACTCCGGCGACCTCCAGCCAAGGTTCGGTTTTCCCGCTGGCGCGGCGTATTAACGCGCGCAAGCGCGCCGCCAGTTCGCCCATGTCGAACGGCTTGACCAGATAGTCGTCCGCGCCGGCATCCAGTCCCCTGATGCGATCGTCCACCGTATCCATCGCAGTCAGGATCAACACGGGAGTCTGTTTATTTATCCGGACATCTTTCTGGGTATTGCGGCCGCGCAGACGGCGCAGCACCTCCAGCCCGGAAAGGCGCGGCAGCCCCAGATCCAGCACCACCGCCGCGTAAGGCTCGGTGGCGAGCGCCTGTTCCGCCGACACGCCGTCTTTCATCCAGTCCACGGCGTAGCCGGACTGCTTCAAGCCCGCCTGAATCGCATCGCCCAGCAGGGCATCGTCTTCGACTACCAGAACGCGCATCATCCGCCTGTGAAAAATGTCAATCAATCACCATCGTGCTACCCGGCATGCGTCGCATCAACGGTCGGTGCAAGCCAGATGGCCGGATAGATGACCCAGAATGCCATGACAGCAACCAACATTATGACACCCAGCCAGAGATAGGAGCGGCGGATGCCCTGCTCCGGTTCGGCGGATTTGAAACCGGTGACCATGGAACGCACCAGATTTTCCCGATGCAGCACGCTGCTCACCACCACTCCAACTATGTGAATCAATACCACGGCCAGCATGGCATTGGATGTGAGCTCATGCAGTTCCTCCATCGCATCGCCGCCGATATCCTGGAACGTCAGCACCCCGCTCACCCCGGACAAGATGCCCAGCCCGAGCAGCAGCCAGACCGACACGCTGCCCAGCGGATTGTGTCCGAGGTAATGCGCGGGCTTGCCTTTGAGCATAGATAACGAGTAGGCAACAATTTCGCCGGGCTTGAACAGGAACGAGCGGAATTGCGCATAGCGTGTGCCGAAAACTCCCCACAGCAGTCTGAATGCGAGCAGACCCAGCAATGTATAGCCGAGCACCACATGGATATCGCGGTCAAGCTCCGATTCGGCGGTCAGATAGGCACCGGTAAATGACAGCACCAGCAGCCAGTGAAAGACCCGCGTCGGCACGTCCCAAACCAAGACTCGTTGGCTCATGATGATCTCCTTTTACTTGGGCAGTCTGATGTCATGTTCGTTGAAATCGCCGCGCTCCGCCCGCGGGTGGCACGCCGCGCAATTGGCCGGGCTCTTCACCAGCGGATTTTTCCATACCGCAGGAGAAATCTCATGGTCGTCGTGCTTGCGCTTGAACCAGGCGGTTTCAGTAATTTTCAACGGCGCTGTCGGGGCGCTCCAGCGGTTGGAGGCGTTGTTCGCCAGGAAGGCGGTGATCTCCTTGTTGTTCTGGGCATCCAGCGAGGCATCCGTGCCAAAGTGCTTATCCAAACCGGCCATGACCTTGCGCCAGGATTCGGCGGGCAGCAGCCCCGGCATATAGGCGATATGGCAGTCGGAACATTCCTTCTGGAATTTGGCGTTGGTTTGCGCGGGCTGAAGCGGCTTGCCGCGGTTTTCGCCGCCATACTTCCCAGCAGATTTCTCGCCTAATCTCCAGCCGTATCTTTCGTCGCGGTCGTCATCGGCTTT
>Ga0209211_10009076_pt1 | contig 13366 bp, 14 predicted proteins | sample RifGroA2_FD_183992 | JGI IMG/M metagenome (GOLD analysis project Ga0209211, IMG submission 183992) | Groundwater microbial communities from Rifle, Colorado, USA - Groundwater A2 (SPAdes) (version 2) | ecosystem: Environmental > Aquatic > Deep subsurface > Groundwater | place: Rifle, Colorado...
AGCGGTACTTTGGGCACCATTCTATATGCCAGAAATTCACGCCGACTTTGTGGCTGTAATGTTGTAAGGTTATTTCCATGTTCTCGTCCTCCGCGGCGAGAGCTTACGCTATTTTGATTGGTTTATGGTGCGCAGCTTCGTCCGCAGATTACTCTGCGGCGTAGCCGCACAAAAACTTTTCTGAGAAAATGCGCCCTGAAGGGCGGGGGTTTAAACCCTTAGAACATTGCTAACTTTTCCTCATCTCTGAAAATCTTATCGTCTCTGTATGGGCTGCCTCACGAGGATAATATTTACGAGGAGAAAAAGTTCGCCTTGCTATGATGATTATACGAACATTTTCCTTATCAATTTTTCACGCAAACTCCTATTTCATCAGCTATTTTGCCGGTTAATCTGCATTTGTAGCCTTCCGGGCAATTAAAGCCAGCTATGCCGCCGCATTCGCATTGTGGAGAGCAGACTTCTATGCACATTTCTGCGTCTGTTCCTGCGCATGGGCTGCCGCATTCGTTCCAATAGCCTCCTGCTTTAGCGCACTGCTCTGGTGTTATTGCATCATTGCTGCCTGTTTTTGGCTCATTTGCATCACTTTCAGGCTGATTTGGGGCAATTGCACACCCTGCAATAAAAAGGCTAATAATCAAAAACAATGCAGAAATTCCATTAGGGATAATATTTTTCTTCATTTTAAAAATTATAATAAAAAATTAAAATATTTAATTAATGGACTATGTGCAGCACATTCTCTTTGGCCTGCAAGGTCTTAAATTCTTTGTCCAATTTTAAATACGGCTCATTGCCAATGAACTTTTTTGAGATGGGAACACCTTTGCTAGTCATCGAACTTATACGGGCAGAAATTTCCCCTTCGTCCGTGCCTGTCCTTTCAGCAATGTCTGCATAGGTTACAGTGCTTTTCTCTTCCTGGAGGACATATAGCGTGCTGAAGATATCCTGCTCTGCCTTGTTCAATGGCATTATTCTTTTTCCTTCAGCAAATTCTGCTTCAGCCGGCTTTGCTCCTATGTGCTCTTCAATGAACATCTGCATCTTGTCCAGCCTCTCAGTCAGCTTTTCAACCTTTGCCTCAAGTTCGCAAATGTACTCATAATTTGATGTTATCTCATTCGTGTTTTCATTTATTGCCTGCAAATGCTCTTCCATTTCCTCTTTAACCTTATTGAAAGCATTTTTCAACTTTTTATCCCTCTCAGAGAAAGTACTGCCTCTTATTGAATTTAGTTTTAAAATACCAATCACCCCCAAACAGAATAGAGAATTGTCTGGAGTCTAGTTTAAAAAGATTTCTGTTGGGTGTATGAAAATAATTGAAATAAAAACTTTTAATTATTAATCAAATATTTTTTATTGCCTTGTAAAAATAATGCTTCTCTTTTCCCTTTTTTATTGTGCCTATCTCGCTCATCTCCTCAATCTCTTCAAGTATCCTGTAGAATGAGCTTTTGGAGCACAATGCCTGATCATCGACCACCATCTCCTTCAATTGCAGTGCGGGAATTGACTCATACCGCTTTATGTATGAGATTATTGCGCTCTTGACGTAGTCTTTTGAGTTTTTTGTGAGCCTTTTTATTAGCCTCTCTTTCAAGGACAGTTTTTTAGTCTCCAGCTTTTCCAGCCTGTCTTTAAGCTCAGAAATTTCTTTGACTTCCTGCTTTTCAGCGATTATTTCCTGCTGAGGCATACCTTGATGAGGATACTGCTGCCTCTGCAGAAGCTCGTCAACTCTTGAATTGAGCCTTTGTATCTGGCTCAAAAGCCCTTCATAAGAGTAGTATGAATCGATGATTTTCTTTATTTGATCAGGAGATTTTGGCATCACAGAAAGCTCTTGGGTAAGCCTTTTTATCATGACTTCCTGCTCCTGGTTTTTCCTGTTTAAGTATTGCACCCACTGGAACAGGCTGTTTGTGTCATTTTTTACATTTGAAAATGACCTCTGCAGAAGCTGGCTCATTCTCTCCAGCCTGTCCTCAACCCTGCTTCTCCAAAACATTTTCGGAATAAAATAAAATTTCTATTTAAATCTTTTCATTTTTTGGGACGATTTGGGAATATTGTGGGAGAATTTTGGGAATATTTTCATACGAAAAATATTTAAATTTGAGACTATTTCGGGATAGTCTTGGGAATATTGTGGGACTATTTGAGACTGAGACCGAAAAGCATTTCCCGACGACAAAACAGGCTGGGAATGAGACTGGGAATAGGAATGTTCAATAAAAAGTTGCAATAAGCGCTAAAAACTGCCCATTATTTAGGGTGTTTTTTTGAGCCTGCCGAAAGCTGAAAAAGGGCAAGAATACGGCATCAAAAATAGGCAGGAAAAATAAATCATAAATGGGAATTATTGTCCATCAAAAGTGAGGGTTTTAAGACAGAAAAAAGGCTTAATTTTAATAGAAAAGGCGTATTATCTGGGCTGAAGGGAGGCTTGTTCATTAAAAGTGAGGGTTTAATGAGGCATTTTAAGAGCAAAATGAAGGACAAAACAACTAAAATGGAAGGAAGAATAGGCTCAAAAGCAGGGCTGGCAAGGGTGTTGTCAGGATTAAAGGGGTTTGATGAAGCAAAAGTGAGGCTTGAGCAGTATCCTACAGATGGAGAGACTGCTGCAGATATATTGTGGAATATGTATATTTTAGGAGACATTGATGGAAAAGTGATTGTAGATCTGGGGGCAGGAACAGGAATTCTAGGCATTGGGGCGGGTTTATTGGGTGCAAAAAAGGTGATTTTAGTGGATATGGATAAAAATGCCCTAAATATAGTTAAAGAGAACATTTCAAAGCTGAAAAGTGAGGGTTATGATAGCATCTGTGATATGGAGATAGTAGAAAGAGATATAGAATCGAGAGTGGGTAAAGAAGGGGGTGAAGGAAAGAAAGTGATTAAAGGAGATATTGTAGTGGAAAACCCCCCTTTTGGAACTAAAGTAAGACATGCAGATATAATGTTCCTTGAAAAGGCGCTTGAGATAGCTAGTGTAGTATATAGTTTGCATAAAAGTGAGAGTAAGGGCTTTTTGGAGAGATTTGCGGACAAAAGAAATGCCAAAATGACGCATGCCTGGAAGTATGAGCTGCCTTTAAAAGCCGCTTTCGGCTTCCATACGAGAAGAATACACAGGATAAGCGTGAGCTGCTTCAGATTCTCGACGACAAAATGAAAACTGCCAAATCAAAAGGTATTTAAATAAACGATTATTACTTTGGATGATGGAACTTAATGTAATGGAGAGCAAGAAAAACAAGCTTATTTTCGAGCTTAAAGGCGCTGACCATACTATATGCAATATACTAAAGACAGAGCTTTGGAATGACGAGCATATTAAGGTTTCTACATACAGCATAAAGCACCCTTTGATAAGTTCACCGCAGTTTATCGTCGAGACAGACGGAGATATTACACCAAAAGTTGCCATAAACAGCGCAATCAACAGGCTGAAAAAGACTTCTGAGAAGTTCAGGAAGATAGTGTCTGAAGAGATGTAAATAAAGCGAAAAGTATATTAATCTTCTGGTGCCTAACTCTTTTATGTATATCCGGGTGAAAAGGGTAAAAGGGTATGAATATGCCTATCTTGTAGCCAATAAATGGAAGAAAAAAGGAGACAGAAAAGGGGCAAGGCAGAAGGTCAGAAAGTACTTAGGAAGAGTTCTTGATTATAAAGCGGAAAGCGATATTGGGTTCTTTGAGTTTGTGAAGGCTGAGGACAAACAGAAGTATCTTGAGGATAATGATTATAAGCAGATTTTAAAGGATTTGATTGAATGGGAGTTTAACAAGCGGAATATAGGAGGAGATGTTTTGGTCTATCATAATAAAGGCAAAGTCCAGAAAGACGGGAGGGAGGTCTGCATTAGGATGAATAATGGCATGCTCTGCGGGTTTACCCTCAAAAGGCTGTTTGAGTTTGACGGCAAGGGCGCGGAGCCTGAAGTTGGAAAAAGGCTGGCAAGGGCTTTTGTGGAAGCTGGGATTGACGTTCCGCAGGAAGTGTTTGTTGGGCTGTTTGAGAAGGTGTTTGAAGGGGAGTAATGTATTTAAACAATCCAGAACTTCTTGCAGATATGGATTCCCAGCCAAAAACCCCAAGACATATAGCTGTTATATTGGACGGCAACAGGAGATATGCCAAGAAAAAAGGCTTAGAGCCGTGGAAAGGGCATGAAGCGGGGGCTGAGAAGGTCAGGGATCTCTTAAAGTGGTGCCAGGAGTTTGGTGTCAAGGAGCTTACGCTTTATACATTTTCTACTGAAAACTTCAATAGGAGCAAAATAGAGGTTGAATTTCTTATGAACCTGTTGAAGAGGGAGTTTAATAGATTAAAGGACAGCAAGGAGATACATGAAAATAAGGTAAGAATCAATGTTATTGGGAACTACGGCTTGTTTTCAAAAGATGTGCAGCAGATTTTCAAGGAGATTATGGAAAAAACTAAAGATTATGATAATTATATCCTGAACTTTGCATTAGGTTATGGCAGTAGGGAAGAAATAACACAGGCTGTAAAGAAGATAGCGGATAAGGCTGTCAAAGGAGAAATAGGGATTGAAGATATTGATGAGAATCTCATTAGCCGAAATCTTTATCTGAAGAATGAACCAGATTTGCTTATAAGACATGGAGGGGAGAAAAGAATAAGCAATTTTCTTTTATGGCAGCTTTCGTATGCGGAGTTCATTTTTTTGGACAAATTATTACCTGAGATGACAAAAGAGGATTTTAGGCAGTGCATTGAGGAGTTTGGAAGAAGGCAGAGGAGGTTTGGGGAGTGAAAGAGAGGTTGGTGCGAAAGTCGGTGCTTGTGCGTATTTGCCAATGTATGTAATTCCATAGGATTGTGCTGTACGACCTGAGCAATACGCAGTATTGCGAAGTTGAGAGGCATGCTAAGGCCCCGCACAAGCACGAATTAGATTTTCGCACCAACCTCAGTGAAAGAGAAACCAATAAATATAACCATTTGTTAAAGATTTGATATTCTTTCATTGTATTGTGAAGGTGTGATTAATGGATTGTTATGAGAAATTTGAGGGTCAGATAAAAGAGGCTGCTGAAGAATTCGGAAAGATAGACAAGAAGGAAACTATAAGGCTTGTGAGCCATATTGATGCTGACGGCATAAGTTCATGCTCGCTTTTTGTGAAATTCCTGAATAACCAGAACATGAAGTATTCTGTTTCGACTGTGCAAAATTTAACCAAAGAAGTGATTTTGGGAATAGCGAAAGAACCTTATAAATATGTTGTGTTTACTGACCTTGGCTCAGGCATGATGACTGATATAAGTAGGATACTAAGAGAGAAGAAAGCATTGATTCTTGACCATCATGAGCCTGAAGTCAAAAATCCTGAATTTGAGAATATAAGCATTGTTAATCCCCACTTTGCAGGCATAGATGGTGGTAAAGAGATAAGCGGTTCAGGAGTTGTGTATATGTTCACAAGGGAGATTGACAGCAAAATGGAGGAGTTTGCCCATGTAGCCTTGATTGGGGCAGTGGGAGATTCGCAGGAAAGCAATGGATTCCTCCACCTTAACAATAATATTCTGGAAACTTCAATTTTAAAGAAGAAAGTGGAAATAAGAAGGGGGTTAAGGCTTTTTGGGGCGCAGACAAGGCCGCTGCATAAGGTTTTGGAGTATTCAACTGATCCCTATATTCCTGGGATAAGCGGCTCTGAATCAGGGGCAATCCAGTTTTTACAGCAGATTGGCATACAGCCTAAAAATGGAAACGGCTGGAAGAAAGTAGGGCATCTTACAGAAGAGGAAATGAAAAGCCTTGTGGCTGGAATCATAATGCAAAGGTTTGGAGAGACAAATCCGGAAGATGTCTTAGGGAATATTTATATCTTGACAGAAGAGAAAGAGGAAAGCCCCACAAAAGAGATAAGGGAGTTTGCCACTTTGCTTAATGCCTGCGGAAGAATGGGAAAATCATCTTTGGGTATTGGAGCATGCTTAGGGGACCAGAAAATAAAGGAGAAGGCAATAAGAAGCATGGATGACTATAAAAAAGAGATAATAAGCGCAATGAGATGGTTTGAGTCCAACAAAGGGAATGGGTGTGTAACATACGCAGACGGCTACATCATAATAAATGCAAAAGACCAGATAATGCCAACGCTGATAGGCACGCTGGCTTCAATGATATCCAAGTCAAACGGCACAAAAGAAGGCACTTTCATACTCTCAATGGCACAGATACTTGACGGCAGCACCAAGATTTCCTTGAGAATGGCAGGGAGGAATAACAATGCAGACCTTAAGAATGTCATGGAGAAGATGATTGGGGGGATTTCAGGATGCGAAGTAGGAGGGCATCAAAATGCTGCAGGAGCTTTGATTCCTACCTTAAAAGAAGCTGAGTTTTTGGAAACGGCAAGGAATGTGCTTGAGAAGCTAAGCGTGGAAGAGAAAGTTATCTAATTAAGATTTATAAAGATAAAATGAATTCTTAGGTTATGGAATGTGAATTATGCGATGCCTATCGCAGTGACCAACATAGGATAATTATGGACAATGAGCATGCTTTTGCCATGGTGATTAGAGAGCCAATATTACCCTACCATTCTATGGTTATGCCAATAAGGCACGTTACAGAGCTTTCCCGGCTTACAAAAGAAGAGTCTTATGCACTACATGAGCTAATCGATGCTTTGCGCTCAAGAATGGACGGAAGGATTGAGAACTGCTCAGCCATTGCATTGTTAAACGGCAGCAGGCATAGGACTGAAAGACATATACATTACCAGGTTATCCCAGTTACTCATGGTGGAAGAACCATTGTGTCCAGATTTTACGAAATTTCGGAAAGGCAACATCCAGAGATATCAGAATTGGAGAGAATGGCAGTATTCTTGAGGTAGCTTAATCGTAAAAAAATTTCAGCTTCCTGACCCACCCATTATTAGCATCCACTTCAACTTTATCCCCATTTTTAAGCAGTTTAGTGGATATTCTTGTGCCTACTATGCATGGCACTCCCAATTCTCTTGCAATTATTGCAGCATGGCTTGTAACTCCCCCTTCATCAGCCACAATAGCAGCTGCCCTTTGCATTGCAGGAACATAATCAGGGTGAGTTGTAACTGCCACAAGGATATTCCCTTCTTTTACATTATCCAAGTCATTTACACCCCTCACTATTGCAACAGCGCCCTGAGCCAGTCCTCTGGATGCAGGAATGCCTTTGATTTCCTCTGAAAATTCCTTTGCTGCGCTGATACCAAGCTTATTGAGGGTTTTTGGGATGTCTTTGCCGCTTGATACAATTATTTCTCTATTTTTATCATAGTAGATTGCATAGCCTTTTTTTCTTTCATCCGTGTTTCCCGTAATTTTGCCTGTGTCAAGGAAATCCAGTATCTCCTGCTCCTGCAAATAGGATAATTTACCTAAATCCAATGCCATTCTTTTAGATATCTCTTTAAACAATGAATTTCTTATATAGAAAATTCCTTTTCTCCTAAAATCATCTCTGAGGTCTTTAACATAGGAAAACTGCCTTGCCACTTCCAAAAGCTTTTTTTCTTTATAATTTGCCTTTAGAGCCTTCAAAAGCCCATTAAAAAGCATTATTTTTTCCTGCTTTTTCTTTTTAATATGCCCAGCATACTTCATAAACTGCTCAAATGTCCATGGAGTATTATGTATGTCCAAGCATGGTATCCATTTGAATTTTTCATACAATTTATGCAATTCCTTGTTTGAGAGGTTGTTTTTACTGCTTATAGTATATATCAATTCCAATATTGCGGCTTTTTTAGGAGGAGTGAAAACTGCCCCATAGTACTTATGGGGATTTTCTTTTTTGCCTATTTTTGAATGAATTAATTTTCTGGCCTGCTCTGCTATGTGCTCGTTCAGGAAGTAAGCTGCCCAGATGAAAAAAGTATAGCGCACACATAATCTTTGGTAATCTTTGTATATTTCTGCAAGAGCCTTATTCGAAGCATTTTTAAGGTTTTTTTGGGATATTTTTTTGCAGAAATTCTCGTATTGCCTCCCAGTTTTTAAGAAAACCTTTTCAAATTTTCTGTAGCCCTCTATACCATACTCCTTTACCAATGACGCAAGAAATTTTTCCCATTTTGATTCATCAGCATAGCAAACCTGATTATTGCCTTCCGGAATATAGATTTGCTCATAAAAAGGAAATGGATTGATGTCTTTTACCTCCGACGACAATGACCTTAACGAGATTTCTGTGTATTGGACTGCATATTCCCTTGCAAATAATTTTATCCATTTTATAGTTGAAAATTGTGCTTTAGCTGTTGTTACAGGCCTTGCTTGAACAATGTAAATCCTGCCGTTAATAGCCCATTCTATATCCTGGGGAGCGCCATAATGTTCTTCAATTCTTTTTGCCAGATTTACAATCTCATTAAGTTCGCTATCTGACAAAATATGCTTGTTTTCTTTTCTGGATTTTAGTTTGCCGTTTTCCTTATCAATTATGTATAAATCAGGTATTGTGCTGCCAGAAACCAATGATTCGCCTAATCCAAAAACAGATTCTATCAATATCTCTTTTTCATTGTTTGTTGATGGATTGATTGTAAATGCAACTCCTGCCTTTTTTGCATTGACCAGTTTTTGAACTACTACTGCCATCAGAACTTTTTCATGAGAAAATTTATTTTTAGTCCTGTAATAGATTGCTCTTGCAGTGAATAGCGAAGCAAAGCATTTTTTAACGCATTCAATGACTTCTTTTTTGCCTTTGACATTTAGAAATGTATCCTGCTGCCCTGCAAAACTGGCTTCAGGAAGGTCTTCTGCAGTTGCAGAGCTTCTTACAGCAACAGAGCCTTTTAAATTATTATAGGCGCTGAGGATTTCATGCTTCAAATCTTCTGGAATATTATAGGAGATTATTGATTTTCGCAGCCCTTCAGAAACTTTTTCAAGCTCTTTAGTATCTTCAACATTCATCTTATTTAGTTTGCTATGGATTAATTGTTTTAAATGGGAGGATTCTATGAAGTGCTTATAAGCAGCAGAAGTGATCACAAAACCTTCCGGAACTGGAAATGAGGAATTATAAAGCTCGCCAAGCTGGGCTCCTTTTCCACCTGCCAGAGCAATATTCTTCTTTCTTATCTCTTTGAACCATTTAATGAATTTCATTTCAATCCCTGAATAGCCTTTTTGTCTGCATTTCCATTTCCTTTCTTGTTTTTACCAGCCTATTTAGATATTCCTTCAGCACCGGCTCCGGCTTATGCAGCTTGTAATAGCCTTCAACTCCCTGATAAAGGCTGCAGTCCAGTATGTCTGCGTCTTTCACAAGCTCAACATAAGGGTTTTTTGTATAAACATCCTTGTCGCTGTGCTGTGCAATTGCATCTGTTATTAGCTTAATCTCTTTCTCTGTAAAATCTCCTGATTCCTCCAATATTTTCCTTGCAATTACCGCGCCTTTTCTTGCATGGTCTTTATAGGTTCCTTCCACTATAACATAAATGTCGTGCATAACGCAGATTATTTCGGCCAGTTCAACATCCAGATTTCTTTTTTCAGCTAAAATCCTTCCAATCTGGCAGCAGCTGCTTGAATGCTTTAATTCCCATGCTTTTGAGCTTTCTCTTTTCGCATCGGGGAGCTTGCTTTCAATGATCATATCAACAATTTTTCTTTGTATTTTCTCCGCTCTTGACAGCCCGCTGCCTTTAAAGTGATTATAGTCCTTCAGCATTTTTGCCTCCTCGAAAACTTGGTTATTACTTATTAATATATACTGGACTATATAAAAATTTCTACCCCCTTAGGAGGGTAATAAATAAGAAAGTTTTTATAATTGGCTGTTTTATCAGGGATTATGGAGTTAGAAGTATTAAAGGATATAGGGTTGACAGAAGGGGAAATCAGGGCTTACACCTCCCTGTTAGAGCTTGGCAAATCAACAGCAGGCAAGATAATTGAAAAATCCAAAATCTCGCCGTCTAAAATTTATGACGTTTTAAACAGGCTTATTGAAAAAGGGCTTGTAAGCTATATGATTGAAGGAAAAGTCAAGCATTTTAAGGCTGCCCAGCCCGATAATATCATTTACTATATCAAGAGAAAAGAAGAGGATTTGAAAAATAACAAAAACGAATTCATGAAAATACTGCCTGAATTAAAGTCCAAGGAAAAAGAGGGGCATAAAGAATTTAATGCGGAAATATTTGAAGGCACCAGAGGATTAATGACGGTTTTTGATATGTCCTATGAAGAGTGCAGAAAAGGTGATGTAATATATGCATTCGGGTATCCTCCTTATGCAAGCCTGCAGTATAATGAGTATTGGAAGGAATTTCACAGGAAATGTGACAAAAAAGGAATTTTTAGAAAGGTCATCTATGACTATGAGACATGGCATATCAAAAAAAGGGAGAAAAGAAGGCTATCCCAGCACAGGATCATGCCTAAAGGGATTAAAACGCCTACATGGGTGTATATTTTTATGGATAAGGTAGCCAATATTATTATCACCCCTGAGCAAAAAGTCTGCTTTTTGATACAGAATAAGGAAGTGGCTGAAAGCTATGTACACTACTTTGAGATATTATGGAAGAATGCAAAGCCTGCCAAAACTAGTTAAAAATAAGCAAATAGAATAATATGATCTCACAACAGCATCTTAATATGATCAATCTTCTCAGCGACTTCTGAGCCGGTCTTTGTCAGCGTGAGAAGCTTCAGCCTTCCCTGCTTCTCGAAATTTACCAGTCCGGATTTCTGCATCTCCTGAAGAATCTTGACAACATGGGAGTATGTGCAGTCTATCTGCTTTGCAAGCGATGAAGCATAGATTTCGTTTTTTGCGTTTTTCAAGTGAACAAGCATCATTGCAGGCTTTTCGCGGAAAAAAACATTAAAAATATCTTTTTGCTTTATTGCATCAAGCTCTTCGATATCACTCATTGATTACCAACCCCTAAACACTAATACTCTTTTCAGAATATATATTTTGAGTTATTGGTGTTATATTTAAACCTTTTGGAATCACTGCGGAAAAACAAATTCGGCGGCGCTCAAAATCTCCCATTCGGTCGGGTTAGCAGCTTCTCGCCTTGTGCTTATGAAATAAATGTATCGGTCAAGCCCCGTATGGGGCAACCCCCTGACCTCTTTTTATGGAATAACTGATAAGACTCGACCTTAGGCTGCTAACCTGCATTCTTAACGCCGCCTAAACAAATCACAAAGGAATATATATTATATAAAGTGCACACATGGAATGCAGGAAGAATTTCTCAGGGAGGTGCTGTTTCCGTTTTCAAAAGTAAGGGATGTGCAGATAGACATGATCAAGGATGTTTATTCTGCCCTGAAAAACAAAAAAAGCATGATACTCCACGCGCCTACAGGAATCGGGAAGACAGTTTCTGTGCTGGCGCCTTCGCTTGCGCATGCAATCAAAAATGAGCTGAATGTGTTTTTTCTCACTTCGAGGCAAACCCAGCACAGGATTGCAGTTGAAACGCTGAAGGAAATAAAAAATATCCACGGCACTGAGTTCGGGGTGACTGACATCATAGGGAAAAGAGGGATGTGCATCCAGCCCGGAATTTCGGCAATGCCGACAGGGGATTTCCATGAGTTCTGCAAGTCTTTAAGGGAGGAAGAGAAATGCGAGTTTTACACCAATGCAAGGAACAAGAACAATACGCCAAGCGTGAAGGCAAAGGTTGCATTGGATGCAATATCAAAATCAGGCCCGATGCATGTAGGAGGATTTATTGAAATAGGAGAGAAGGAAAAGCTGTGCCCCTATGAACTTGCATTAATGAATGCAGCCGAATCAAAAGTCATTATTGCTGATTACAGCTACATATTCAATGACTACATAAGGGATTCTTTCATCCTCAAGGCAAAAAAAGAGATTGAGAAGTCAATTATCATCGTGGATGAAGGGCATAACCTGCCCGCCAGGATGAGAGACATGATGACTTCAAGACTTACAAGCTTTATGATTGAAATGGCGCTGAAAGAGGCTAAGAAGATGGAATACAGCGAAAGCGTGCAGAACATCCAGATTGTGAATAATGCCCTTCTTGCGCTGGCTGACAAGATAAAAGAAGAGGATGATATGCTCGTTGAGAAAAATGATTTTATCAGATTGGTAAGCAGTTCAAAGGAATTTGAAACACTGGCTGACGAACTTGTTTTCATAGGGGAGCAGATAAGAGACACTAAGAAGACAAGCTTTGTGCTGGGAATAGCAAAATTTCTGGAAAACTGGCCAAACGGCGAAGAAGGATTTGCAAGAATCGTAAGCAAGGGAAAGTATATCACTATTTCTGTGAGGTGCCTTGACCCTTCCATTGCAACAAAAGAAGTTGTTGGAAAATCCTATTCAACGATTTTAATGTCAGGGACTTTGACCCCTACATCCATGTACAAAGATGTGCTTGGATTTCCCCCAGATACTTCTGAAAAGGAGTATGGAAGCCCATTTCCAAACCATAACAGGATAGTATGTGTTATGCCAAAAACCACGACAAAATACACAAAAAGAAGCGAGGAGCAGTTCAGGCAGATTGCGAAGAACTGCGCGGAGATAACAAATAAAGCTGACAGGTGCAGCATAATATTTTTTCCCAGCTACAGCATCATGAATATTGTAAGGGAGCATTTCATGAGCATTACCAATAAGACAGTATTTACCGAGAAGCAAAAGCTGACGAAAGAGGAAAAAGAGGAATTCCTGCTGAATTTTAAATCACATAAGGAAAAAGGCGCTGTATTGCTTGCAGTTTCATCAGGCTCTTTTGGAGAGGGAATTGATTTGCCGGGCATTTTAAGCTGCGTTGTCGTTGCAGGGCTGCCTCTGCAGAAGCCTGACCTTGAGATAAAACAACTGATAAAATATTATGACAGGAAATTCGGCAATGGGTGGGACTATGGCTATGTAATGCCTGCCATAACCAAGTGCATGCAAAATGCAGGGAGATGCATAAGAAGCGAGACTGACAAAGGAGCAATTATATTTTTGGATGAAAGGTATGCATGGCCTCAATACTTTAGATGTTTTCCTAAGGGGTGGGAGGTGGAAATCATGGGAGAAATAAGCAATAGGTTAAAAGATTTTTTTGAAAATAGATAGTTCAAAACAGAAATATTGATATAGTTGTGTAACATATAGAGAACTCTGAAAAATGAAAACTAATCACAAGATTTTTTATCAAGATTCGAGAAATATGAGTAATCTACCTTCTGAAAGTGTTGATTTGATGGTTACTTGTAGGGTGCATGAATTAATGTCCTAAAAGGGTGCAACAATTAATGTCCGCTTTCACCAGACTTTTTCTGGTGAATTTTAATGGTGAAAGCGACAATG
>Ga0209211_10009080_pt1 | contig 13360 bp, 17 predicted proteins | sample RifGroA2_FD_183992 | JGI IMG/M metagenome (GOLD analysis project Ga0209211, IMG submission 183992) | Groundwater microbial communities from Rifle, Colorado, USA - Groundwater A2 (SPAdes) (version 2) | ecosystem: Environmental > Aquatic > Deep subsurface > Groundwater | place: Rifle, Colorado...
TAAGAAAGGGTTACATCACCAGCCTTGAAGACGCTTCCAAGACTATTTCCGCCGCCGTAAAATCACTGGAAAAAATTTCCGGCCTGTCCATAAGAAACGCCATTGTTTCCGTCGGCGGCATCAGTCTCGGCTCTTATCGCTCCAAAGCGATGATAAGAACTTCCAAGGCCGATGGCGAAATCACCGATCACGACATCAAAAGACTTATCGCCCAAAGCGAAGCCAATTTGACGAATATGGCCAACAAAAAAGTGATCCATTCCATTCCTCTTTCCTTTAAAGTTGACAATGCGACAGTCTATGGCCGGCCGACGGAAATGAAAGGCGTTAAATTGGAAGTGGAAACTCTTTTAATCACCTGTTTAAGCCAGCACCTGTCCGACCTTATAAAAACGATTGAATCTTCCGGCTTGTCCGTGGACGATATTGTCGCCTCTCCTTTGGCCACCAGCTACTCCGTCCTGACAAGACAGCAAAAAGAAACCGGCTGCGTTATGGCCAACATCGGCGCCAGCACCGTTTCCGTGGTTGTGTTTGAAGACGGCCTGCCCATCTCTTTGGAAGTATTCCCCATCGGTTCTTCGCACATCACCAACGATATCGCTCTCGGGCTGCAGGTCCCGCTGGATGAAGCGGAGAGAATAAAAATAAATTACGGAACGGAAAATACCGTCTCCAAGAAAAAATTGTCCGACATCATAGAAGCCAGACTGAACGACATTTTTGAAATGATAGAAAACCACCTGAAAAAAATAAACCGCAATCAAGTTCTTCCGGCCGGCGCCATTTTGACCGGAAGCGGCTCCAACCTGTTCAGCGTGGAAGAAATCGCCAAAGCTTCATTAAGACTTCCGGCAAAAACCGGAACTCTTATGCCATCAAACAATAATTCGCTCGTCATAACGGCGCCGACGACGAATTTAAGAGATCAGATACTCAATGACCCGGGCTGGTCGGTCGCTTTAGGACTGTGTGTTTTCGGATTCAACAATAATCATTATTTGTATGAGAGCGAAAAATCGGCCAAAGGCGGAGGAAACATACTGACCGCAATCAAAAAATGGCTACATAATCTCTTGCCGTAAAAAATACCGCTAGGAATATAACTCGCTATGAGTGCCCATTTCTGAAAACAAAACAGTGTCTTTATCCAAAAATTTGTAGATTATTCTTATGTTTCCGGTAACGCTAATGCTCCTATAGCCCGTATATTTACCGTTTAGGGCATGGTTACTCAATATCGGATTGTATGGATCTTTTTCAAACAAGATGTTTCTTTCTTTTATCTTCTGCTTAATCTTGCCAGGAAACTTTTTGTATCGTTTTTCAAAAGTCTTATGAAATATGATTTTCATAAAGTATCCAGATATTCATTGGCTTTCTCGGCGGAAGAAAAAACGGGCGACATATTCTTGCCTTCTTTAATGTCATTTTCCACCTTACCCAAAACATTTTCAAGGACGCGGGTCATCGTTGGAACGGCGGAAAAAGACACTTTCCTGCTACGCGTAAATTCTTTAAGAAAAGCGTTTATTATGCCGCTTAGAGGCAGTCCCAAGTCCTTGGCCAGCACCTGCGCGTTTTCCTTTACTTCCTTGTCCGCCTTTATGTTGATCATTGTCTTCATATATCCATAGTATATACAACAGACTTTATTCGTCAAGAAAATGTAAACATATTTTGTTTATGTTTTAATCTTATCCCACTTATTTTCACTATATTTTACAATATTATCTAATTCCTCGTCGTCTTGTTCAAGCATAATATTCTTTAATTCGGGAGTGTTTTTCCAAACAACATTGGGGAACTTTTCAACCTCTTCTTTTGAGAATATAAAATAGCGAACATTGTTTAGATCGCTATCAAAAGCAACGCAAACAAAGTAATCAAATATTTTCGGGTTAAGTCTGTTCCACCCAGGACCTGTTTTTTGTGCCATTCCGTTGTCAACATTGCACCCTCTAACATTTATCATTTTCTGCTTAACAATGAAATTTAGCCTGCTTGATGCAACAATGAATCCTCTCTTTTTTAGCTCATCTGACGCACTATTCCGCGCAAAAGTATTAGTGTTTTTATTTGTCATATTTTAAAAGATTATTTTGTAAAAATTTTTTCATTCCTGATATTTTTTTTGATTTTTATTGAAAATTCGTTACCTTATTTAATAATCTCACTACTTTCACACTTGGGTTAATAAAAAATTCTCTTATACAGATTTTAAGCAACCTGTGTTTTGAAATAAAATTCGCTATCGGCGGGCTAAATCGGTAATAAAAATATACAAACTTTTCTCCTGTATTACTTGATAGAAGAATATTGTCACGAAAATCACGCAGAGTGTTTATTTCGGGAGCTAACGGCGTACCATATACGGCGGTAGCAATAAAACAACCAGATTTAGGTTTAATTTCGAGTTCAAGTTTTCTTTCGTTCATAATTTGAGTAAATGAATCGGGGCTTACAAATTTTTCTTTGGTTGTTCCATCCTCACCGTGATATTTTACAATCACATTCTTAATAATTCTGCCTGATGGGATTTGATCAGCATGCCAACTGAAGATAAGCGGAACATTGGCATGAGGATAAATATACCCCTGCCTGAATGTCCCTGCAAAAGCAATTACTGCCTCTATCTGATTGCCGATATTTGTAATAATAATCGGCATATGTATCGTTACATAAATTTTCTGTTCGGTCGTATTTACCATTTTTATATGAACAATCGTACATATTCCAGCCTTTTTATTGCTATTTTGATAGACCGTTTCAACATTTTCTCTTATTTGTTCTATCTGAAACAAAAAATTTTCGCTTTGCGCATTATTATGTAGCTCTTCTTTCTCATTAGTATCCATGGTATTTTCTTTATCAAAAAAATCGTATATATTTTTTCCTTCCATGTATACTTTTTTGATTTCGTTCAATAACTTATCCCAATCCCATAATTCTACTGATGTTTGATCCGCAATTTTTTTGGCTGCCTTGGTAAACGATGAAGTGGTTACAATTATTGATTTATCGCATTTGTAATATTCCCGACCTCCTATAATTTGATTGATTTCGCCCACTCCCACCAAATTTTCTCTTCCGTATCTCTTAACCTGAACTGCGGTTTTTATATTATCCTTTACCAACAAAACATCTGCGCCAAAATCACCGGTAGCCTTTGTTACTTCAATTTGATAACCAAGATCGTTGAATAGTTCGCCTATGAATTTTTCAAAGTGAAATGGATCCATGTTTCCAAAACGATTCGGAACACCCTGTTTGATTTCATTCAATATGCCGATATTTTTATTCATTATTTGTTATGAGTTGTATTGTATCCTAAAATTGGAAATAAAACGGCGATAACAAGTGAAAATATTTTCATTGGCTCCATTATGCTCGTTTTTATGAACTTGCGCAATCTGCATATCAAGGCGAGACCTTGACATTGGGTTTATGTTTTAAAAAGTCCCGTGCTACCGAAACCGCCGCCGCTTCTTTTGGTTTCGCTCAATTCTTTTACTTCTTTAATTTCCATTCGCTCCACTTTTTGGATAAGCATCTGGGCGATTTTTTGCCCTTTTTCTATTTTATAATCTTGGCCGCTCAAGTTTGCCAAAACGATTCCTATTTCTCCGCGGTAACCGGAATCAATAACTCCGGCCATAGTTTTAATCCCGTTTTTCAAAGCCAGTCCGCTTTTGTCCCACACCAGCCCGACAAAACCTTCCGGCAATCCCATTTTTATTCCCGTTCGGACGCTTTTTCTTTCCCCCGCTTTGATTATCGTTTCCTCCGCCGAAAAAACATCCATTCCGGCGTCGCCCAGATGAGCGTAATGGGGAATTATCGCATCGCCTAAAATTTTCTGGAATTTGATAAGCATTGTTGATTATTATAACTCAATATGATAGGAATATGAAAAGAAAAACAGTTTATTTAAGGACATTAAAAACTTTTCATGAAAGGGCATAACGGATGAAATTTTTTATTAATTTTAAATTAGCTCATAGTGTTAGTCATAAAAAAAAAGAAAATATCCTGATATCGATTTTTGATTTTATATTCCCTGCGATAGAAAAATTCTGCGGAAATAACAAATCTCGCGCGCATTATATAAGCATCGCCGTTTGGGAAGCGCTATATAATAGCGCGCTTCATGGTGGAACGGCAGAATTTTTAGAAGTAAGGACAGGATTGGCCTATCAGAAAAGGCTAATTTTTTTGATAAAAGATAATGGTAATTTTTATCAAAAACAGGCAGTAAAAAAAGCAATAAGAAAGAAAGATTTAGGAAAATTAAGAAACTTTAAACCCCACGAAAAATCCGGAGGGTATGGTTTTGAAATTATCTTTGAATCAAAACCGAAAATAAAAATTCTAAAAGGAGCGATGTGCCTCATTTGGAAAAAAGCCTGTGGCCAGTAATGGTTACAGGCTTTTTAAATTTAATTCAGCAATGGCGTTATTTTTTTCATAATATTTTTGTTTATTTCTTCTATCGCCAAAGGTTTGCCGTTTTTGGCGCAAGATATTCTTGCCCAATTATTATTTTTTTTCACAAGCTCTATGGCGCTGTTTTTCGCGTCGGAAAGATGTTTCAAATCGCTTTCGTGGATATCCTTTTTCCCATTGAGATAAGTTTTCTTTTTTTGGGAATCCTTGTTTTTTAGCAATTTTTGAGAAACCGCAATCGGCATATCCAAATAGATTATGGTATCCGGGCGGGGAATTTTGAACACTTTATATTCCAGATCTTCCAACCAAGCCAAAAATTCTTTTCTTTTCGCGGAGTCGGAAATTTTTCCACCTTGATGGATTTGGTTTGAACTGGCGTATCTGTCGGCGATCACGACTAGTCCTTCGTTTAGCCATTTTTAATAGTTTCTTTTTCTTCAAACCTGTCTCCGGCGTAAAGAATGGAGGCCAAATAAGGACTTACTTCGGACGATTTTCCGAACTCTCCGGACAAATACCTGCCCACCATTTTTCCGAAAAAATTATTTTCATATTGCGGAAAGTCTATGGTTTTCACCTTACGTCCTGATTTTTTCAGTTTTTCCGCCAGAAGTTTAGTTTGAGTGGCTTTCCCACTTCCGTCAGTACCGTCTATTACGATAAAAAATCCTTTTTTCATTGATTACATTAAAGAGCAATGATATTGGCATGTCAACGAAAATTAATTTTGCAAAATAATTTTTAAAGTGTTTTAATTAAATCAATGAAACAAGTGTGGCCAAAATATTTTAATGACCTTTTGGTTAAAGGGGATCCAAAATCTCCAATTGGCATTGTTTCTTTGTGGTTGGATAAGAGAAATATCGCCAACATGTTGGGAAATAAAAACGTAGAAGTTTCTTTAATCGGTCAGTTGTATTCAAAAGACGGGATAAATTGGATATTGCGCAACATTTTTCTCAATCCTTTTATAAGAAAGTTGATAATATGCGGGGAAGACAAATCCGGATCGGGAGAAGCGTTGGTTTCATTGGCAAAAAATGGAATTGACAATCATCGGGCGGTCATAGGCTCTTCTTCTGTTTGTTTGCACGACGAGATAGAAAAAGAATACATTGAAGCTTTTAGAAAAAATGTTGAAGTTATAGATTTAAGGGGAGAAAATCCGAAAGAAAGAATAATGAAAGAGATCATCGGCGCGAATAAGCTTGATAATCCATGGATTAAGCCGAAAGAATTTCCGGAAGCGATTCTTCATAGTCCGGAAACGATGCCCTCGGAACAATGCGGTTTTAAAATAGAAGGAGAAAAAATAGGAGACATTTGGCTGAAAATTCTTGACACTATAATGCGCTTCGGCAATGTGAAAAAATCGCAGCACTCTTCGGATCAGCGGGAGGTTGTTAATTTAATAAGCGTGATAACCGGAGAAAAGGTTGATGCCATTGATTGGAAGCCATATTTTCTTTTTACAAAAGAAGAATTGCAAAATTACCTTCCGCAAGTGCTTACGAAAAACCCGATTCCCAATGTGGAATATACTTACGGGCAGAGACTTAGAGATCATGACGGAATAGATCAGATTACGTCTATAATTGAAGACTTGAAGAAAACTCCTTATTCAAGAAGAGCGGTGGCGGTAACTTGGAAAGTCGCCAAAGATCATAACAATCCGCACGCGCCTTGCCTTGATTTGATTCAATGCCTTGTTCAAAACAACAAGCTTTTCTTTACGGCTTATATCCGCTCAAACGATATGTTCAGGGCATGGCCGATGAACGCTTTGGCGCTTCTTTATCTGCAAAAAACAATCGCCGAAGAAGGAAATTTTAAAATCGGGCCTTTGACGATTATTTCTTCGTCCGCTCACATATATTCCGATTGCTGGAATGAAGCTAAAAATATTTTAGAAAAATACGGCAATACGACGGCTTGCCGTTTTGACCCCAGAGGAAACTTTGTCATCAATGTTGAAGGCGGAAAAATAAAAGCGAAACAATTATCACCTTCGGGACAACAAATTTTTGAATTTTCAGGCAAAACAGCAAGGGAAGTTTTTGACGATATTTGCATTAATCAAGGAGTTTCCTTAATTGAACATGCTTTTGATTTGGGGGCGGAATTGCAAAAAGCGGAAATCGTGCTGAAGCAAGGAATGACATACGCTCAAGACCAGTTTTTGAAATTTGATAAGTAAAAAGTTATAATTCTGTCATTTTAAAGAGTATGCAAGGACTTTTTATTTACCAAGAATATGATAATATTTGTTTTATATGATACTTTCAGATAGAGATATAAAAAAAGCTATAAAAGACGGCAGGATTAGGTTTATGCCAAAATTAAGCAACGATCAAATCGGTCCAGCATCAGTGGACCTTAAGCTTGATAATAAATTTAAAATTTTCAAACAGGGCAAATATTTGCATTTGGATGTTAAGGAAGGCATACCGCTGGAATTTATGGAAGATGTGATTATAAAAAAAGACGAAGCTTTTATTCTTCATCCCGGCACTTTTGCCTTGTCTTCCACTAAAGAGTACATTTATTTGCCAGATGATATTACGGTAAAAGTAGAAGGGAAAAGCACATTGGCCAGAATGGGTATCCTTGTGCACACAGCCGGTTTTGTGGATCCGGGCTTTGAAGGGACAATCACTTTGGAGCTTTCCAATCAAGCCAATTTACCCATAGCCATATATCCGGATATGTATATTTGTCAGATAGATTTCCACACTATGTCTAGTCCGGCCGAGGTGCCTTATGGCAAACGCAAGAAATCTCTTTATTCAAAAAGCGTAGGTCCCAAAAACGCCGATACTAAAAATCTTTTTGAAAAGAAAAAATAAATAGATTTTTTTCACTCTTCTCCTCCTAAAATGGTTTTCTAATCAAGGAAAAGATGTTATCATGATTTTATGCGTTACATCGTCGGTTTGGGAAATCCAGGGGAGGAATACGAATTGACTCGCCATAATGCGGGGCGGATGGCTGTTTTGGCGTTTGTGAAAAAAGAGGGAATTGACGAGCCGGAGTTTGATAAAAAATTGAAAGCCTTAGTCGCGAAGGGAGAAATCGGCGGCGAGAAGATACAGATAATTTTGCCGGAGACTTTTATGAACAAGTCCGGCGACAGCTTGAGACCATTGGCGCTTTCGGCCAAAAAAGCCGAAAATTTAATCGTTGTTCACGACGACATTGACTTGCCGTTGGGGAAAATAAAAATTTCTTTCGGCAAAAATTCCGGCGGGCACAAAGGGGTGGAGTCGGTGATAAAAGCCGTCAAGACGATAAACTTTACTAGGGTGAGAATCGGCATTTCTTCAACCAACGCCAAGGGAATGGTGAAAAAGCCGTCCGGCGATAAATTTTTGGATTACATTATAGGCAAATTCAAACCGGTGGAGATGGCGGAAATGAAAAAATCCGCCAAAAAGACGGCCGAAGCCTTAAAAGTTATCGTGTCCGACGGAACGGAAAAATCGATGGGAGAATTCAATTAAATGTTGGACACTCGGTGTCCAACATTTAACCTTCCAAGTAGACCAATGTCAGTTTGTGTTCTTTGGGTTCAAAGTTGGTAATTTGGAAATTGTAAGAACGGCCCATTTCCAGCTTTTGCTTCATCTCGGCTTCGGTTGTGAATCCGGAGATATGGACCAAGCCAGACACGCCTTCTTCTATGCTGGCCAAGGCGCCGTGCCGGTTGAACTTTATCACCACGCCTTTGACGATATCGCCTTTGTGATATTTGTCTTTGGCTTCCTGCCACGGATCAAGCTTGAGAGCTTTCAGCGACAAAGAAACTTTTCCGTCAACGATATTGATGATTTGAGCTTTGACTTTTTCTCCCACTTTGAAATGATTGGCCGGTTTTTCTATCAGCGACCAGTCCAACTCGGAGATGTGCGCCAAACCCTCCAGATTGTCGTCTATTTTTATGAAAATTCCGAAGTCCACCATGCCGGTAACATCTCCTTCCACGATGTCTCCGATTTTGTATTTGGAAATCATATCCTTGATCTCTTCCATATCGCTGTTTTTTTCCGAAAAAATCAGTTTGTTTTCTTTTTGGTCGCTGGCGATTATCGTTACTTTCAGTTTTTCTCCTTTCAGCTTTTTCAGCTCTTCTTCAATCTTGTCTTTGTTGCCGTCTTGAACGCGCGGGTAGTGGCTGGATTTCAATTGAGAGGTCGGCAAAAAACCCTGCACGCCGTTCCATTCCATCACCAAGCCGCCCTTATTGGCGTCTATGACGGACAAAACTAGAGGAGTTTTTGTTTTCTGCAAATCCTCTGCTTCTTTCCAAACCATTTTTTGCTTGGCTTCCTTCAAGGACAGGGAAAAATAACCCCGTTCATTTTCCAGTTCGGCTATTTTGACGGTGATTTTGTCGCCCGGAACCAACGCTCTGATTATGTCTTTGGCGCGATTGTATTCCCGGCCGTAAATGATGCCCGTGCCGACAGGCGAGAGATCCACGAAAAGAACGGAGCGTTCCTGGCCCAAAACGATCCCTTCTATCAAATCGTCCGCTTTGGGGACGGGAAGAGGAGCCATTTTCATCAGAATATCCATAATTCCCAAATGAACGGCGGGCAATATCGTTTTTTCTTTTTGCGCTGTGGCTGTTGTCATAATTTACAAGTATATTTAAAAACTATTTTTTTGCAAGGGAATTCTTGACTGTGTTATAATATAGTACTAGTATATAGTACATGACGACAATCACCGTACCAATCACAAAAGAGTTGGAATATTTTATTGATGAAGAACTTGCCTCAGGAACAAGCGAATCAAAAGCTCATCTCGTTCGTTTTGCTCTTAAGCGACTTAGAGAAGAACGCGCTCTTGCCCGTCTTCAAGAAGCGGAGGCTGATATTAAAGCCAGTCGCGTGTATAAAGGAGATTTGAAAAAACTAGTTAAGCGGTTTTAATATGAAATATTTATACACGGCGCGTTTTTTGCGGTCGTTTAAAAAATGTGATGAAGCTATACAAGACGACATAGTCCTGGCGATTAAATTATTTGAGAAAAGAGAAAATGATAAAATTCTTAAGTTTCATAAATTGCATGGAAAATTTAAAGAATGGCATGCGTTTTCCGCTAATTTTTCATACAGAGTTATAATTAAGGTGGAGAAAAGCATAACTTATTATCTTGATGTGGGTACGCATGACATTTATAAATAGTTTTTTCTTTGCCAGGAAATTTTAAATTTGCTATGATATAGGCAAATGGTAATCACTTATTACGGAGCGGCGTGTTTCAAGGTTCAGTCGGGGGAAACCGTCCTGGCTTTTAATCCGCCGTCCAAAGAATCGGAATATAAATCGCCCAGGTTCGCTTCCGATATAATTTTGGTCAGTTCCAATCATAAGGATTACAACGGCTGGGAAAACCTGCCCGGCAAGACGGAAGACGCAAAGCCGTTTGTCGCGGAAGGCCGGGGCGAATATGAGGTTTCCGGCATTTATATAAAAGGCATCGGTTCAAACGGCTGCGACAACACCGTTTATACTCTCGCTCTTGAAGATATTTCCATCTGCCATTTGGGGGCGTTGAGCAAAGAAATGGACCCCAGTTTGAAGGAGGCGGTGGGCGAGGTGGACATATTGTTTATTCCCATCGGCGGGGGAGAACTTCTTGACCCGCAGAAAGCGGCCGGCGCGGCCATTCACCTTGAGGCGAAAATAGTCATTCCGATGAATTATAACGAAAGCCAGCTGAAACAATTTATAAAAGAATTCGGAGCCGGCGAGGTGACGGCGGCGGACAAATTGACCATTAAGAAAAAAGATTTGGCCGATAAAAAAGGAGAAGTCGTCGTTTTAAAACCGGCAGTTTAATTAGTGTGAATTGCGAAACTCTGTTGTTCGCGACGCCTTACGGAGCGCGGCGGCGCGAGTAGAGCAAATTTTCAGCAGAAAATTATGCGAGCCGAGCGGATAATAGAGTTTCGCAATTCAAAAAACATGGCCATCATAGATAACATAGAAAAATTGCATAAAAAACCGGACCATATCAAAAGGCGGATTTTGCTGGCCAGCGTTTTTGTTTTAATGTTTATAGTTGTCTCCGTTTGGGTCTCCACCTTAAGAATTACTTTAAGCAAAGAAAGCTCAAAAGAAAGCCAAGTTTCCTCGCCCCTTTCCGTTTTTTTCGGTATTATCAAAGGCGGTGTTGACGCTGGCGTAAGCGGAGTGATGGATTCGGTAAATAAGTTGAAGCAAGATAAAAATTATGAGCCAAAACAAGGAGAATAGAATAATAAATCGGGATATTTCCCAAGAAATGCGCGAGTCTTACATAGACTACGCCATGTCCGTTATCGTTGCCCGCGCCTTGCCCGATGTCCGGGACGGGCTTAAACCGGTGCACCGGAAAATTTTGTACACTATGCACCAGGCCGGTTTGACGCATTCAGCCAAATTCCTAAAGTCGGCGGCTATTGTCGGCGACGCTCTCGGCAAATATCATCCTCACGGCGACGTATCGGTTTACGACGCGATGGTCAGAATGGCGCAAGATTTTGCGATGCGATACCCGCTAGTGGATGGACAAGGAAACTGGGGGTCGCTAGACGGCGATTCCGCGGCGGCGATGCGTTATACTGAAGCTAGAATGACTTCCATCGCCGAGCAAATGCTGTCTGATATTCAGAAAGAAACGGTGGACTTCAAGCCCAATTACGACAATCGTTTGATGGAACCGTCGGTGCTTCCGGCCGCCGTTCCGCAATTGCTTATAAACGGCTCTTTTGGCATCGCCGTCGGCATGGCGACCAGCATTCCGCCGCACAATTTGGGCGAGGTGATTGACGCTACCAACCATCTTATAGACAACCCGGCCGCCAACTTGGAAGACTTGATGCAATTCGTGAAAGGGCCTGATTTTCCCACGGGCGGAATAATTTACAATACCAAAGACATAGAGCGGGCTTACGCCACGGGGCGGGGCGGAGTGGTAACGCGGGGCGAGGCGGAAGTGGTGGAGTCGGAAAAATTCGGATTTCAAATAATCATTTCCTCCATACCTTATCAGGTCAACAAATCGGAAATGATAATAAAAATGGCCGACCTTGTCCGCGAGAAAAAAGTAGAAGGCATAAGGGACATCCGCGACGAATCGGATCGGGAAGAAAAAGTCCGCATCGCCATAGATTTGAAGACCGGGACGAATCCCCAAAACGTTTTAAACAATCTTTACAAATTCACCGATTTGGAAAAAACTTTCCACTTCAACGTCATTGCTTTGGTGGACGGCATTCAGCCTCAAGTTTTAAGACTGAAAGACATCATACAGTATTTTATTTCTCATCGGGAAATTGTCGTCCGAAGGAGAACGCAGTTTGATTTGAACAGAGCATTGGACAGAGCTCATATATTGGAAGGCCTCAAGAAAGCCCTTGACCACATTGACGCCATCATCAAGACCATCCGAGCTTCCGACGACAGAGACGACGCCCAGAAGCAATTGATGGCCAAGTTTAAATTTTCGGACAAGCAGGCTGTCGCCATTTTGGAAATGAAACTGCAGTCTTTGGCCAATTTGGAAAGGCAAAAAGTGGAAGACGAGCTCAAAGAAAAGCAAAAGCTGATAAAAGATTTGCGGACGCTCTTGGCCGATCCGAAAAAACTTTTGAAAGTGGTAAAAGACGAACTCTTGGCGATAAGAGAAAAATACGGCGACCAAAGGCGGACGAAAGTCGTGGCGCGCGCCGCCAAAACGATGTCCGACGAAGATTTGGTGGAAGCCAAAGACCAAGTGATGGTGTTGACCAAAGGCGGGTATGTGAAAAGGACGGATCCGGACGCTTATCGGGCGCAAAAAAGAGGCGGGGTGGGAGTGATAGACATAGAAACCAAAGAAGAAGATTTCGTCAATATTTTCGTTACCGCCAACACCCACGATGATCTGCTTTTCTTCAGCGACAAGGGCAAGGTTTATCAAGTGAAAATGTTTGAACTGCCGGAAGGCAAAAGGGCGACGAAAGGGAAGTCGGTGATGAATTTTCTATCCATTTCGGCCGACGAAAAAATCACTTCAATCTTGGTGTTTCCCAAGTCGGCCAAAGAAGCCCAAAACTTTTTGATGATGGCGACAAAAAACGGCGTGGTCAAAAAAGTGGATGCCGCCAGCTTCAAAGACGTGAGGCGAAACGGGATAACGGCGATAAGGCTGGAAAAAGGCGACGAGCTGAAATTTGTCAAATTCACTTCCAAGGGCGACCACTTGATGATGGCGACAAAAAACGGCCAGTCCATAATGTTCAAAGAATCCGACGTTCGGGCGATGGGGCGGGCGGCGGCCGGAGTGCGGGGCATCAGGCTGGCCGACAAAGACGAACTGGTCGGGACGGACACGGTTACTTCCGGCGGGAAAGACCAATTTTTCCTGAATATGGGAAGCAAGGGTTACGGCAAAAAAACAAGCGTGAAGAATTATCGTCTCCAAAACAGAGGCGGTTCGGGCATCAAAACTTTCAAAGTTACAGATAAAACCGGCCCGCTGATGGTGGCCAGAATTATCGGCCACGGCGAAGAAGAGCTTATCGCCATTTCCTTGAAAGGTCAGGTCATCCGAGTATCTTTGTCCGAGATCCCGTCCTTGGGACGACAGACTCAAGGTGTGAGAATAATGAAAATGAGGCCGGACGATAGCATAGCGACGATGACATGTTTGTAAAAAAATGGAAAACGATAAAATTACAATTGAAATTAAAAGTAGTTCAACAAGATCCGAGCATCTGCGAAATGACGGCTTATTTTTTGAAACGATTGCCGATGCATTAGATATTAAAAGAAAAGATATTAAAGAAATTAACACAGGGAAAAAATATGACAAAAGTAGAAGCAATTAAAAAATTGATGCAGGATAATGGCGGTCTCGCCTCGTGGAAATATATCTACG
>Ga0209211_10009081_pt1 | contig 13360 bp, 7 predicted proteins | sample RifGroA2_FD_183992 | JGI IMG/M metagenome (GOLD analysis project Ga0209211, IMG submission 183992) | Groundwater microbial communities from Rifle, Colorado, USA - Groundwater A2 (SPAdes) (version 2) | ecosystem: Environmental > Aquatic > Deep subsurface > Groundwater | place: Rifle, Colorado...
CCTTCGTCCTTTATGCCGTTGTTGTTCACGTCTTCAAAAAAGGTGGCGTCTGATATGTAGGGATCAACCGCCACGCCCTTTGACGCTGTAGACGCGCTGACAAATGTCGCAGTCACATTTGTGTCCACGCTTATAGTTACCTGGCATGTGCCTGTGCCCGAGCAGCCCTCTCCTGACCACCCTCCGAAGGTATTTTTCCTGGCAGGTTTGGCAGTAAGTATAACGGCTGTTCCAACATCAAACTGTTTGCAGTCTTTGCCGCAGCTTAAGCCTGCAGGCTTGGTGGTGACTGTCCCGCTGCCTGATTTTGTGATCGTGAGCCTGGGCAAGGCCGTGAATGTTGCCCCAATTGAATGGGTATCATCCGTCAGCAGCGGAAATGTATACTTATAATTCCTGGAGCTTCCAATCCGGTATTGAGCAATATCCGTGATAGCTGTGCCGTCAACTGTAATTGCAGATACATAATAGCCGGATTTCGGACTTATGATGAATTTTTTCTCTAAAGTGGGGATTACTTTTACCAAAGCAGGCGAACCGCTTCCGGCAGGTGTTATTTTACCGTTTGTACTGCCTGAAACAGTAATGGTGTAGTATTTCCTTTTAAATGCTGCGGTTACATTTCTGTCTTCAGACATTACCGGCCTGCATCTGACCTTGCCTGCGCAATCGCCGGTCCAGCCGTCAAAAGCTGAGTTTGCATCGGCCCTGGCAGTCAGCGTGACAGATGTGCTCTGGGTAAAGGCCGCTGTGCAATCCGTGCCGCAGTTTATGCCGGTTGGATTACTTGTAACTGTGCCGCTTCCAGTGCCTGTTTTTGCTACGGAAAGATTTGCCGTGCCGCTGGACGCCGGGGCCACTATAATAGTTCCGGTCATGGAGGGATGGATACTGCAAAAATAGCTAAATGTCCCCTCATCATTGAACACACGCGAATAGCTTTGGCCGGAAGCTAAAGTGCCTGAGTCCCAGGTGCCGTTGGCAGTACCGCCGGTTCCGCTCGTGCTCGTATGGGACACTGAGTCGTTATTTGTCCATCTTACCGTGTCTCCTGCATTTATTGTTTTGCTTGAAGGTGTGAACGAGAAATCCTGTATAGATATATCAACCGTTGCCGAATAAGAAGTTGAGCTGAACAGACATAAAACAGCAATTACCAGGAAAAGCATTAATACCGGCTTTTTCATTTTAAACCCTCCTTTCAGAAGACTACGGGTCACGATTAGATATTGTACCACTTGTTTTTAATTTTTTTCATAATTTTCATTACGCCAAAAGACAATATTCACGCAGGCAATGGTGAATTTTACCTTGACAAGAACAGGCGATTACATTTTAAATATATCAGCTTAAAAGAAACTGCACCATATCCGCTAACCAATTGAATTCATTACATAGACTTTTAAAGGAGGCGATTTAAGTATCAAAAAGCAGGCGCTGCTTAAGGCAGGCACTTCTCATAGTAAGCGTCAAAAACAAAGCGAAGCATAATAGGGCGTTGACCTTATTGAACAAAAAATGGAGGAACAAGATGAACAGGCATAGCACAGCATGGAAAAAAGTTATGGTTTTAGTGGTACTGCCGGTCCTGGCTGCCTTTATGTTTGCAGGCAACAGCCACGCAGCTACCGCACCAGCGACAAGTGTATGGTCAAAGACATTAACAAATTCAAGCGACAGCACTTACAGTATATACAAGGCGCTGCCTCTCGCAAAAACCACCGGTTATCTGACAGTTGGAGGAGTCTACTCCACGGAAGATAGCGGCGCGTGGGTAATGAAGCTTGGTGCTGACGGCGAAATTGAAGCCGGCTACACTTACAGCGGGATATCAATTGACAAGATACATGAAGTTACAGACGGGTTTATCGCTATCGGTTACAGCAGCGACGGCTATCAGGGAGAGTGCACCCCTGGCGTTGATTGCCCGGATGATTTCGTTGATTGCACCCCCGGTGTTGACTGCCCTGGGGACGAAACTGTTTTCAAACCGAGGAAATCATACGGCCTGGGCACGACTATTGCAATGAAGCTCGACCAGTCTGGATATGTTGTCTGGCAGAAAGAGCTTTCGAGCGACTCAGGCAGCAGTATCGAAATCAATGACATAAAGGAAACAGCTACCGACAAATACAGCCTGTCCGGCACACTTTACACCATGGACAGCACTGCAAAAATACTGATCATAGATGTTGACGCCACTGAAGACAGCTATAATCCTATATTGACCACTACCGTAAACGCGGTTGCTGTTGCGGATGGCGTTGATATAGCTGTAGAAACCAGTGCAGTCAAACTTACAAAAGACAATGGCTATATTGCAACCGGCGTTGTCTCTGACACCTCCGGCACAAGTGACGCGACCTTTATAGCAGCATTAAAAGTCAAAGCTGATGGCACCATTGAATGGGCAAAAAAATACAGCCTTGATGACGGCTCGTCCCTGGAATTTAATTCCATAGCACCCACAAAGGACGGCTACATGGCAACCGGTCAGACAATACCGGCTGACGGGTCAGAATACGTCAATTGGCTGGCAAAGCTCGACACAAGCGGCACAATTAAATGGGTAAAGACCTTACAGATGCTTGATACTGAATCCACAGCGACTGTTTTTTCACACGGGATCAGGGAAGATGCAGACGGAGGCTATATCACATCAGCCATGGTGGATGATGCTGATGCAGGCACATTTACAACAGTAATTGTCAAGCTTGATTCCAATGGAGTGGTAAAATGGCAGAATGTGCTCGGGAGCGACTCAGAACAGTATTTCGCAGAAGATATCAGACCCCTTAAAACCGGCGGCTATTTTGTCGGAGGTGTTTTGACCACGACCGAAAGCGGCACATCAACCCCCTGGCTTGCAAAGCTTGACAATAAAGGGACTACAAGATGCACTAGCCTTACCCCTACAGAAATCCTTAAAACCGTAAGCGCTGGATCTCCTGTGCAGGAGAGCATAACAACCTCTGTTTCCCTTCAGGACGAATCTGACGTTGAGACTATCACTGACGTTGATACAGCCTACGAAGGAATAGAGGTTGATCCCACGACGCTCTCAGACGACGGCTCCTGCACTCAGATGAGCGTTACAGTAGATATAACATCCATAAACATCGGCGCAGGCTCTGTAAAGAGCGTTCCTGCCGGCATAAATTGCAAATCAACAGACGGTTCATGCACAAGCGATTCAATCTTCTGGCCTGGCAGCACGGTAACGCTGACCGCAACTGCTGACAAGAAGACCAAATCATTGTTCGCTGGATGGTATGATTCAGACGGCAACAAACTGACTGCGCCTGACGATAAAAAGCTGAATGTTTACGTGCTTACAGTTGGGATTGACGATATAGCAAATACCATTGTGGCCAAGTTCAGCAAGCCGGTCAACATCACAGGAAATGCAAAAGACGCAGGCGGGATTAAGGGCATATCCGGCGTGACCGTAAGCGTATATATTGAAGACCTTGACACAGGAGATTTGACACTCGTCGCCAAGGGCAATACTACCGTAAAAGGCGTGTTTACAATACCGGTGCCTGCAGGCGAAGAAGACAGCTCAACAACTTATACTGTGATCGCGGCAAAGACGGGGATTACATTTGTGCCCTCTTCACAGACCGTTGAAGTCGGCTCGACTGACACTGCCCTGGATTCAGATTTTATAGGCCACGTGTACAGTCTTTCAGGTAAGGTATTAAAGACAAACGCCAGCGGAGAAGACAGGCCAGCTCCAAAGGTCAAGGTTAAATTAATGGTTGATACGGGAGAGGTCGATGAGTACGGCGGTCCCGTTTACGAAACCAGGCTGAGCGCAACTACTAACTCCAAGGGAATCTATGTATTCAAGAAAGTAGTAGTGGGAGACTATGTAATTCAGGCCTCCTCCGGCACTGGTGCCTCAATGTATATCGGCGAAGCATCTGTAAGCGCCGATGATTTTGACAGCGCTACAGAAAAAGACGTTGTGGAAGTATGGGACATCTTAGTAGAACTCATGGAAATGTAACAGTACCTTCGGATCTGTTACAGGCCGTAAAAAACCCCCGTTCCTGAAAAGGGACGGGGGTTTTCTTTTTGTTGTTATACCTTTAAGGGTTATGCCTTCTCAATCCCCACTGTCACAATAGGTATGCCGCCGTTTGTGGCAGGATAGGTCAGGGTGTTTACCTTTGCGTGGGCAAAGTGGAGCGGGGCAAACACAGTGCCTTCAGGCACTTCTTCGGACACCATTGCCTTGAGGTAGACCTCTCCTCTTTTTGATTTGACCTTAACATAGGCGTCATCCTCGATGTTCTGCTTTTTTGCGTCCTTTGTGTTTATCTGGAGGTACGCGTCAGGCACAACAGAATCAAGGTTCTTGGAAAGGGCCGACAGCGCACCCGAGTGCTGGAGCACAATGGATGTGACGAGTATAAACGGATACTCGGCATCAGGTGTCTCCATCGCTTCATATGAAACAGGGCTGAAGGATTTGCGTCCCTCTTTTGTCTGCGCTGAAGCAACAATGTCGGTGACCGCTGCCCTGATCTCCCTGATGTCCTTTATGGAACCAAGGTCCTTGTTCATGACCTTTGCGAGGTCCCTTAATATCTCCCAGTCAGGCCTGGACTCGCCCGGTGAAGATATGAGCTTTGTGATCTTCTGGACATTGCCTGTGGCGGACATGAACGAGCCGTCCTTCTCTGCCCAACTGCTTGCAGGGAGGACAACATCGGCAAGCTTTGCTGTCTCTGTAAGGAAAATGTCCTGCACAACAAGGAATTCAAGGCCTTTCAGGGTCTTTTCGACTGTGGTCACGTCCTGGAAAGTCACAAGTGGATTTTCACCCATTATATAAAGGGCCTTTACAGCACCCGGCTTGTAAAGCATTTCAGAAGCGTCTTTTCCCTTCGCAAAGGGCCTAACACCAACAGTCCACATACCGAGCGTATTGGAAAACTCCGCTGGTATCTGGAGTGTGTCAAGAGCATCACCCATGAGCAGCACAAGGTTGGCAGCTGCAAGCAACGTATAAAGGCTCTTTGTGTTTTCAGATGCATTGGATGTAAGGGAGAGCATCCTCTTTTGTGAAGAAGCGTATGCCTCTGCAAGACCTGTGATCTTTTCCTCGGCAATGCCGGTAATCTTTGTGACATCCGAAAGATTGACCGCCTTGATATTAGTCAAAAAGGCATCAAAGTTTTCAATGCCTGCGACCTTTTCTTTGTCATACAGCCCCTTCTCGACAATCACCTTCATCAGGCCGTTTAACAACTCAATCCCGCTGCCCGGCTTTATCCTGAGCCAGTCCGTGCTGTTCCTTGCAAGCTTTGTTTCTTTTGAGTCGGCGACTACGACCGGGACACCGTGATTTTTTGCCGCTATGAAATTCAGCCCCCATACAGGGAGGGTCGAGGTTATGTCGGATTCAACAACCAGTATAAAGTCCGCCTTGAGAGCAGCGTCCCATTTTATCGGCAGAAAATCTGATCCAAAGGCCTTTTCCATCGCCTTCTCTGCCTTTGCATAACCAAACCTTGCTGCGGAATCTATATTGTCTGTTTCAAAGGCATCTCTCATAAACTTCTGGAGCATATAGTTGTCTTCTATGGTGCATCTCTGGGAGCCTATGGCGCCTATCGGTGACTGGCCGTACTGTTTCTGGATGGAATCAAGCCTCTTTGCAACGTACTCAAGGGCCTCGTCCCAGGATGCCGGAACAAGTGTGCCGTCTTTTTTAATCATCGGGCTTTTCAGCCTGTTGTCTGAATATATATAGTCAAAGCCGAACCTGCCCTTGCTGCAGAGGTCCCCTTCATTTATTCCAACACCGTCAATGCCCCTTGCCCTCATTATCCTCTCTTCCCTGAGGCTTACATTTGTTGTACAACCGCAGCCGCAGTAAGGGCATATGATCGCATGTTCGTCCTGATACCACACCCTCGAACGGAACCTGTACGGTTTTGCGCCCAAAGCGCCTACAGGACATGCGTCTATGCACTGGCCGCAGAATTCGCAGTCAAGCGTCTCTTCAAATGCAGGACTCACCTTTGTCTTAAAGCCCCTGCCTATAAGGTTGATGGCCCCGACCCCCTGGTGTTCAGCGCAGACCCTTACGCACTTACCGCACAATACGCACCTGTTCTGGTTTCTTTCAACTATGGGGGCATCTGTCCTTTCAGGGGCGTGTTTCTTTTCACCAATAAACCTGCTCTTTGCCGGCCCGTATTTGAAGGCCAGGTCCTGGAGGGCGCATTCTCCTGCCTTATCGCAGACAGGGCAATCAAGCGGATGGTGAAGCAGCAGGAGTTCAAGGACAGTCTGTCTTGCTTTTGCCAGCTTGGGGGTTTCAGTCAAAACAGCCCAGCCCTTTTCAGCAGGGGTAGAACATGCGGCAAACAGCCTCACCTGCCCCTCTACCTGGACTACGCACAGCCTGCAGCCGCCGTATGGCCTCAGCCTCCTGTCATAGCAGAGATTGGGAATATAAATACCGTTCTTCTGGGCCGCCTGGAGGATTGTTGTGCCCTGTTCCACCTCTATCTTTTTCCCGTTTATTGTAAGTTCGATAATTGCCATCTCTTATTCCTCCTTCCCGGCAGCCACTGTCTTTACATCGCCAGTAGTGCCTACCCATTGCTCAAGCATTTCATCCCTCATGCTCCTTGGACCTATCTTCACACAGTCGAATTTACAGGCTATGAAGCAGGAACGGCACTGTATACAAAGGGACTGGTCAATTTTATGGGGCAGCTTCTTTTCTCCGCTGATCGCCTTTTGAGGGCAGACCCTCGCGCAGGCCCCGCAGCCCTTGCATTTCTCTTCTTCTATATAGAAAGTGCAGAGGTCTTTACATACCCCTGTCTTGCACCATTTTTCTGTTATGTGTGATTCATACTCGTCCCTGAAATACCTTATGGTAGTCAGGACAGGGTTAGGCGCGGTCTGTCCCAACCCGCACAAAGAGGTCGCGATTATGTCACCGCAGAGGTCCTGGAGCAGTTCCATATCGCCGTCCTGCCCCCTGCCTTCGGTTATGTCGGTGAGCTTGTCGAGCATGACGGTTGTCCCGATCCTGCACGGAGGGCATTTGCCGCATGATTCTTCAGCTGTGAACTCAAGGAAAAATTTTGCAACGCTGACCATGCAGTTGAGGTCATTCATGACAACCATTCCGCCTGAACCGACAATAGCGCCTGTCTTGTTGATATCTTCATAAGTGACAGGCGTATCAATAAGGTGCATCGGGATGCAGCCTCCTGAAGGACCGCCGAGCTGGACTGCCTTGAACTGCCTGCCCTTTGTAACACCTCCGCCTATGTCGAATATTATCTTCCTGAGGGGTATGCCCATCGGTACTTCGATGAGGCCGATATTGTTGATCGCACCGCTGAGGGCAAAGACCTTTGTGCCTGTAGATTTTTCAGTGCCGAGGCTCCTGAACCAGTCAGAGCCATTTAGAATTATCTGCGGGATATTGGCGTAAGTCTCAACATTGTTAAGCACCGAAGGCTTGTCCCACAATCCCTTAACAGCAGGGAAAGGAGGTCTCGGCCTCGGCATTCCGCGCTTGCCTTCTATGGATCTCATGAGGGCGGTCTCTTCACCGCAGACGAACGCCCCTGCGCCAAGATATATTTCAATGTCCAGATTAAACCCTGTACCTAATATGTTTTCGCCGAGAAGGCCGTATTCCTTTGCCTGGGCTATGGCCAGCTTGAGCCTGTGGACTGCCAGTGGGTATTCGGCCCTGACATATATAAAGCCCCTGTTTGCCCCGATCGCCTTTGCACCTATGATCATGCCCTCAAGAACAACGTGAGGGTCTGCTTCCATGATACTCCTGTCCATAAATGCGCCGGGATCACCTTCGTCACCGTTGCAGAGAATGAACTTGTCAGCCCCCTGGACCCTTGCGCAAAGCTCCCATTTCAGGCCTGTCGGGAACCCGGCACCTCCTCTTCCGCGAAGGCCGGATTTTTTCATCTCATCTACTACCTCTGCAGGGGTCATTTCAGTCAATGCCTTTGCAGCGGCCTGATAGCCGTCTCTTGCTATGTATTCATCAATCTTTTCCGCATCTATAAGCCCCTTGTTCCGCAAGGCCCTCAGCACCTGGAGGCTGAAGAACGGGATGTCTTTCATTAAAGGGATCGTCTGCTTCTTTACAGGCTCTTTATACATGAGCCGCTCAATAGGCCTTCCCTTGATAAAATGCTCCTCAACAAGGAGAGGGACGTCAGCCACGGTCACTTTTTCGTAAAATATATCATCAGGATAAACAGTCATGACAGGGCCCTGCGCACAGAAACCATTACAGCCTGTCAGTACAACGTTTATCTCATTTTCAAGACCTCTATTTTTAAGCTCATCAACAAGGGCGTTTTTTACCTTTAAACTGCCGCCTGCAATACAGCCGGTCCCTCCGCACAGCATCAAACTCGCGCGATAATTTTTCATTTTTCCTCCAAAATAAAGTAATCAGGTAAAGGCAAAGGAAGAGGAAAAACATTTTCCCTGCCTGTACCTTTGCCTATACCTGTTTTACTGTTTTAATATGCTGTTTCGCTGCCCATGACAAGGGCGCAATCTTCAACTATACGGCCTTCCATTATATGCTCTTTAAATATCTTTCTTGTCTTGTCTTCATTGAGATAGACATATTTGACCGGAGATTCATTCAGTATCTCAACAGTCGCCATAGGCTCCTTGCTGCAAAGCCCCGCGCATCCGGACGTAGTCACTATCACATCAGTGACATTATTTTTGCTTATCTCGTCAATCAGCGCTTCCATGACCTTTCTCGCGCCGGCTGCAATACCGCAGGTGCCCATATGCACAGTCACCTTTGCCCTTGAGCCGCCTTCCCTTAAAGTAAGCGTTGTCTTATAGTCTTCTTTTATCTTCTTTAAATCATCTACTGTCAACCTGGCCATTTTTCCTCCAAATTATTCTTACGCTTCGTAATTCTTCAACAGGTCCAAAACCTTTACAGGGTTAATAGACCCGTAAGTGTCCTTATCTATTACAACAACCGGAGCCAAACCGCAGGCGCCAAGACATCTGACGGTCTCCATCGAGAACTTCTTGTCTTCTGTAATGCCTCCGACTTCAATCTTGAGCCCATCTCCCATATGCTTGACAATCTCCTCTGCGCCCTTGACATAGCAGGCTGTTCCGAGACATACCCTTATGTTGTGCTTGCCTTTGGGCTTCATGGTAAAGAAGGAATAAAAAGAGACGACTCCATGCACTTCACTAGCCGGTATTCTCATTCCCCTCGAGATGTGTCTCTGCACAACAGGCGGCAGAAAGCCGACAAGCTCCTGGGCCTCCTGCAACACAGGGATAAGGCTGCCCGGCTTGTCCCTGAACCTGGCGATAATATCGTCAAGCTTTGAAGCGATGTCCTCGGTATAAGTCTCAGGCTCAGGAGCAACGCCTTTTTTCTTCATCTCCACGGCGTTGTTCGTGACTTCAACAAGGTGGGCCGGTGAAAACGGTTTTGGCAAATAATCTATTATCCTCAGGCTTAGGGCTTCCTTTATGCTCTCCTGCGAGGGATGGCCGGTAATAACAACAATATTTATATCGGGGTTCTTAACCCTGACCCTTCTCATAAATTCCAGGCCGTCCATTTCAGGCATCTTTATATCGGTAACTATAAGATCATACTTATTTTTTTCAAGCAGGGCGAGCGCCTCATTGCCCGAGGTTGCGGTGTCAACCTCATAACCTTCGGGCTTCAGCACCCTCTCACAACTCTTCAGAACAATCTGTTCATCATCCACCACAAGGATATTACCCTTCATCCCAAACCTCCTTAATATCTGCTGAAAATTCTATCTATTTAGCGATATTTTTTAGATATAACCCTTAACACACTAAACAAGAGAATACATAAAAGTTCATATTTTTTCAATAACAATATTTTAGGGTATAATGAAGTATGTTTGACAGGCATATCTCACTATGCATACAGCGCGCAAAATCAGTGTCTTTTCAGCGGCATAAAAATAATAACCTCCACGGGTCTCTGTTATCGCAAAAAAACGGTTTTACACTCATAGAACTGGCGATGGTCCTGATCGTAATAGGTGTCCTCATCTCTCTCGGGGCAAGCCTGGTTGGCCCCCTCACAAAGAGATCCAAATACATAGAAACAAAAGACATGCTTTCCGGGGATGTGGGGGCGCTTATCAGTTTCGCCTCATACCAGAAACGCCTTCCCACCGCCGCTGAATTCCCCACATCCGTGAGGGCCCCGAATGACTCGTGGACAAAGGCCCTGCTCTATGTCCCGGATTCCAGCCTGACTTCGATAACAGCGCCGTCAACCGAGACCATTTGCAACAGGAAGATGACAGGACTGACTGTGTGCCAGGATGCTGCATGCACAGTTGCAACAAATATCACTAACGTTGCCTTTGTAATCGGAAGCGGGGCTGATAACTACAACATCCAGACAGGGACCCTGACAGGAGGGGTCTGCCCGGCAGGACAGACATGTGTCAGGGCCTATCCCTTAGACACCCCCAACATTGATGACTATGCCTCTGACTTTATCAGGACCGAGGCTTACGACGACATTGTCTCATGGGTAACACTAGATGAACTGAGGACAAAAACAGGGTGCGTCGGCTCACCGCTTGCGCTTTTAAACAATGAGCTGCCTTTCGGTTTCAGGTGCAGCCAGTACTCCTCAAGTATAACCGCAAGCGGCGGCGTGCCTTTTGGCGCTGTCAATAAATACAAGTGGTGCACTCAGGGGACAATTCCCGGTGGCCTGACACTTAACCCCAATATAGTCAGCGCCGACTGTTCCGCGCTTGCCGAGGCATCCTGGGGCCAGGCCGACCAGCTCAGCCTTTCAGCTTCCGCTAACGTGCTTTACCAGACAGGCACTTACAGTCTGACCTTTTTTGCAAGGGACAATGCAGACCCGGCAGCAGGCAATGACAATATCGCGCAGAAGGCGTTGACGCTGACCGTCAATGTCACCGGCAGTCCCATAAGGATATGGTTTGTAGACACAACAGGGAGCGGAACCTATGATTTTACCCTGGGCAGTTCCTGTATGAACAGCATTGCCGATAATGGGGAAATATCCAATGCAGTAACTAATATCTTCCTTGTACCTGGGACATCCTGTATCCGACATTCCGGCACTGTAGGCAATTGCAATCCCGCCACCCAAACACCAGGCATCTCCTATGACACTGCACTGGCCGTAGATACGGACTGTGATTATCAGGTGAATTTCACCCTTACAAGCGGCGTTAACGGCGTACAAAACAGATAAGGTAAAGTCCAATGTCTTCGTCTTCAACATATTATTACAATCAGAATGGGAATAGAGGCTTTACCTTTATCGAGCTGGCAATAGTAATGATCATTGTCGGCGTAGTTATCGCACTCGGGGTCGTGCTTATCGGGCCCCTCGTAAGATGGGTAAAGGCCAGGGAAACAACAAAAATAATAAATACGGCTGTGGAGGAAGTTGCCACTTTCGCATCCTCAAAGAAACACCTCCCAACCACCGCCGAATTTCCAACCGCTGTAAAGACCTCCACCGATGCCTGGACAAGGCCGTTGTTCTACTTCCAGGACGCGGGCCTGACTGCTATCGTTGCCCCCTTGACAGACGCCATTTGCGGCAAGACCGGCACAGCACTGACCGTATGCCTTGATGCTGCCTGCACACCCGCGACAAATATCAAGAACACGGCTTATGTAATCGGGAGCGGCGCAGACAACAATAACAGCCAGACAGGGACCCTCACAGGAGCGCCCTGTCCTTCAGGCCAGACCTGCGTCAGGGCCTATCCCATTGACACCCCGAACATTGACGATAATGTGTCCGATTTTACAAGACCCGAGTTTTATGATGACATCGTCAAATGGGTAACGCTCGATGAGTTCAAGGCAAAGATAGGATGCAAAGGCAACCTCAGGATAATTACCGATAAACTGCCCTATGGCTACAGGGGCAATCCTTACACCGCTCTTGTAATGGCAGAGGGCGGAGCGCCTTATTCAAGCGGTAAATACAAATGGTGCGTGCAGACCCTGAGCGGTGCGCTGCCAGGCGGTATAACTGCAACCCCTAATGTTGTGAGCGCCGACTGCACCAGCCTGGCTGAGGCCTCCTGGGGCACAAGCTCAGACACGCTCCAGGTCTCAGGCAGCCCTGCAAACGAAGGCTCATATAACCTGACATTTTTTGCAAGGGACAACAATGACCCGGCAGGGCCGAATGACAATATGTCAGCCAGACAGTTCGTCATGACCGTGAACCCAAACACCTCGGTAAGCGTCGCCCCTCCCCCGGGCGCCCAGATAACCTTTGAGGACAACCTGGACCAGCTTGGGGAAAACATTGTCGAAAACGACCCGAATGCCGTTGTTGTGGACACAGCGAATAATACCATCTCCTTTGGCTGGCTGCTCAGTGATACACGCGGCTGTATATGGTTCCCCAACAATCAGACCCTGCTTGGAAAGACCATGAGGGCATATTATGAATTCCAGTTCCAGAGCGTGGATGTATCTGCTGACAGCACTGTCTATGCCGACGGATATACTTTCACCCTTATGCAGGGGAGCAATGACACAACCGTTTGCGGCACAAGCGGCTCGCCCGGCGGCGGCCCCTTCGGAGAATATCTCGGCTACGATGGTCTTGCCGGCAGAAGCCTGGCGGTTGAGTTTGATGTGTACCCGAATGCGGGCCAGAACGACCCTGCCGGAAACTATAACCATGTTGCTGTTGACAGGGACGGAAGTGTCAGTCATGGAAACGCTGCGGTCGGCAACCCGCCCTGCAATGGTACCAATACAGGATGTGTTTATGATAACGCCTTCGGCAACAACTATCCCGTCACCTGGCTTGAGGAGGGCACGCTCCACAATGCGAGAGTCGAGGTATTGACACAGTGTGATAATGTCTGCGGCAATTGCGGAGTTGCAGGCAATACATACTCTTATATAAAAGTCTGGGTGGATTGTGCCGGGTGTAATAACCTTACGGTAAACTATTCAGCGACCTCGCCAAAAGTTTCGCACTGTTTTGTCCTTGACAGCGCCATGAACACCGTGAAATTCGGCTTTACAGAAGCGACAGGTGCGAGCGTACAGCACGTAACAATATACAATTTCGGTATAGGCTTTTATTAGGCTTTCCTGATATACTCAATACTAATAGTGTCAGGTTTTGTTACCTGTTTTAATTTACACTGACACTGCTGAGGGGGGGACCAGTATTTGTTAAAGCTCCGTGACGGCATAGTAGAACTCTACAAAAAGGTTGCAACATCCATTCCGACTGATGTGGAAGACGCATTGAAAAAGGCCCTTTCATCTGAAACAAGCCCGC
>Ga0209211_10009082_pt1 | contig 13359 bp, 10 predicted proteins | sample RifGroA2_FD_183992 | JGI IMG/M metagenome (GOLD analysis project Ga0209211, IMG submission 183992) | Groundwater microbial communities from Rifle, Colorado, USA - Groundwater A2 (SPAdes) (version 2) | ecosystem: Environmental > Aquatic > Deep subsurface > Groundwater | place: Rifle, Colorado...
GGACTAATCTCACAAATAATTTAAGAGTAATCCTTTTTTCATTAACAATCGCTTGTTAAATATTTAAGAATAGTCCCATAAACTATTGGACTTGAGATCTAACAGGCGCTAACTCTTCACCGGTTTTGAGGCCGGTCCGACCTAGTAACCGAAGTTACTATCTCCCTAGAAAGGAGGTGATCCATCCACAGCTTCCGCTACGGATGCCTTGTTACGACTTCACCCTTATCGCTGATTTTACCTTCTACCAACAGATGTCAGTATTCGGGTACCATCAACTCTCTTGGTGTGACGGGCGGTGAGTACAAGACCCGAGAACGTATTCAACGCGACATGGCTGATTCGCGTTTACTAGCGATTCCAACTTCATGGAGTCGAGTTGCAGACTCCAATCCGAACTGGGGGAAGTTTTTAGGGATTTGCTCCACCTCGCGGTTTGGCGTCCCGTTGTACTTCCCATTGTAGCACGTGTGTCGCCCAAGGTGTAAGAACCATGCTGATTTGACGTCATCCCCGCCTTCCTCCTGCTTAAAGCAGGCAGTCTCCTATGACACATGAAACATAGGATAGGGGTTGCGCTCGTTTCCCGACTTAACGGTACACTTCACAGCACGAGCTGACGACAACCATGCAGCATCTGTCTAGCACCCTCGAAGGCTCCCCTGTTTCCAGGGGTCTGCAGCTAGATGTCAAACCTTGGTGAGGTTCCTCGCTTATCATCGAATTAAACCACATGCTCCACCGCTTGTGCGGGTCCCCGTCTATTCCTTTGAGTTTTAGCCTTGCGGCCGTACTCCCCAGGCGGGATGCTTAATGCGTTAGCTTAGGTAAACAGCACTGAAAGGGTCGATACTTCCAATGCTTAGCATCCATCGTTTACGGCGTGGACTACTGGGGTCAATGCTTCTTTATATTACTATAAAGGTTGGACTATATCTTTTTCTGATATTCTTTCCACTTATTTTTCTTTAAATCTACATATTTGTTAATAGTAGCTTCAGAAAAATTAGTAGATTTTACTATCTCAGAAATCCAGCGTTGTTGAAGTTGATAATCGTGATATAACAATATCACTTTGGGTAACATTTCTTCTACCTCTATATAAGGTAAAATAATCTGCAAAAATTTTTTTAATTCACTTGTTGACCTTAACCACAAACGCCAATATTCTTGTTGTTTGCCATTACGCGGTCTAGTAATAATTGCCGGTTTAGTTTCGATTTTCCAAACTACTTGCAAATATCTAGCTAAAACTTTAACGGATTTTTCATCAAATCCATCTGTACAAATAACTCCTTTACGCCCATTAGCAATAATGGAGCCATCATCAAGCCACCAAATGGCCAATGATAGTGGAGTCATGTAATTAAGCCACGAACGACTGATTTTAAGTTTACCTCTTTTGGAAGTAAATTTATACAAATCGGTTAATGGCTCTAAAGCCTTGCTTTGATATCTGAGTTTAAAGTTTTCAGAAAATCCTTTATCTGGTTTCTGTAACCAGAAACATTTTAGTGAAGAAATTTCTTCAAGTTGTTTAACCTTCCATTCAAAATAAGATTTTTGAATGATAGAATGGCGAAAAGAAAATCGCGCATTCTTGTAAGGTTTATGTATCTTTAGTGAACCATCTCCCAAGACAGATCCTAGAAGAATCTCCTTGGTTCGATTCGACAAAGGCACTTTTTGATATTGATTCATACATTTATCATTAGCACCCTCTATCTTATATCTAACTTCATAGTCTCTACGGGGTCCATATCAAATAAATTTGATGAACTTCCCTCGGGATTGTCCTAAACGCGGCAGTAGTATTCCGCATATTATGTTTAGGGTGTTCCCCGATATAGCTGAATGCACTCTTAGCGTCACCGCTAAGGTGGACACCATTTACTGCTTGTTAAATTAATAACTACAGTTGGGATCTATCTAATCCCATTCGCTCCCCACGCTTTCGTCCATGAGTGTCAGGACTGTCCCAGCAAACTGCTTTCGCTTTTGGTGTTCCTGCTGATATTAACGGATTTAACCCCTACACCAGCAATTCCGTTTGCCTCTTCCAGCCTCTAGCCCATCCATATCTCCCGCGGCCTCAGAGTTGAGCTCTGAGATTTAACAGGAGATGTAATGAGCAACCTGCGGACGCTTTACGCCCAATAAATCCGGATAACACTCGGGGCACTCGTATTACCGCTGCTGCTGGCCAATTAGTATAAATTGCCATTGGACTATATCACCATCCTAATATATTTTAGGATGCCCGGCGTCTTATAGTAGTGCAGATTTCTAATTAGATATAATTAGAGAACTACTATCTCTCCCCGAAGGGATCAGTCTCTGAAGGGTTAATTATAATGGAGGTAATTTATAGTTAAAACATTCAACTATATAAGGTCTAATTAAAGACAAAAATTTTTCTCTGCCAACTTTTCCTATATAAAGTTTTGGGTATCTTATCCCTCTGCACAATGGATTTTGTACATTAGATTCAATATCAAAATTACTAGATAAAGTTTCTGATAGCCTTGCGGCATCTTGTAGAGAAAAGCAATTAATAGTTAAGCTAAAAGCATAATGATCTTTTGGTCTCCAATCTAAAGTACCATCGTCCATATACCAAACTGCTAATGATAAAGGGCTAGTTAAAATATCAGAAATATTATCTGGTATTCTTTTTTTGCCGTCTTCATCATAAAACTGTTTTCTTAGTTTGGTGAGGTCATTAATGTACCTTGTACCGAAAAACCACTGACTACCATCACGCCTTTTATTAGGTTCACTTTTACATAGATTCTTTAGTTCTTGGTATAACCATAAAATATATTCTTTATATTTTTGTGACTGTTTCATTTGTAATCTTGTGCCATGAAAACCATTAAATTCTAAGTAACCGTCTCCTAATATATTGCCGACAATAATCGCTTTTTGTCTTTTAGTTAGCGCAATTTCCATACCTATATTATAACAACTTCCCTGCTGATTGTCTAATCACTACGCAACAGATTAATATGATTAGAGTTTCCAGCATATAAGCCGAGTTATGCATCTTAATGTTACCACTAAGAGTCGCGCTCAAATAATACGAAATTTTTACTGCTAATTTTAAGTTCACGAGTTTAGCAGCCCCTTATTCCTCTGGTACCGTCAAAGTTCTTCCCAGAGAAAAGTATTTTACACCCCAAAGGGCTTCATCATACACGCGGCGTCGCTCCTTCAGCCTTTCGGCCATTGAGGAATATTCTTGACTGCAGCCTCCCGTAGGAGTCTGGGCAGTGTCTCAGTCCCAGTGGGCCGGGTCATGCTCTCACACCCGGTACCTGTCATAGCCTTGGTGAGCCGTTACCTCACCAACTAGCTGATAGGACATAGGTTCCTCCCGAAGCGTCGGAACTTTAAGTAACTGCCATGTGACAGTCACTATTATCGAGGATTATTCCAGATTTCTCCGGGTTATACTCGACTTCGGGGTAGATTACCAATGCGTTACTCTCCCGTTTGCCATGGCCACCGAAGTGACCATTCGACTTGCATGCCTTAGACACGCCGCCAGCGTTCATCCTGAGCCAGGATCAAACTCTCTGTAATATATTTTACTTGGGTTAAACCAAGGACTTTTTATACTTGTGCTTTCAAGTTGAATGGTCGCTAATACGGGGTATTGAGCTTCCATTCATGGTTGTTTGGAAGAATTAGCGCCTGTTAGCGCTCAAATTCTTTATTCACTTGTCAACGTTCGTTTCTTCAAATTTGAAAGAAAAAACTAAAGATACAAATCTATATATCCTTAGTTCTTGCTTTCATGTGTAACTAAATTGTCCGGAATTTAGTTGATGAACTTGTTGAAAATTACAGAATTAATATACCTAAAGCTCAAGAAGTATTAGGTATTAATAATAATATAGTAAAACGCAGGGGCTGTCAAGTGTTTTTGCCTAATATTAAATTATTATAAAAAATGCCTTAAATTAGCATTTTTTTATAATAATAATCCCTGATTATTACTGCAATTTTATGTCTTCTAGCTTCACACTTAGTAACTTAGACACACCCTCAATAGTCATGGTAATACCATAAAGCACAGCTGCCCGACGCATAGAAGCACGGTTATGGGTAATAATGATAAATTGGGTCTTGTGCGACAGATCATCTAGAATTTTAGCCAGCCTTTCAGAATTAGCCTCATCAAGAGCGGCGTCTACTTCATCTAATACCACAAAAGGGCTGGGGTTGGCTGAGATAATAGCACAAATTAGAGCAATGGCGACCAGGGCTCTTTCACCGCCTGACAGCATGGCAATAGCCTTAATCTTTTTGCCTGGAGGCGTAGCTTGAATTTCAATGCCTGCCAAACCAGTGGCATTATGCTTTTGTAAATATTTTAATTTTCTCAGTTGATTATCCTGCTCTGTCCCTTCTGCCTCTTCAGCCATTTGATCAGCCATTACTTTAACAATTTTGGCGTTGCCACCGGAAAAAAGTATTTTAAAATATTCTTCAAACTTTTGACTAATATGTTTAAACTCCTTGTCAAATTGTTCCTTGATAGTCAGATCTAATTCTTTAATAATACTTTCCAAAGATTTAATAGTCTGGCTCAAATCAGTCGATTGCTCTGACAGAAAATCATGGCGTTCCTTGGTTTCTTCATATTCTTTAGCAATGGCTGGATCAATGCCACCAATCATTTCCAGCTGGCTTCTTAATTTCAAAATCTTTTGGTGAGTTTCCGCTTGATCTGAATGTTCTTTCACTTTATGTTCCTTAATCTCCTTGAGGAAATTGTAGTTATCGCGTATTTCTTTTTCTAAATCCTCTAACCTAGTTTCATAGCGGGCGGCATTAACTTGCAGATCATTAAGTTTAATAGTCAGCTGATTAATATCCATTTGCAGACCCTGAACCTCTTTCTGTTTAGCAAAAAGCTGACTGGTTTTATTCTCCTGGGCACTGTTGAATTCATTGATTTGCTGTCTAACCTTCGACAATTGCTCTTCTAATTTATTCAATTCCTGTTCGACAGCCTGCTTGTCTTTGTTTAAACTGCCATGATCTACGTTTTTATCAACTTGAGCTATCTTTTGTTTAACCTGGTCTTGCTGGCTAGAAATTTGTTTTTGTCTATCCTGTAAAAATTCCAGTCTCATTTGGTAGGAGTTAATCTCCAAACCCAGACTATTTAATTGACCGGATAAATCATCTCGGTCTGTGGCTAACTGCAATAGTTGCTGTTGTAATTCAGTGGCTTGCTGAGCGCGGCTATCAGATGTAGATTGTAAGATACCTTGCAATTCTTTTTTTAATAGTTTTAATTCAGCCTTAATCTCGGCTAAATCATCTAGCTGGAAGGCCTTGTCTAAACGCTCCACAATATCCTTCACTTGCTGGGACAAGCCAGAACCAGGACGATCAACTATTTCTCGAACGGCTGACAATTCTTTATTCAGCCCCTGCCACTGTTGGTTAAGGTCAGTTTGTTTAGTTATGAGCTTCTGCTGTTTAGCGGTCAGATCTTTAATTACTGTTTGTAAATGTTCCATTTCCTGTTGAGCACTGTCCACTTCCTGTTTTAATTCCTGGCTGCGAGTTTGCCACAAAGACAAATCAAAATTACCACTATTTTCTAATTTGACTTCCAAACGAGCTTCTAATTTATGTAATTGAATATTGAGCTTGTCTTTTTCAGATTGTAAACGATTTAACTGCTGTTGTAAATCATTGAACTCCCGACTGACTGTGCGATCACCTTCCAATTTGGTTAAATCCTTGTTCAACAAAACTATCTTTTTTTCTTTTTGTCTTTTCTGTTGCTCTAATTCCAAGAACTGTTGGTTATATTCTTGAAACTTATCATTAATATCCTGCCAGAGCTGGCTGTAATAGTTGAATTGCAGATCATTCAATTCAATCTCTAATTCGTCTCGCTTTTGCAAACGATTAACCTGGCGCGTCAGGCTGTGCAAACGTGGTTTGATTTCTGTTAAAAGCATTTCCGCCTGCTGGAGATTTTCCAAGCTATGGACTAATTTGTTTAATGATTCATCGCGCTTGATCTGATATTGTTTGACACCGGTAGCTTCATCAAAAAATTCTTTGCGCTCACCCAAAGAAGTGTTTAAAAAACCCTCCACCATACCCTGGCCAATGACACTGTAGGTCTTTTGGCCGAAATTAGATTTGGCTAACAGCATCTGAATATCATAGAGTCTAACCTTGCTGTCATTAATTAAGTATTCGCTATTGCCATCGCGGTACAAACGACGAGTTAAAACCATCTGGGAATAATCAACCGCGGCTTGACCATCTTCATTATTTAAATACAAAGAAACTTCGGCCATACCCAATTGGCCTTTCTTATCCGAACCAGAAAAAATAATATCATCGCTCTTTTTGCCACGCAAAGTTTTCATACTCTGCTCACCCAGAGCCCAACGCACCGCATCAGCTACATTAGACTTACCGGAGCCATTGGGTCCAACAATGGTGGTAATACCCCGGCGCTTATTACCATTCATATATCCGGGAAAAACCAAAACATTCTTTTGGGCAAAAGACTTAAAACCTTGAATTTCCAGTTTCTCTAAATACATACAAAAAAAGCCACACTGGGACTTAGAATTATATTGTTATTATATAATACTAGAAGGAAAAAGTAAAAACCGCCTAATAAGCGGTTTTATATTATGTTGTGTCTTCAAAATTTTTTATAAATCCAATCATGATGACCGGTGACTAAAAACAATACCTTGAGACCTGAGAAAAACCCACTGGGTTTTTCTCAGGTCTCAAGTTATAATATGCATTATGTCAATCAGACTTACAGCTAAAGTAAAAAGCCCGGCATGGTGCTGGGCTTTTAAAATTTCATTATCTCATAATGATTTTTTATTTATGGCATAGTTTTTATGACATATTTTTATTAGATCATTAATTGCTAAAATGTTGCCTATTATTTGACTACTGATACTAACCATTATTTTCCCCCTAGACTTTCTAATATAGCTGTGTTTTTAGTAATTAATGACGTTAATGAGCTTTTTTCAATTGTGAAGGTACTTTATTTTAAAATATATTAATTCTTACTATCCTAATATTACTTAAAAGGTTTTATTAAGAAAATAATAATAAACCATTGCTAGGATATATGAAGAAATAATGACAACAAAAAAAGCAATGGTCAGACTGATAATTAGACCCATCAGGCCTTTATCTGTTTCCAGTGCTTTGCTCCTTATTGTTTTGTAATTGCGCCAACTGATCTGAAAAATATCAAAAGTAGTGGCATTAGACAAAGATTTCATACTGTTTTTTTGTTTTTTGTTTTTGTTTGGGGATAGTTCCTAACCATCTATTTACAGTATAGCATACTTTCAATGCTTGGTCAATGTGGATAACTCTAAAAATCACTAGCCTAAACGTTTTTTGATCTCTTTAGCTAAACGCGAAGGCGTAATTCTAGATTTGAGGAAGAAATAATCAGCTCCTAGCTTCTTGGCCTTGGCAATATCAGCGTCTTGGGCGCTGTTGGAAATGACCATAATCGGGGTTTTTTTGGTTGATTCATTTTTACGCAATTCTTCAATGGCCTTAAAACCATTCATAGCTGGCATACTAATGTCCATGATAATAATATCAAAGTCGCCCTGCTTAGCCTTTTTCAAGCCCCAGGCTCCATTAGCTGTTGGTTCTACCTGCATACCCTCCTTTTCCAATCTAGACTGATACATTTTCAAAATAGAGACCTCATCTTCAATAATGAGAACCTTAGAGCCGGAGTTTGGCTGATCAGCTGATTTAGCCGTCTTAATCTTGTTAGCTTTCTTAACCATTTTCTTGGAAGGTTTAATACCATCGGATTCATCAACCACATCTTCACCGGCGAAAATCTTTTTAACCTTTTTCAAAAGCTGACTAGGCGTTAAATTAGATTTCACGAAATAGCCATTAGCCCCTTCAGCCATACCCCTCTCTACTTCCGAGCCCTGGCCTAAGTTAGAGAAGATATAGATAATAGCTGGCTTGGTAACTGGATCCTGACGTAATGCTTTGAGAACTTGAAAGCCATCCATCTTGGGCATAATTAAATCCAACAAAATTAAATCCGGTTTTTCTTTTTTAGCGATGCGCAAGCCCTCAGCTCCATCCGGAGCCGACACAATGGTGTAGCCCTCTGACTCAAACTTCATGGTGTACATATCCACCAAGTATTGTTCGTCTTCAATTATGAGAATTTTTTCTGGCATATATTTAATATAAATTTATTTTTCCTTTTCCAAAGCTAGTCTAAGTGAAAATAGTGTTTCTGATTTAAGCTTTGTTTTTGCCCAGGCTTTTTGTTTTTCGGTCAATAGTTCACCCATACCCGCCAAAATATTTCTATCATTTAACTTTTCTATAGCATCAACGGCTTTCTGCAAAAAATCCTTATAAGACATATTCATACGAGTTTCAACAATCTTTTTGTTCACCGACCAATCATGTGCCAACATAAACTGCACATCAAAAATATCACGGTTAGTTTTACCAATGCGTTCATACATTGCACAAAGTTTATTGGCAGACATGTCTTCCTTTATCATTACCTGCATAGAAATACCGAGAAATGACTTGATGTCATATTTTGAAGCAAACTTCCGACGATTAATTTCCACTTTAACATTTTGTGCATTAACATCTTTCTGGTCATAGGCTAAAATATAAACAAGATTAAATCTCTTCTTTCTGGCTTCTTTTAATTTACCGTAATTTTCTAATATTGTTTTAACACGCTCGAAGACATAATCTTCTTTGGCAACATCAAGTAAATCAAAAGCTAAATCCACGGAAAAACGATCAAGATTATAGAAAAGAGTCGCCGCTGTTCCGCCCTTAAATCCTAAAATAGTGCCGATAGTCGAATCAGCATAAATATCTTTTAAAATTTTTACAAGAATATTTTTATGTTTTGCGATATTTAAAGTCATATGTTTATTGTATTAGATCTCTTTTATCTGCTTCATAATACATTTTCACCATTTTAGCCATGCGTTTATTGCCACCGTAAATAGGCAAGATATTGTTTATCTTTTCCCAATTTAAAACAGACAGATTGTCAAAGTGATAATTCTTATTAAGATAAACAACATCCAAAAATGCTCTTTCTGGCGAAGCGATATTATAATTATCCCTCGACTCTATACCTGCCTGATTAGTCAGAATAGTATCTTTAATTTTACGATAAACATATCGTTGTCCATCACACTCAATTTCCTTGGTGGTATATGACGCAACAAAAATCTGACCATACAATTGAAAAGTAATTCCTGCCGCCCCCAAAACTGTTTCCAAACCGATATATGAAGGAGTATATATTTTTGTAGCCAATTCATATTTATCATAATTCTTATCCTTTGAATAAATACCCCTACGGATAGCGTTCAATTTCCCGGCCTTAACATAGCGGTTAATCTTTTTTTTAACAAAATTTACATCCGATTCTCTCCATAGCAAAACTACGTCTTTAAAGGTCAAGACGGTTTTATTTGATCTCATTAGGTCTAAAATATAGTCTTTTGTCATAGTATTGTTATTCTATGCTCTATAGGTACCCAAATATGGGTACCTTTAGTTTAAATTATATACTATAACCAAAATAAATGCAAGCAATTTGTGATAATATAATACACCGACGATTTAAACTAAACCACCTTACCCTCCAAAGTCTTAGGCGGTTGTTTGTTAATTAAAGGAATAGTAAAGCAGAACTTGGATCCCTGAGCCGTACCTTTGCTTTCCGCCCAGATTTTACCTTTGTGGGCTTCAATCATCATCTTACCAACAAACAGACCTAGGCCAGTGCCTTCGGTATGCACAATGGAAGTATCTTTGCCACGGGAAAACTTCTTAAATAAATTTGGCAGATCCTTTTCAGCAATACCCATGCCGGAATCAGACACGCAGAAGTAGGCCTTGTCTGCCTGTTTTTGCAAACTAACCGTCACTCCACCCTTCTTAGTATACTTAATAGCATTATCAATGAGGTTAATCACTACCTGTCTAATTTTTTCTTCATCCATATCTACCATAATCTGTTCTTTAGGCGGACTATACTTAAGGTAGATCTTTTTCATTTCCGAGGTATGAGACAATTCCTCAACTACTGAAGCTACAGTATCAGTTAAATCTTCTTTAGCAAAATTGAATTGCAAGCGACCTGATTCAATGCGAGAAATATTTAAAAGATTCTCTACTAGATGAATCAAACGTTCGTTTGATTCATAGACCTTGTAGAGGTTCTCATCAACAGTAGGGGCTAGTTTACCAAAACTGCCTTCCAACATCATAGACACATAGCCTTTGATAACTGTCAGCGGAGTACGCAATTGATGGGAAGCAATGGAGATAAACTCAGATTTGGCTTCATCCAATTTACGTAATTCAGTATTAGCCTGTTGCAAATCAGCTGTAGCCCGGCTTACCTCCTTAGTCAGCTTGATATTAAACTTTTTAGTTTGTTCATACAGAGTGGCATTTTCCAAAGCAATGGCCACTTGGGAAGAAATAACCTTCAAAACTTCAATATCTTCTTGATTGTAAATATCACCAGATTCTTTGGCACCAAAAGCAATGACGCCGATAGCCTTGTCTTTGACATTCAAAGGCACTAAAACTTCTACGCCTAAACGACCGTTAAATTCTTTGACAAACTTTTTAATAATCGGCACATCCAGACTCTTTAATTCATCGAAGATAATAATCTTGTCATGTTTTAAGAACGAGTCATAGATCTTGGTATATTCGCTAACAGGTATTCTCTTGCTACTGGGTTCCAAACCATGATTGTAGGACACCAAAAGATTCTCACCCTTCTTGTCAAAAGTCAAAACAGCCATGGCCTTCATATGGAAAGCACCGCGTAGAGATTTGTATATAAAAGAAAACAAACGCTTGGCCACCAAAGTGGTAGACAAATGTTCTGATAATCCAGCTATCACCTTCTTAGAGTCATAGAGGGAAGTAAAGAGATACTTATTAGCGAAACGATAGACTCGACCGCGTAACACGGAGAATAGAGACACAGCAATCATCAACAGCACTATATCTATCCAGCCATAATACTTAGGTAAGAAATATAGGCCCAGATACTTCAGAACCACGGGAGGCACCAAAGTCAACACCAAAGAAATGATATAGACAGTGGACTTGCGTAAGACTAGCTTGATGTCCATTAAACGCCGAGTTACTATGGCGTAGGTCATAATTATAGTAAAAAACAAACCTGATAGATAAGCAAAAGGGAAAATATCTACACCATAAGCTGGCAAAAAACCAAATGGGCCTAATACAATATACTGGCAGAAAGCAACCAACGAATATTTTATTCTTTCCTTCTCAATTGAGGGGCTAAGTCGAATATAGTGCCTAATAACAAAAATCGGCCACAATGCTATGTAAACAGAAAAGTATACAAGAAATAAATTGTGGAAAATACCAGCCATAGAATGAGCGCCCCAAGAATATATATACACGCCATCCACAAAATATTTGTTAGGAATAAGGAATAGGAAAATAAAGGAAAAAAGATATCCGGCCCATATTAAAAATTGGGTATTTTTTGTTTTTTTATTAATAAGTACTAAACCAAAATTCAACATCGCAACTGGAATAAAAACTACTCCTACATATACAATTCTATCCCAAAATAAAATTAAATCAACATTTGCTTTATTAAGAAACATCATAAAAGTACCAAACATCCATATGGCGGTGAACAAAGAAAAAATAAAAAAAGTTAATTTCACTCTAGATTCTTTAGCATATTTTAAAACTAAAAAACCCAAAATAAAAACTAAAATAAAACTAATAAAAGGGAAAAGGGTTGATAAAGTCATAAATGATTAATTTATTTCATTTTATCATATTTTAAGAAAACAAAAAAGGAGTGATTCTCAAATCACTCCTATTGCATATCGATGCAACTCGATACAAAGAACTAAAGCATTTTTGTCTCATCTTCAAAAACATGGTTAATTTGTTTTTGTTCGTTTCCATCATTCTTTAAGTTTAAATTAAACGAATTGACTCTCTTACCAAAGTTTCTAGGATAAGGAATCCTAACATCATATTTTTTAAACAGATCGGAAATAATTTTCATGTTCTCATCATTTATATTAAATAGATCCAAAGACCTAAAAAATATGTCAGTTGGATTATTTCTTACAGCTAACTGCCAAACCAAAGCTTCCATAAAACAACCAAACGTTACTCCCCGAGTTAAACGAAACATCTTGTATGTTATAACGCCCAAAACATACTTTAAATTAGGTGAGTAACCATTTCCTGCGTCTTGTCTTATCACAAAGTCCTTAGATTTTTTATATTCTGCTTTGGTCAAGTTTGATGGTTCAGAAACATCAATCACGAGTAATTTTTGATTAGGCTTACGAATTAAATCAACTCTTTCTTTTGTAAGTTTCACCACCTTACTATGGGTACACGCAATAACCGCATCTACTTTCCCTAGATCTTCATATGTAGTCGAAGTTTGAATGCCATATTTTTCATGCATTTTATCTAGTCTACTTTGGCTAGATCCCAAACCAACAATAGAAAATTTTCTTTCAACGAGATGTTTTATTATAAGCTCACCAAGCAAGCCATAGGGGCCAACCACACACACTCTACTATTATCAGGAGATAAACCTGCTTTATTAAAAGCTCTTAGAGTTTCACTTAATAAAAGAAAAAATGTGCCATTGTCACCTATAGTAAACAGTAGTCCGGGAAACATGTCCTTTATTTCCTCACCATGCAATCCAAATAATCTTTTTGTCGAAGCAGCCAATAATATTATCTTCGCTCCTTTTTCTTGAGCATATTCTATTGCAGAAATACATTGTTCTTTAGCTTTGATAGCTGTATGAGCATGTGAGATATCTTCACTTATGCTACATATAGCTCTTGTTCTGCCAGAAACTCCATGGAAGTAAAACCTAGGTCCATTATAATGTCCCATTGATGGTTTGTATCTACCTAAAAATAATTTTCTGTCAGTATCGTCTCTCATGTTTGTAACGCACACAACATCTAATGGCGATACTCTACGAAATTTTCTTAAAATAGTCCTCCAGTCGAATAAAGTGGCAAAAAAACGCCAAAATAAACCTAACATCTTAAACTCCTAAATTTATTTATAATAATAATTAATTTTCAATGTCCAATTTTTATCTTATTTCAAGATATTTTACCATAGCAAATATTACCGATTCTGTCAAATGCCGTTTTTGGCAATATTATATTATACAAAAAAATAACGCTAATATAAAACAAAAAGCGTTATGATAGGCCTTCTCTACTTCCTTACTTTTTGCCTTTGTGTCCAAC
>Ga0209211_10009083_pt1 | contig 13359 bp, 9 predicted proteins | sample RifGroA2_FD_183992 | JGI IMG/M metagenome (GOLD analysis project Ga0209211, IMG submission 183992) | Groundwater microbial communities from Rifle, Colorado, USA - Groundwater A2 (SPAdes) (version 2) | ecosystem: Environmental > Aquatic > Deep subsurface > Groundwater | place: Rifle, Colorado...
CAATGCAGATGCCATGGTCTACAGCACTGAAAAGATGCTTGGGGAAATGAAGGGCAAATTCCCTGATGAAAAAATTTCCAGCATCAGGGCAAAGTCAGATGAGCTCAAAGCGCTCCTTTCGGGCCAGGACAAGGATGCCAAAAAGATTAAGTCAAAGCTCGAAGAGCTCACTGCCGAGGTGCAGGAAGCCTCATCAGAGCTTTACAAGAAGGCTTCTGAAGCAAGGGGGGCACAGGGCGGAGCGGAGAGTGAAAAGCCTGGTGAAAATAAGAAGAATGCTGCCGGAAAGGATGGCAAAGTGGTTGACGCTGACTTCACCGAAGAGGATACAAAAAAGTGAACGGCTCAAAGGGACGGGGAAGGAGCAATTAAATTCCTTCCCTTCCCCACTGTTTCTGTTTGAATAATCGGATTATTAAAAATGGTGAATCGGATGGTAAAGGACTATTACGAAATATTGGGGATCGCGAGGAACGCGGGCGTTGATGAAATAAAGCGCGCGTACAAATCGCTTGCAAAAAAGTACCATCCGGACATCAATAAGGAAAAGGGGGCAGAGGAAAAGTTCAAGGAAGTGCAGCACGCATACTCAGTTCTCGGCGATGAGCAAAAGCGCAGGAACTACAACCAGTTCGGCGCCGAGGCGGAAAAGTTTCAGGGCTTTGAAGGCTTTGGCGGCGGCTTTAGGGCAGCTGACTTTGATTTTGGGGATATTTTCGAGTCTTTTGGCTTCGGGAAGAGCTTTACTGACATGTTCGGCGATGCATTTTCCCAGCAGGGCAGAAGGGGCCCTGCGCGCGGGGAGGACATTGCATTAAGGCTGAACCTGAAGTTTGAAGAGGCTGCATTCGGCGCAAAAAAGGAAGTTGAATTTGACCATGTGGCAGAGTGCCCCAACTGCAAAGGATCGGGGGCGACGCCGGGGACGAAAGTGCAGGAGTGCCCGGTATGCCATGGATCGGGAGTTGAATCGCAGACGCGCAGGACTCCTTTCGGGATATTGTCCACGCAGACAATGTGCAGGCGCTGCCAGGGAAGCGGAGAGGCATTTTCAGACCCCTGCCCGGTGTGCTCGGGAAGGGGAAGGGTGAACAAGCGCAGGAAAGTGACTATCAATGTCCCTGAAGGCATTGACACGGGCCAGCAGCTGCGCATAAAGGGGCAGGGGAATGCCGGGGAGCGCGGGGCAGGAAAGGGCGATTTGATTGCGATCATATATGTCGAGCCGCATGACATATTCAAGCGCGACGGGCCTGACATTTTCATGGAAGCGCCGGTTTCATTTAGCGAAGCCGCGCTTGGCAGCACCATTGAAGTGCCGACGCTCAGGGGCAAAGCCAGCCTGAAAGTCCCTGCAGGTACTCAGTCCAGCACCATTTTCAAGATGGCGGGCAAGGGCATCAGGGATTTGCAAAGTGGCGGCTATGGAGACGAATTCGTGAAAGTGATAGTGGAAACACCCGGGAAACTCTCAAAGCGCGAACGCGAACTCTTTGAGGAACTTTCAAAAGAGGAGGAAGTTTCCAGAAAGCGCAAAGGGTTCTTTGACAGGTTCAAGGGGATATTTGAATAAGGAAAACACAAAATTGACCGGGATTCAAGAGCATCTTGCATTAACTTTGCGCATATGGCATAGCAAGGGGCAGCAGGCTATTTTTTTACAAATATCCCTTCCTCAACCCTATAGCCCGGCATCGGCGTGTACCTGATCTTGAGGCCATTCCTTTTCAGGACATTGTAGAATTCGAAAGTACTTTCACGGCTGTGAGCAGTGTAAGGCGAAAAAGCAGCCTGCCTTTGCTGCCTGAACTTTTCGTCAAAAATGTAATTGTCAATGAATTTTTTGGTGGCATAAAGGGTCGTGTATCCGATCACCTTGCCCTGCAGGTCATTGACTGCAATGTGCAGGTAAGGAGTATTTGCCTCACCTACTTTGCTTAGATTTTTTAGAAATTTCCGGAGATCGGGTATGCTGGCCAGACAATTGAGGCGCATGTTCCCAAGCTCATCGGGAGTGCGCCCGGAGTATTCATAAAAGGGATGATTATGCAGGCTTGACTTTGAGCCGAGCGGTATGCTTCCCTCAACCGCGTTATGCCTGCTTTTTTTCGTAATGTTCTCAAGGCTGCCTGCCCTGCGCCACTTTGCAAATGCAACCTCATTTTGCGCTGAGCCTGTTGCTGCAAGAGCATTCTCAATGCGCTCTTTGGCGCTGGCCGGCATGCGTTGCGCAAAAGCTTTCCTATAATGTGCTTTCAGGCCAGGATTTAGCAATGAAAATCCGATTACTGGCACTGCCACCTTTTTCAGGAAATTTCTGCGTGAAAGTGACATGTACAACTAAGAGGATTATTCTATATTTAAGGCATGACGATAGGAACCCACCCTAAAAAAATTCCGGCACTTTTTGCAGGCGGACATACAGGGATAATATAAAAGCACAAATACTTGGACAAAAATATCAGCGGCCTTTTTACTTACCAGCCCGTTCGAAAAATGCACATCACCCCTCAAAGTGCCCAAACACGCAAAATCTTGGACAGCGGCGCAGGTGGCACTCCAACCGGAAAACAGCTAGCCTGTAGCAAACGGCGGATTTTTGATATTCCCGCCTTGAAGCCCTGCGGAAATGAAAAGGCTCACACTGGCTACATTCGGAGCAATCAGAAGGCAAGTGTTAAAAGGGGGTTTGGGAGTATATTTTTCTATGGAAACCATAACGATCTCAAAATCCGAATACGAAAGCCTCAAAAAGAAGGCCAGATTTGCAGATGATGTGCTTGTACAGCTGGAAAGCAGCTTCAATGATATGAAGGAAGGCCGGGTCAGGAAATGGTCTCACTGAATCATTCCCGCTAACGTTTTATATGCATCCAAATTCCTGATTATGGTATCAATGATTCTTTGCTGCCCTTTCTTATCGCCAAAAGCTGCGATTAGTACCTTGCGCAATTCAGGGTAAATCAGATAATAGAGGCGTTTATCCTCAAATTTCTTTTCCCGGAACCACTCAAAATGAAGGGGCTTTCCCGTGAATGGATTGCCGGCAAGCTTTGTAACAGTTTTCCTGACCCACGCCTGTTCTCTCTTGTCCAATGACTCAAACCGTTTTGCAAAAGTTTCTGTTTCAATAATTTCAAATGGCATGTGACCATCACAAATACGCCAAAATACCATTTTAATACCTATTCTGTTGAATTCTTAGTATTTGAATATCCCCGAATTGAAACAAAAAAAGTGTATTTCATGGCTCAAAAATCAGGCAGTACAAAGCTCAGGCACATTGACGAGGCGATGCAGCAGGCGGAAAAAAAATCCGCACCGAATGCCTCAGCGGCCAACGAGTTTTTGGCAATTGAAAGGAAATGGCAGGGCAAATGGGAAGAGGATGGCATTTATGCTTTTGACCCCGATTCAAAAGCGCAGGTGTTCAGCATTGACACCCCTCCCCCGACGGTTTCGGGCAGGATGCATTTAGGGCATGCATTCTCATACGTGCAGGCGGACTTCATAGCGCGCTACAAGCGCATGAACGGCTTTAATGTGTTCTATCCTTTCGGCCTTGATGACAACGGCCTTGCAACGGAGCGGCTTGTCGAAAAGAGCCGCAACATCCGCGCAAGGAATTTTTCGCGCGGGCAGTTCATCGCGATATGCCTTGAGGAGACGAAAAAATATGAGGGCCTGATGGTCAACGACTTTAAGGGCGTGGGCCTGAGCGTTGACTGGTCGCTTATTTACCGCACGATCGATTCTTTTGCGCGCAAGGCCAGCCAGAGGAGCTTTATTGAAATTTACAAAAAGGGCAGGGCATACCGCAAGGAAGCGCCGAGCATGTGGTGCCCCACGTGCGAGACAGCGATCGCGCAGGCAGAGCTTGAGGATGCCGGGCTTGAGAGCACTTTCAATGAAATAGCATTCAGGCTCGAGGACGGCAAGGACCTCATTATTGCAACCACAAGGCCGGAGCTGCTTTCAAGCTGCGTTGCGGTGTTCATAAACCCTGATGACAAAAGGAAAAAGGGGCTTTTGGGAAAGAGTGCGAAGGTGCCGCTCTTTAACCACTCTGTCCCGGTCCTTGAGGATAAAAGGGTCGATATCGCCAAAGGCACCGGCGTTGTGATGTGCTGCACATTCGGGGACCAGACGGATATGGAGTGGTATTTTGCATATAACCTGCCGCTTCGCATGAGCTTTACCCCTGATGGCAAGATGACGGCTCTTGCGGGCAGATATGAGGGGAAGAAAATCAAGGATGCAAGAAAAGAGGTTATTGCTGACCTGAAAGCTGCAGGCCTGCTGGTTTCACAAAAGCCCATAATGCATGCCGTGAAGGTCCATGAGCGGTGCAAGACCGAAATTGAGATAATGAACGCAAAGCAGTGGTTCATAAAGTACCTTGACCTCAAGGAAAAATTCCTGGAAATGGGCCGCGGGCTAAAATGGCACCCACAGCACATGAGGGTGCGCTATGAGAACTGGATCAATGGGCTGCAATGGGACTGGAGCCTTTCGCGACAGCGTTTTTTTGGCGTCCCTTTCCCCGTGTGGTATTGTGAAAAGTGCGGCGAAACCATAATGGCGGATGAAAAGCAGCTCCCTGTTGACCCCTTGCAGGACAAGCCCCCTATGCAAAAATGCCCCAAGTGCGGATCTGGAGGATTCATCGCTGAAAAGGATGTGATGGACACATGGGCAACCTCATCCCTCACCCCGCAGATCAATGCAAAGTGGATGGAGGATGAAAAGCTTTACAGGAAAATATTCCCGATGTCGCTGCGGCCGCAGGCCCACGACATCATCACTTTGTGGGCGTTCAATACAATAGTGAAAAGCCATTTCCATGCAGATTCGCTGCCATGGGATAACATCATGATCTCAGGGCATGCGCTCGACCCAAGGGGGCGGAAGATGTCAAAGAGCCTTGGGAATGTGATCAACCCTCCAGAGATTATTGAAAAGTATTCTGCGGATATGCTGCGCTACTGGGCTGCTTCAGGCTCGCTTGGGGAGGATCTGCCTTTTGCGGACAAGGAATTTGTCAGCGCGAAAAAATTCATGACAAAGCTGAAGAACGCCTCGGCATTTGTTGCAACGAAGGCACAAGGGGAGCGTATCGGGAATTTTGAAAATGAGAAAAAGAATTTTACCGGCCTTGACAGGTGGATTTTGAGCAGGTTTTCAAAGGTGAAGAAGGAAGCTGCGCAGGCACTCGGGGAATATGAGTTTTCAAGGGCGCTTGGCGCGATTAGGAATTTCTTCTGGCTTGAGTTCGCTGACTTTTATATCGAGGGGGTAAAGCACAGGGTTTACAATGATGCTGACCCGACTGCAAGGGCCGCAAAGCTCACTTTGCTCAAGGTGAACACTGAACTGCTCAAAATGCTCGCGCCGTATATCCCGCACATCACGGAGGAGATTTTCCAGTCAGATTACGCGCAGTATGCAACCCGCAAGTCGATACATCTTGAAAAGTGGCCGCGGCCAGAGCCTGAATTCATTGATGAAAAGGCAGAGGCTGCAGGCGAGGCTGCAAAGGGGATAATTTCCGCGCTGCGCAAATACAAGACCGAAAAAGGGCTTTCAATGAACGCCGAGATCGGTGATGTGCTTGTGTTTACGGAAAAAAATGGAAAGGATCTTGATGGAATCCTTGATGATGTGAAGCAGACCATGAAGGCGAAAGGCGTTTTTGTCTCGGACGGGAAGGGAAGCATTGATGCCGGAAACGGGATTACGATTGAAGTCAAATAGACACGGCCATTCACTTGGGGATATCTGCATGAAACGGGATTTTTTTGAACAATTGGCCCTGCAAAACTTAATAAATCCCAAAATCCTAAAGCTGTAAGTGTTTTGATAATGGGAAAATTCGGGAAAGCCGTTTTGGTGGTTGTAGTTCTCATCGGCGCATATTTCGGGGCGCAGCAGGCAGGGCTTATCGGCAGCAACATTCCAAGAATCCTTGAGCTTGATGCAAAATACGGGATAGGGGGCTCAAGGCTCGCGCCTGCAACGCTGCAGGAAACGCAGGAGTATGAAAAAGAGCTGCTGGCCATCGGGAGCCCGGGCAGTGAACTTGAAAGGGATATCATTGCGATAAAGATTGAGGGCGTAAAAATGCAGCAGGGCATGCTCGGATTTGCGCAGCAGAGGAAAAAGGTGGACGTGATGAACCCTGACTGCGCAGCAGCGGGGCCTGTGAGGGGCGCACTTCAGCAAGCAAGGGATGCGATCGCGCATGCAAAGGCTGCGCTTGAAAAAAGAAAACTTATTTCATCCGCGCAGGGGTTTGAATATATAACTTCAGGCGATTTTGAATCCTCGCTCAATTCATCAATAGCGGTGCTTGAAAGCCAGGCCACCATGCTCGAAAAGCTGTGTTAGGCGCTTTTTTTGCCTTTAAAGATGATTGATTTTAAGGTGATTATATGAAGCTGTTAAAGCAGGGCGCGGAAGCCAAACTTTTCATTTCAGAATATCTTGGAAAAAAATGCATGGTTAAGGTGCGCGAGCACAAATCATACAGGGAAAAATCGCTCGATGAAAGGATACTCAAGGGGAGGATGCGCTCGGAGGCAGCACTGCTCTCACGGGCGAAAAAGGCAGGAATCAGGACTCCTGTAATACAAAAAATCGATACAGGGAATTTTTCCATTACATGCGAATTCATCGAAGGGAAAACCCTTCGGGAAGAATTGCAGGAAGGCAGCCGCAACGCAAAGGCGCGCTGCAAAAGCCTTGGGGCGCTTGTAGCAAAGCTGCATTCAAACGGCATTATCCACGGCGACCTCACCACAAGCAATATAATCGTGCACAGGGGCAGGCTTGTCTGCCTCGATTTCGGGCTGGGGGATTTTTCCGCAAAGCCCGAGGACAAGGCAGTGGACCTTTTGTGCCTGAAAAAAATGTTCCTCTCCACTCATTTTGCTTTTCTGGAATGCTGGAAGGATGTTGAGCAGGGGTATTGCCGCAATTATGCTGGCGGGAAGCGCGTGATAGGGCAGATGGCAGCAGTGGAGTCGCGCGCGCGGTATTATTAGCAATACGGCTTGTGCTCACATCAAGGCAAGCTGCGCGCAGTACTTTTAAAAAAAAAGCGCTGGCTGCATTTTTTGGCACGGCGCCCATAATCTCGAAAATTCAGGTTTGCGGAAAAGAGGCAGTTTTTTATACCAAAACCGGCTATTATTAGCTGTTTGCTTTAGGGGCAGTGCGCAATGCTGGAAATTCTGAAAAGGCTTTATTACTCGCTTGAGGACATGTATTATGGAGTACTTGACAGGCTGAATGAAAAAGCACCCGTATATCAAATCGTGGATCCCATTGACAGGGTATTCCCTTCTTTTATCCTCTGCATTGCAGCCTTCTTTGCCATCCTCTTCATCATGTTTTCACTTTTCCTGGGCCAGTCAGGGGCTTTGGCAAAATTCGGTGTGCTTGACCCTTCCGGTGAGCCCCTTGAGGGGGCGGAAGTGGTGCTTGCTGCACAGGGGCGCGTACAGGAAAAGACAAGCGATTCTTTTGGCGAGTTTGAAACCGACCTTATCGGAAAAGGAATTGCGGTGCGCGCAAAGCACGATGGGTTTGAGGATTTCAATGACACCATTGATATAGAACCGCAGAAAAAATACACGATCAGCATGGGCAAAAAGGCCATCGTTGTTGTTTCGAAAAGGATAAGCTTTGAGCTGCGCGATGAGCAGCATGAACTGATTGATTCTGCAGCTTTGGTGTCAATGTCGTTTACGTGCAGTAAATACGTAAATCCCCCCTCGGTTTCGGGAAAGGGGGGCACCCATTCAATATCAGTCCAGTCAAATTGCGGCACCCTTACCGCAACAATCAACGCGCAGGGGTTTGACGAACTGAACAGGCAGGTGGATGTGCTGGCGCAGGAAGGGACTGTTGTGGTTGTGCTCTCAAAAAAACAGCTGTTTGCATCAGTGGGGGTCGTTGCCAAGGATGCGGAAACAATGCTTCCCCTTGAAGGCGTGCGCATCAAGTTCAAGAAGGGCGATGTGACTGCACTTGACGGGGGCACTACCGATTCTAGCGGCTCCAAGATAGTGCAGCGCGTTCCTGCAGGGGACTATGTGATTGAGGCAATACCTTCAGACAATGAGCATGTCATAACATTTAGCGGCGAGTTTTCAGTGACTGCCGCGCAGTTCTCCTCAGGCGAGCCGCTTTCAGTTGAGGTCCTTGTTAAAAAGTCTGAGGGCACAGCAAAGTCCTTATCAGTGAAATTCATTGATTCGCAGGACAGCAAGCCGGTAAAAGATGTGGAAGCCACGCTGGTAATCGAAAGCCAAAAGTCGGTAACGCTGAATTCCGGCGAGGATGGGATTGTAAAATTCGCAAAATTAGACGACAAGAACACATACTCGGTAATAGCGTATAATCCCAAGTATGTCCTGTTTGTGGCAAGGAACCTTAAAGTGAACACGGCACCTGTGGAAATAAAGCTTGCCAAGGCCACAAGCCTCAATTCAGGGGCTGCAAGGGTCATCGCCCTTGACTCGGCAGGGGCTGGGATAACGGATGCGGATATCCAGCTTTATTCAAGGCAGCTGCCTTTTTCCATACGCTCTGGAAAAACCGGGAGCGGCGGGAAAATTGACCTCACAGGGCTGCCGGCAGGGGATTATTATGCAAAAGCAGGCAAGGTAATTGACGGCATTGCCCATGAAAATAAATCAGACCAGAAAAGCATTACGGCAGGCAGCATGATTGAGTTCCCCATAGAACTTGTCGTGGCAAATGCGAATATGCAAGTCATCGTTAAAGGGGAGGATGGAAAGCCCATTGCAAATGCCAGGATCTTTTTCAGGGACTTTTTGAGCAGGGGCAACAGGCTTGAGGATAAAAATTCGCTCTCCGACGGCACCAGCGGAAGGGTCGAGCTGCGCGCAGCAAGGCCGCTTTACCTTGAAGTGTCAAAGCAGGGGTATTACACTTTCTTTTCTCAGCAGTACACTCTTGTTCCAGGCGAGACACGCACAATAAACATCACGTTGCGCCCTGCAGGCAGCGCCGGCCCGGACTTTGACATCCAGCTCAATGGCATTTTTGACGCTTCAGGGAGGAAAGCAAACAGGCTGGAGGAAAATAAGGAATACTTCTTCGGGTTTGAGATGGTGTTTTCAAAGCCTGCAACGGATGCAAAGGCGCTCATACGCACAGGGCTTGAAACTGAAAAAACGCCGGCTGACATAAACGTGCTGATAAAATCCGTATCCTCGGCAGGGGCTGCATTGTTCGCTTCATGTTACAGCCAAACAGACCAGTACGCAGGCTGCGATGGCGCGCCTGTGGATTTTACTGCCCTTGGGGCAAAACAGGCTGTGCTCTCGTTTGGCAATCCGTCCCCTTCAATTTATGAGATAGTTGTCAAGGTGAAAATAAGGGACATTGCAGCCGGGATGGAGGCAACAACACCGGTTGAAATTAGGTATGGGGCAAAGGCGCAAATTGGTGGCCAGCAGGCTTACCGCAAGGGCATTTCTGAGCTATACCTTTGGAGCATGCTGCTCAATAAGCCGTTCTGCACTTCGGAATGCGGATTTTTAATTGAGCTGAAGATACAGGACAAAAACGCAAAGCAGTTTGCGCAGGCTCATTCAATCCAAAGTGGCTCTGTCACAGAACTGCTTGCGGATGCAAACTATAATATTTATTATGAAATCACAAATCTTTCAAACGAGCCTGCAGGCGACCTCTCATTAAAGCTCACAAATGATAATGGCATCAATCCATCGCTCCTGCTCCCTTTGGATAATTTCCAGATCGGCCGGCTTGCATGGAATTCCTCTTTCAAAGGCAGCTTTTCGTTCTCAACTCCAAGGGCGGTCGAATCCACGGCACTTGATTTCAACCTGAGTGTCAAAAGGAAAGGGGACTTTGCAAGGGCGATTTTCAAAGTTACGGGAATAAAGCCGATGCAGCTCTCGCTCTCCCCCGGCTCGCTTTTGCCAAACCAGAAAAACACTATCGTGGTGAAGGCAACTGACGGGACAAACAACCCCGTGAAGAATGCTGACATTGCAATATATGAAATGCCGCAAGGGCCGCAGATAATGGCAGGAACGACTGATGATGGCGGCTTTTATTCCGCGCGCTTTGATGCCCCTTATGCACAAGGCGAATTTGATGTGAACGCCACAAGGATCGGCTATAGCCCTGCAAGCAAAAGGATTGGCGTAGGCGGGATTGAGCGACTTGCTGGGGCGCAATGCCTCACAATTGACGGCAAGCCGATTGGTGAAGCGCCGCTTGAAATATCGCAAAGGGGCGGCGAGAAGGAATTCACCCTTAAAAATTTCTCATGCAGCCAGGATGCCGCTATAAGGATCGGAAAGCACCCTGACAGTGACATGAGATTATCAAAGGGCGGCACGGAGTACGATTTGGCCTTATCGCAAGAATTTGTGCTAAAGAATAATGAGCAGGTGTCACTTAAGGCAAGGCCGCAAAACCAGTTCGGCGTGCACCCGCTCTTTTTTTCCGCAAAGCTTGGCAGCAGCGCCACCTGGCTCGATGCAGGGGCAGCGCGCGTGAGCATATTTGACAATAGCGTATGCCTTTTCCTCGAGCGCTCACTCAATGAAGGGGGCGTGGGGGGCGAAAAGTTCCTCGTGGACATGATGGGCGGCCCGCAGACACTTGAGTATATCAACAGGTGCTTTACAGGGACGCAGGAAGGGCAGTATCCTTCAAATGACATTTCCACAATGATGGATGAGAAAGTCCTTGTGGCCATTTCAAATTCCGTCAAAAATATCCCGCAAAGCCTAAGCAGGCAGCAGCTTGAGCTGCGCAATATCGGCCTGACATCGCAGGGGTACTTTTTGATCAGTGTGCAGGATTATGTGAAGGGTGGCCCGTGATGAGGCTGCAATGCCAGTTTTTTGCGCTTTTGCTGCTTGCATCAATAGCCCATGCGGATGTATTTTACAGCGGAAACCTTGCCATCGGGCTTGATTCCAATTCCCTTAATGCAGGGGAAACGCTGAAAGGTAAAGCGCTGGTGACGAATTTTGAATCCGCGGCATTCAATGACGCTTCGGTGATACTGGAAATCGTTTCGGGCAAAAAGGGTTCACTTGGCTACCCTTCACAGTTTTCAGATGAGGGGGAGGTAATTTTGGAAAAAGAGATTGACGGGCGCGTGGATGCAAAAGGCCAGCGCACAATCCCCTTTGAGATCACGCTGCCAAAAAACCTCACCGCAGGAACCTATACCCTTGATGCTTATTACAGGAACGGACGCGCGCCGATATCGGGGATTGCGCATATTTTCAGCTCGCCTGAAAGCGCTGAATTTGAGGTCCGGGGAACAGGGGGGGCGCTGCCGCATATAAATATTGTAAGGACTGCCACGCAGTTCAATGGCCAGACAGGGCCTGTGGGAAGCCCTGCAGCTGCCAATTCTGATATTGGGGGCAAAGTTTATGTGCGGAATTCTTCTGCCAAAAGCGAGGCGGTCACTGTTTGGGCGGGGATGTGCGACTGGGATGACACTTTGTGCAGCGGGTTCCTCTCACAGGATTCAAAAGAGATTGTTATTGAAGCGAAAGGGCTGGGCGCAGCAGGCCTGGCGCTCAAAGCGCCAGCCCTGCCCGGCGCATATGCAATAAGGATAGAGGCGCGCAGCAAAAGCGGGGAGATGCTTTCACTATATAGGAACCGGCTTATTGTCACGGGGCCGACAGCAAAGATATGGCACCTTGACATTGGTTCGCAAAAGCTTGAGCCTCAGAAGGGGGCGAAAATAACCGCGATGGTAGGCCCGACACCGGACCACTTTACGTTCCCTGAACTCAAGGATTTTGAGGTGAGGGTGTGGGTTGAGGGCGATGGCAGCAGGGTTTATGGGGGATCGCAGAAAATAGGTTCGCTTGCGGCCCGCGATGAGGCTATGTTGCTCGGTTTTGATTTCGCCCCAAAGTCCGCCCACTCATCTTTCAGGGTTTGCTCTTCTGTGGAAAAGGATTTAGTGCAGCTTGATTTGTATTGCTTTGATGTTTCCCCGATTGAAGATAGCGCTCCGGTGCCGCAGGGGGGCAGAATAGATGTGAAATCCGATTATGCCAAATCATCGGGCACATTGAGGCTGGAAGTGTGCGGATTTGGCCCTGATGGAAATCCCGATACGCTCGATGCATCCCTTGCGCTCTCCGAACTTGAGGGGGGCGCTGCCGTGAGGCAGGCAAGGATTTCTGGCGAGAATTGCCATATGGATTTTGTGAGGGTGGATGAGCAGACGCGCTACCTGCTTATAGTGGATGATTTCAGGAACCATACGCAGGTCAGCAGGGAATTGCTCTTTGGCGAAACGCAACTTTCATGCAACACGCAGGGCGGGGTCGTTTGTGAGGATTTCCAGACCTGCAAGGGGAAGAGGATTGAAGCCGTTGACACGGGCGCGTGCTGCATGGGGAGTTGCAGCGGCTCGCAGCCACAAAAGCAGGTTTTCTCCCAGGGGTTTCTGCCAGAGCCAAAGAGTGATAATACCCTCCTGCTTGCAGCAGGGCTGTTTGTTGTAATAATTGTTATATTGAAAATTATTTCCGGCAGGAATGATGAGAAATGGGGGGCGGAGCAATGAAAATCTATTTGCCATTGGCACTTGCCCTGATACTGGCATTTTTTACAGCAACACCGCTTGCCGCCCCTGTGTGCGGAGGGGGGCACTGCTATTTCTATCCGCCCGCAATGGGCAATGAGGGCATAATAAGCGCTTCGATGAAAATCGAATTCACGCCAAAAGCAGTGTCGATTCCTTCACAATCGCAAGATGGCAGGGCGGCTTTTGCAGTCCCGCAAGGGGCCCAGATGCGGATAACAGGAATCAGCACTTACGAGCAGAACTGCATTGACGGCGCGAGCGGCGATGCGCTTGTGGCGGTGAGGGTGATCGAGCTCAAAGGAAGCGGGGTTGAAACTGCCGGAAATTATGTGACCACTGCCGCAGAAGTGTGCAGGTGTGATGGCAGCAGGAATGTCGTGCAGGGGGCCACGGACAATTTTATCGCCTATAAATTCGCCACGGGCGGAAAATACAGCTTCCGGATCGAGTATGCAACGACAGTGAATGCAAGCCAGTGGAAGGCGTGGCGCGAAGTGGATGTGTTTGTGGCGCCGGGAAAACTGGAAGTGCGCGCGCCTGACAGCAACTCGGTCGGGGTTGCAAATAACAGGTATGAGAGGCAGGAGTTCGCCAAAAAGGAGTTCAGGTACTGGAAAATAAAAAATACCGGTGGAATTGACGTGAACATTACAGACATAATTGATGTGGGCTGCGAGAAGGAGTCTATCAGGGCAGGAGGGCTGATAAGTGGCTGCGGCTTCCCCAAT
>Ga0209211_10009084_pt1 | contig 13358 bp, 12 predicted proteins | sample RifGroA2_FD_183992 | JGI IMG/M metagenome (GOLD analysis project Ga0209211, IMG submission 183992) | Groundwater microbial communities from Rifle, Colorado, USA - Groundwater A2 (SPAdes) (version 2) | ecosystem: Environmental > Aquatic > Deep subsurface > Groundwater | place: Rifle, Colorado...
CATAAAATATCCCATGGCGAAAGTCATGAGAAAAATCTTCATTACCGTATTGGAATTACGTAGGAATAATATTCTTACACTTACAGCAAATAGAACTAGACCTGAAATTGCATACAAATAGACAGTTTTGATATTTGGCATAAATTGTTTTACAAATATCTGAAAGCTCAATGCCATATCTGTTGGAGTACTTCTTACCGCCTGGGGATAAAACACCGTCCCAAACATTGCTAAAAATGTATTGGATAAAAATGGTTCCGGACTTAAAAAAAGATAAAAGGCGATTAAGAAAAAAGGTATGAGAAAAAAAATAAATTTTATTTTTAACACTGTTCGAATATTCTTATCTATAAAGAACAAAGGAAGAAGTATCAGAAGATTTTGCTTGAAGGAAAAAAATAGTGCCAAGGAGAAAACAGAAAGTGTATATTTCTTTTTTTGAAAGAAATAATAGAAAAGAAGAAAAAAAGAAAATATAATGGGGTCCAGGTACATGTGCTCAAGCATATAAAATGAGCGGGGTAAAAATAAAAAAGTTGCAAGCAAAATATCAAGATGATGATTTTCAATTTTATTCTTAAATAATTTTTTCAATATTATGATTGAGAGGAAATTAAAAAAAATAATTGCATACCTTGGGTCATGGAATAGGATAGAAAAAGGAGAAGTAGCAATAAAACTGAAAGGAAGGTAGTGAAAATGATTGTCAATTTGTGAGTAGGTTCGAGTGTATGTAGCAATATACGGATTTTGAAAAGAAAGCAGTTTTTGTCCTACCTGCGAAAAAACATCAAATGTGTCGACAATCGGTTTGGGTGATCCCCACAGCGTCCACATTCCCAAAAAGAGGTAAAAAACGAGGATGATAGGGAATATGTTAAATCGTTTCTTCCAAGCATAATGATTGAAAAAAAGGAAGGCCACAAAAGTAAAAAACAACATAATTCCTATGAAAGTACTGACTTTATTTTGATATAATCCTCCATAGTAGAAACATGCATAAAATAAAAGAATAAAACAAACCTCAATAGTCAAAGAGGCGCCGATAAAATTAGGTTTATTGTCTCGTATGAGAAATACAAAAATCAAAGACAACAATAAAAGGGATAAAAGGGTAAAAAATCCGAGGTTCGGCGTGATTGCGAAAAAGAATAGTATCAATATCAAGCCGTATATTCCGTTCATTTTGATCATTGTAACATATGTGTTATTTTTTCTCTTAGTGAGAGGAAAACTTCTCTTTACTCCCGATTTTGACCGAAGCGATGCCTTTCACCTTAATGTATCTTTAAAATATTACCTTGCGCTTGTGCTCAAGCAAAACCGACTCCCCTTTTGGACGAATTTGTTGCAAGGTGGCTTTCCTCTCCTTGCCGAGGGACAGATAGGTGCGCTGTTTCTCCCCAATATTTTTTTCCTGCGCTTCTTGGATTTTCCAAGCGCATACAACGCGCTTTTTATTTTCGCTCTACTTTCATTAACTCTGGGTATGTATGTACTACTGAGGAGTCTTTCTACCTCAAAACTTCTTGCACTTTTGTACAGTTTCACTTTCACTTTTTGCGGTGCAATCAGTTTCCGGTGGGTGCATCTCAACGTGTTACAAGCACTTTCTTTGGCTCCCCTATTATTTTGGAGCGTTTTAAAATGGCACCGGATGAAGCAAACGCGTTATGCATACTTAGCTGTTTTATTATCCTCACAAATGATATTTGCCGGACATATGCAGATTGCATTTATCGTATTTCTCGCACTTTCGTTGTGGTACTTTCTCGTTCTATTAATCCAGTTTGCTCAGTTAAAAAAGATCTTTTCTCCCTATTTTCGCTTTACATTTATATTAGTTAGCGCGTTTGTTATTGCTCTCCCTCAGATAATTCCCACATTTCAGTTAGCTCAGTACTCTACTCGAGGGATTGTTGGGGGCTATCAATATGCGACCCAGTACTCCATGCCGGGAAATCACCTGGTATCATTTATTTCTCCCTATCTGTATGGTAACCCAAAATTGGGAACGTATCCGGAATTTCCCTCAAACTCCGGTGTGTTTTGGGAAAATACCCCCTACATCGGTGAATTGCTGTTCATTCTTCTTTGCATTCTTTACGTGTATTTACTCATAAGAAAGAAGACAAATATTCAAATAAACCTCTATTTCTTTCTTGCTTTATTCTTTACCCTATTTTCTCTGGGAAAAAACTCCCCTCTTTATTTCATGTACGATATATTCCCTTTTAATGTCTTTCGGACCCCGGCTAAGTATTTATTAATGGCAGTTTTCTTTCTTATTGTTGGTGCATCATTGCTCACTCAACATTTTATTGATATGAATAAAAAGCCCTTTTTTAAAATCTGTGTGTATTTGTTATTGTTCTGTAACCTAACAATTCTTGTACATACCACTTTTTCCTACCATATTTTTGTAGATGCAAAAAAAGTATTAAGTAAGCCTATCATTTCTGAAAAAATTGATGCACGCGATACGTATCTCACATTCGGCTTTGACCGAGTATGGCATAACTATTTTGCAAAAAATGGATGGAAAACAGGTAAAGACATGGGCTCATACCTGTCAATGAATAATTTTCTTATACCCAATTCTGGTCTTATATATGGAAATAAATCATTTGATATCAATACGGGTGGATTAAGATTGCGAAGGGTTGATTATTTCATTGACCGCATCGGAGAGGCTTTATTTGCAAGTAATTCAGCGATGTTTTCATCTCTTTCTGCGAAAAACCTATTGGATGTTGGAAATATTAATACGATAATTTTATCAAAGCCAATCGTACTCCCCTCTTTTGATAAAAATCAGAAGATTAATGAGGGGAATGTTGTATATCTCTATAAAAAAACAGCAAACACTTTACCCTATTATATACCGCAAATCGGGCATTCGATAAAATACCTTGATGATTTTATTAGTCTGAATAATAAAGGTCTTATCTCAACTAGCGAGGCAATGGTTGAGGGATATAAGGATTTTAAGCAAGACGAGTGGGGCGGAGCGGTTTCACACAATGAAAGCTCAGATAGATTAATCTTGAACACTTCATTTGCTCGTGATACATTTGTTGTATTAAGAAGAAATTGGTATCCAGAATGGTTTGTAGAAATTGATGGCAAATCAACACCCTCATATCGAGCAAATTTGATTCACGTAGGCGTATTAGTTCCCAAAGGCAATCATAAAGTCATTTTGTCATACAAACCGATATTTTTTTATCAAGGAATAATTATCGCTCTCGGCTACATCTCGTTTATTGTTCTATTAAAATTCTTTAAGCGGGGTTTTTGAAGTGTCAGAGCTATTATCCATGATTCTATCTACTTTTTTGAGATTTGGATTGTTTTTTTCACATTTTTCATAATAATCTTTCAGTGAAGGCAATAACCCTGGATTTTCGTAGAGGTTGTTCAAATCTATAGAATTCAAATAAAATTTGGCATCCTCACACTTCATCTGGTATACCAAAAGATTCACGAGAATTAATTTTGTTCTGATGTCATCTTTACGATATTTATTTATGATATTCTTAACAATCAATTCAGATTGCTCGCTATGACTCGAGGCAAACAAAAGTTTGCTGTAATTGAAATAACTATTTATATAATGATCTTGTACCACGTTGAGATGTAGTATCTTTCTTAATTCAGCATCCATTTCTGGTATTTTGTAAACACTGCTCCATAAGCGTTTATTTTCTTTCAAGAGTGTTTCGCTTTGTGCTGTGGATGTCATCTCTGTTTCGTAGTATTTCCATAGGAGCCCATATGGTTTCCAAGTTCCGCCTCTCGCGTTATCAAAATAGATTCCAAAGCGGGAGTTGCGTCTAACAAAATCGCTTAGATCTTTATTCTTGTCATATGATTCGGGTATGGAAAGTTCCGGATACTTAATACGTATTTGATCTCGATAATATTTTTTATCTAGTATATTGATAAAAATAAATTTAATATCTTTCCGATATCCCTCAGCGAAATGATAATACGCAGTCGTAAAATAGCTGTTGTCTGCTCCTACAAAGAATATGGCGCCTCTTGGAACCGTATCGAGTAAATTTTTAGCATAAACGTCAAAATAATCAAGCCTGGGAATCTTTTTTATCACTTGATAATTTTGATACATAATAATACTTAAATAGGCCGCCAGAAATAAACAATATCCATACATAATTATTCTTTTAAGAACGTAATTTTTTACCCATTTGTGGGAAAAATTTGATAATATCCGATGTGAATAAGCGACTCCAAACGCAAACGGAATAATAAAAAGTAAGTAAATAGGAATAAGAAACCGCTCATACATGGCAATGGTAAATGATGTAACAAGAGTGAAATTGGTATAAAAGAGAAAAAAAAGATGCGTGAGCAAAGTGATTCCAACGAAAACAAAAATTTGGTTGTTTTTTTTCTTGAGGTAAACAATTCCTAATATGGCAAAAAGAAGTCCTATTATCCGAAAATCATGAAGAATAAATATGAAAAAAGAAAAACTATCAAATAACTGGTTTGTTATGCTCCCAGATGAGCCCATGTATGCTTTAAAAACTCCATAGGTAGATCTGGTTATGAGGCGTATAAAACCATCCATAGTTTTTGCATTTTCCCAATCCAGTGGAGGGGAATATTTACTTGCGATTATGGAATATAAATAAAACGAAGTTCCAAGTGCAAATGATAGGACGATAAAAAAAAGTACTCTTTTTGTAAATTTTTTGTATAAAAAATCTTGCCACTTTGATTTAAGCAAATAGAGCCATCCGGGAATAAACAGAATAAAAATATGATGATGGCTTACCCCAAGCCCCAATAAAAAAAATATGAAAGAAAGATAGAAAATATTGTTCTTTTTTGAGTACCGTAATATGAGAAATGTGATTGATATGACAAGTAAATTGTGGAGCGAAAATACCTCAGGTATCTCCGCATACAACCAGATAGGAAAAAGAAAAATGAATAGAGTTGCAGAAAATAAAGAAATTAATTTGGGAATTCCAAGTTGCGAGAGTAGTTTGAATAATATATAACTAGTAACGATGGTAGAAACTGATGAAATCAGCGAAACTTTCCAGGGGGTTGAATAAAAGGGTATTACATAATTTATTACACGGGTAAGAAATGAATATAATGGATAACCGGGGGGATGCGCAACGCTTAATGTGCGGGCAACGAGAGAAAATTCAGCACTGTCTCCTCCAAAAATATAATGAGATTGATTGACAAGGAGAATAATAAATAGAAAAAGATAATAGAGAAAAATCATGTTCTACTGGACACACCAGAAACATGATTGACCACCTGCGGCCGAAGTACCTCCAGCTGTACAGTCTGCAAAGGTTGTCATCGTGCCCTCTTGGCCTGCAATGGTACCAAATTTGGTGTTTGCATCTACTCTAAATGATTTTGATCCAGGTTGGAAACAAACCATTGCTCTCTGTGTGTTGGTATCGTTTACCGCAGTAATAAAAATTTTATTAAGTTGATCGCTTGCAAGAGTAAAGAAGTCTTGTTTTAACTCACCAGCGTCAATAACGGATTGAATAGCATCATATGCAGTCCCTGCCTGACCAACAGAACCCCATACAAGTGTTGAAAATGGGAGTGAACCACCTTTAACTGACGCATATCTTACGAATGATCCAGAAATTTCTGCAACCGTGTTACGAATACCAGTGTCAGTCCCCTTTTTAATTTGTTCAAGAGGATCAAGTGCGGCAAGCAATGCAACTGCTAATGCACCAAGAAGAGCAATCACGATCAAAAGCTCAATAAGCGTAAAACCACTTTTAAAGTTTTTCATAATACATTCATATTAGTAAAAACTATTAGTTGTTGTCAAGGGGTATTTAAATTTTATTTAAAGGCAGACGTTAGGTTATATATAGGAGTAATTACGGAAATAACTAGAAACCCTACCCCTACTCCCAGCACCACAAGAATAAGAGGTTCAATAAGGGTGGTTAATGACTTGACCGCAATCTCAGACTCCGCTTCAAAATACCGTGATATGCGCATAAGCGTATCGTCAAGTTTCCCGGTCTGTTCACCTACGGTGGTCATTTGCACCAGAATGGGAGGATATATTCCCTCATTATCCATGGAGGTTCCGAGAGCAAAACCCTTTTCAACTTGTTTATATATATTTTTAAATGAGTTTCGGTATACCAAATTTCCTGTCGTTTCAATAATAATGCTTAGTCCATCCAGAATAGAAACTCCCGAAGCTATCAGGATAGCTAAAGTTCGAGTTGTGTCTACTAGCGATGATATGCGAATTAAAGAGCCAAAGGCGGGCATTCTCAGGGACACCGTATCAAAAAGGAGTCGACCTTGATTGGTACTCGTATATTTTTTAAATAAACTAATCGCAAGAAAAACGCCAATGATAATGAGCGGCCAAAACCGCGATGAAAAATCTGAGAGTGCTATAAGAATCTTGGTTGAGGCAGGTAAATCGACATTAAAATCTTTATAAAGGCCAAGTAGCTTGGGGACAACAAAAGTGATCATAACAAACATAACACCCAACATACCAATTATCACAATTACGGGGTAGGTTAAGGCGCTTTTGATCTTTGCGTTAAACTCGCGCTGTTTTTCAAGATTTTCGGCAAGTTTGAGCAATATTTCACTTAGTTTACCTGAGGCCTCACCTGACTTTACGAGTGCAATATATAAATTGGAAAAATGCTGAGGATATTTTTGAAGGGCTGACGAATAAGTGTTGCCTTCGGTAACTTCCTTATTAAGACTTTGTACAAGAGCCAAAAGTTCCGGTTTTTTTATTTGCTTTTCCAAAATACTGAAGCAATCAATGAGGGTGAGTCCAGCGTTAAGCATGATTGCAATTTGGCGCGTGAAATCAACAATATCAGTAAAATTGATACGATTAAATATTGAGTCAAACTGAGGGAGAAGTGATTCAATCTTTTTTACTTCAATAGGGATATATCCATTTTTTTTAAGAAAATTGACCACTTCCTGAGACGAGGCAGAACTAAGCTTTCCCGTAACAACTTTGTCTTTTTTTATCGCCTTGTACCAATAATTCATGCTTAAGTTATAAACTTCTCGATCAAGTTCTTTCGAATTGCGTGTTCAATAGCAGTTTCCTTCGAGATTTGACCTGCTTTGTAAAGTTTCGATAAATATTTTTCAAAAAGGATAAGTCCTTGTTCTTCCCCTGTCTCAAGGACATTATCAAGCATAAAGTTCTTCCCGTCACGGATGATAGAACTGACGGAAGGAGTATTCATGAGAATTTCAAAACAAGGGATGCGCGATAGGTTTGAGATATCAGGAATAAGTCGTTGTGCTACGACACTGATCAAAGATGAAGCAAGGGAGGATCGTATTTGATATTGTTGGCTTGAGGGAAATACATCAACGATCCTGTCTATTGCGTCTTTTGCGGAGCCGGTGTGAAGGGTTGAGAATACTAGGTGTCCCGTTTCAGCAATTGTCAAGACGAGTTGAATAGTCTCATAGTCTCTCATCTCCCCTACAAATACAACATCCGGGTCCTCGCGTAATACCGATTTGAGCGCAGTGGACCAGGAAAGAGTGTCCTGATGAAGCTCTCTTTGGGATATGATGGATTTTGCTTGAGGATAAGTAAATTCGACGGGGTCTTCGATTGTTATGATATGTCGAGCAGATTTTTCATTAATTTCATTGATGATGGAGGCCATAGATGTCGATTTCCCTTCACCGGTTGGCCCAGTAAAAAGTATGAGGCCTTGTTTGTATGACGAAAAACTATGAAAAATGGAGGGAAGGCCAAGCTCATCTATTGTTTTAATATGACTTGGAATCAATCGGAAAGCTCCGCTCAAGCTTTTTTTACTGGTGTATATGTTGACCCTAAACCTGTTTCCTGTGTAATCCCAACCAATATCAATTTCCTTGTTCTCTATTAAAAATTGATGTTGTACTTGATTGAGAAGAGGAATAAGAAGTTTTTCGGTGTCTTCCCCGGTCAGTATGCCAAAATCCCGAAGCGCTAAAAGCTCATTATTTATGCGTATCGTAGGATAATAGTGCGGTACAATGTGAAGGTCTGAAGCCTTTTTATCTACCGCAATCTGTAATAAGTCGTTAATTTCCATACATTGTTTCGTAATATATAACGTTTAAACTTCGGCAATCCGAAGTACCTCTTCAATAGTGGTAATCCCATCGAGTGCCTTCAAATAACCATCCTGTTTCATAATAATAAGACTTTCTTTCAAACCCTGTTGCTCTATTTCCTTAGCTGAGGCTGAGGAAAGAATAAGTTTGTTGATGGCTGGTGTGATTTTTAAAACTTCAAATATGGCAACTCTTCCCAAATACCCTGAAAAGTTGCATTCGGTACATCCTTTACCCCGAAAAAGTTTCATCGTCTCACCCTTGGTATATTTTGATGGTAAAAGAGCTCCTAATACGTTCATAATATTCTCCTTTATCAGAGGGGTTGGCTCATATTCTTCCTTACACGTATCACAGATGCGCCTGGCAATTCTTTGGGCCACTGAGGCGGAAAGGACGGATGAGATAAGAAACGGCTCTCCTCCTAAATCGATGAGACGAGGTATTGCTGTGGCTGAATCGTTTGTGTGAAGGGTTGAAAATACAAGATGGCCGGTGAGTGCGGCTTGAATGGCCAACTGAGTGGTCTCTTTATCCCGGATTTCTCCAACCAGAATAATATTAGGATCCTGCCGAAGAAAAGAACGAAGTCCGGTTTCAAAGGTGAGTCCTGCTTGTGGATTGACCTGCACCTGATTGAGACCTACAATCTGGTATTCGACCGGGTCCTCAAGGGTCACAATGTTGACCGTTGGCTTATTTAATTTAGTCAATATGGAATAGAGGGTTGTTGTTTTACCCGAGCCGGTTGGTCCCGTGACAAGGATAATACCATAGGGCTTGGTAATTGCCTCTTCTATATCTTTTAACTGAGTTCCCCTCAAGCCTAATTCTCCCAGCTGAGGCAATCCCCCCGTCTTTTTGAGAAGTCTCATAACAATTTTTTCTCCATGGACGGTGGGGAGTGATGATACACGAAGATCAACTTCTTGATCCCCCATTTTGAAATTAAATCTGCCGTCCTGGGGAATGCGCCGCTCATCTATTTTCATTTCTGAAAGAATTTTAATTCTTGAAATGAGCGAATCATGAATAGTACGGGGAAGAGTCAGTTTTTCCTGCAAAACACCGTCGATTCGATACCTAACACGTGTCTTATCTTCCTCCGCTTCAATGTGGATATCTGAAGCCCGTCCTTTCATGGCAAACTCAAGTATGGTGTCAACAATTTTTGCTATGGGGGCTTCTTTAACCACGGTTGTTGCTTCTTTCTGTTTGATTACATCGTTTGAAACTTCAGCAAGTGCTTCCTTCACTTCAGGAGATAATCCATGTGAATAAGACATGCTAATTCCGTGCAAAATATCATCAATATTTCCTAGGGTGAGGACCACTCTTTTATTAGTTTTTTTTTCTAAAAAATCATTCAAGTTAAAATTGAGAGGGTCACCCGTTGCCACATACACCGCCTCAGACTTGGGGTCATATGCGTAGGGAAGCACACTATATGTTCGTGCAACCGATTCGGGAATCAAATTAAGAGCCTGGGGATCTGCGGCTGAAGCGGAAATGTCAATAAAGGGAACATTGAGAAAGAATGCCTGAGTTTTAAGAACGGCATCTTTTTTTATAGAGCTATGTTTGAGGAGATATTCATAGATAGGTAGATTTTTATTCAAAGCATCAATCTCAATCCGCTCCCCTTGTGCTTCATCGATGACATGGTTTTCTATTAATTTAGAAATAAATTGTTTTGGTGAGATTATCATAGCTATCTATAAATATAGTTTTTTTTCTGATAGAATTCAATACGGATATGATTCCCCAATTAGTTATACTGTCATCAAAAGATAAACAAGACAAGTATCTTGCCGATTTGGTCACATCGTTATCACTTACCTCATATGATGTATTCAAAATAGCTCCGGAAAATGATAAAACAGGTTTGGGAATTGACCAAATCCGTACTCTTTCCGAAGTCATACTCACTCAAACAACCACACAACGGATTGTTGTTTTATACTCTTTTGAAACGGCATCTTTAGAAACACAGAACGCTCTCCTCAAAATACTTGAGGAGAAAACGTTACATAATGTCTTTATTTTATTCACCAGCAACATTGAAAGGATTATTCCAACAATCAGATCAAGAGTACAAGTAGTTGTCTTGGATGAAAAGAAGAAATATCTTGATAAAAACCTGACGTCTCCCATGCAAAGACTCTTCGAGATGCTTCAAAATCCCAAGAGCAATTCTTTTTTACAGCTGAGTACTTTCTCGATAAAAACGAGGGAAGATGTCCTATTGTTCATTGATAATTTTATTTTATTTCTGAAAGCTCATCTCAAGGGGAAAAACGCAGACAAAATTGTTGAGATTTTAAAAAAGGCAATGCAAACAAAAAATAATATTCTTTCACTCAATGCCAATCACCAACTCTCCCTTGACAATCTATTGATTTTTGCCCATAAAACAGTTAGCATAAAAGGTAGATCATGAAAAATAAATCTGCCTTTACTTTAATTGAGGTGTTGGTGGTAATAGCTATTCTGGCAGGACTTGTGGCGATCCTTTTTCCTAACTTCATGGATGTGCGTGAGCGTGCCCGTGACAGTCAACGAAAATCCGATTTAAAAAACTACCAAAAAGCCCTTGAGTTTTATAAAGATAATCAATCTCCTCCAAAATATCCGGAGGACGCATCGTTTCCCCTCCCTTGTACAAACTGGACAGTATCTGGCTTTCTCTATATAGCTAAAACACCCGGGGAGCCGACCGGTAATTGCACAACAAACGTAAAAAAATATTTTTATCATAGTTACGCACCGGCTGATCCGCTACGCTACGACATGTATGCATGTTTGGAAAATAAACTTGACCCTGAAGGAGGTTCGGGTCCTGCAACCTCACCTTATTTTGATACACAAGCAGGCTACACATGTGTAAGCGGTGTATATTATAAAGTTTCTGAACCATAAATATGTCAATTCAAAAAAGTAAATTCACCACTGCCTTTACCCTTATTGAAATGCTTGTTGTTTTAGGAATTATAGCCATTGTGATTACGATTGCCTCCGTTTCTTATTCAACCGCCCAAAAAAAATCTCGTGATTCACGACGCAAGAGCGACTTAAAAGCAGTACAAAGTGCATTTGAGCAGTATTACTCGGTATGCGGATTCCAATATCCGGCAGTAGTAGGCGGATTTGTTCCGACCATCGGATGTGCAAGTCCAGCTACCGTTTTTTTACCCACTTCTCCTCCCGATCCAAAGAATGGTACTCCCTATCTATTACCGACTAGTTCAGCTTCTGAATATCAAGTTTGTGTGACGCTTGAGTCTGAAAGTCCGTCAGGTTATTGCGTCATCAATCAACAATGATAGTTATGAAAAAATCACATAAAGGTTTCTCGTTTATTGAAATCCTCGTAGTTGTTACCATAATTGGAATAATATCTTCTGTTGGTATGGTAACGTATACGGAATTTATCAAGCAATCACGGGACGCAAAAAGGAAAGGCGACTTAGAACAAATCAGAGGTTCACTAGAAATATACAAGAGTAAAAATAACGCTTATCCTCTAACAGCTGAGGTAATATTTGGATCAGACCTATGCGATCCTCTTCCTGGGGGATGTGGGGCGGGAACTTATTTAAAAAAAATGGCCAACGATCCAAAAACAGGAACATATGTGTATTATTACTTAGGCGCAACCGGCTCAGACTATACATTAGGTGCTCACTTAGAACAGGGGAGTACATCAAACTGCGGTACAAACTGCGGAGGAGGGGTACAAGTATGTAATTATTGTCTTGGACCCTATGGCCAATTATAAACAGCAACGCACAGGCAGCTTCACAATCATAGAGCTGATAATAGTCATCGCTTTCATCCTTCTTTTTACTGGTTTTTCAATTGGTTATTATAGTCAGTATACGGAGCAAAAAAAATTAGAAAGTGCCGGACGGAAGATCAGTAGCCTTTTGGATTTAGTGCGTGCCAAGACTATTTCAGGCGACTCATCACTCTGTGGTATGACGGATCCAACCACTGCAAAAGTTGAGTATTTTAGTTTCTCAATTCTGAATGGCGAAGAGTTTGCTCTTGAACCGAAATGCGTCGTGGGGACTCCTACCCCCATATATTATTTAACTGAAACAAATATTATATTTCCAACACCCACATTGTCAATACCTTTTTTTTCTGTATCGGGAGGTGCAACCTGTAGTTATATTTATTTAAAAAACACCGTGTTATCCGGTGCTAGTGCATGCCGATATGTTAAAGTGTCAAGCACCGGTTTAATAAGTGAGGACAGTTGCGCAACTTGTGCTACCTGTCCAAGTTCATGTCCATAATTCAAATGAAGCACAACAAAAAAACTTCAGCATTTTCTCTGATTGAAGTCCTCATATTTGTAGTCGTTTTCTCTCTGTTTTTTATCACAGCCGCATCCATTGTTACCTCAACCTTGCGCATAACAAAAGAGAATCAAAATAAAATTAAAGCATCACATTATGTCGAGGAGCTTCGTGAATGGTTACGCTCTGAGAAAGAAACAAATTGGGGCGGGTCAATATATGTAGGGTCCATAAACAGCTTTACCGAGCAAGTGTCGCAGTCTAGTCCAACGACTAGTTTTTGTTTTAACTCATCTCCTATTGCAACATGGCCAGCAAGCGGTACTTTTAATTGCGAGTTTACTTTGGATAATCAGTTCAGGCGGATTGCAACATTTTCAGCTACTATCGTAAGCGGGTTTGTAAATCAAATTTCAGCCAACATTTCGACCGAATGGAAAGATGGAGAGGAAATACGTTCAATACCTTTACAATCCGTTTTTTCAATATGGGAATAAAAAATAAAAGCTTCACATTAATCGAGATGGTGGTGGTAGTTGGTGTATTGGGTTTTGCTCTTCCCGTCCTTTTTTCGATCATTTTTCTCATCATTCAGCAGCAGGCGCGTATTTATTCCCTTCAAGAGCTTAAAAAACAGGGGGACAATGCATACTATACGATAAAAACAACCGTCAAACAATATGCCACAACCATAACCGATCCCACGCTGTATCCGACCATCCTTTACCCCACCATCATAGATGTATGTCCCATTTATCCAACCCCATCCCTCACCCCTGCCCCTTTTCTCTTTATGTTTGATAAAGCTGGAATTGGCTTTTCCTATATGTTCTTAAATGACAAAATAGCATCAAACAGTCCGGGAAACGCAATCAGCAATGTTTACTTGACTAATGATAAAGTGGTGGTGTCTGACCT
>Ga0209211_10009087_pt1 | contig 13354 bp, 11 predicted proteins | sample RifGroA2_FD_183992 | JGI IMG/M metagenome (GOLD analysis project Ga0209211, IMG submission 183992) | Groundwater microbial communities from Rifle, Colorado, USA - Groundwater A2 (SPAdes) (version 2) | ecosystem: Environmental > Aquatic > Deep subsurface > Groundwater | place: Rifle, Colorado...
CGACGTCCCCGGCGTCATCCACCACGTATATGTCGTCGCCCTTGCCGCCTTCCAGCCGGTCCGCTCCCGTGCCTCCGTCCAGTACGTCGTTCCCGGCATAGCCCCGCAGCACGTCGTTGCCGCCAAAACCGGTCATGAGATTGTTGCCGGAGTTGCCATTGATAAGATTGGCCAGACCGTTGCCAACGCCATCGCTGTCCTGCAGGCCTGTAAGCGTGAGGTTCTCGACGTTGTCTGGCAGCGCGTAGGAAGCGCTGACGCGAACCTCGTCGATGCCTTCGTTCGCCAGTTCGACTATGGTTTGCTCATTTGTTGCAGCGGAATCTGTGCCGCTAACAAAATAAACATCATCTCCAGCCCCACCTGCCAAGGTGTCGTGCCCACCGCCCCCCTGCAAGGTATCGTTGCCGTCGCCCCCGGTGAGGAGATTGTTGTCGGCGTTGCCATTGAGAACATTGGCCAATTCGTTCCCGGTGCCGTTGATGGCCGCCAATCCGGTTAGCGTGAGGTTCTCGACATTGTCCGGCAGCACGTACGAGGCAGAGCTGGTTACCAGATCAATGCCTTCCCCAGCAAGCTCAACAATGCTTCCTGCGGTACCAAGAGCCTCATCAGTTAGCGCCCAACCGCCAGAATAATTGTAGTTAAGTCTGACCAAGGTAACAGGGGCATCGGCTGAAGCGCGAGTTTGAAAGCTAATCGCGAAGCTATTCAAAAAAGGCGCGTCCCCGCTATAGTCGATTTCGATTGCTTCAACGTCTACTTCGCTCGGCTGATAGCTTGCTGCAGATGCGACCGCTCCAAAGTGCCATCCAAGCTTGCTGACGTCAGTGTAGCGACCAACTTGCAGAGGCGCGCCAAGGCCAACCGTGTCAAACCCTAGCAAGAATCCAGACCCCCCCTCAATGGCCAAGCTTGGAGCGTTGGCCAACAAGCTCACTGAGTCTACAAGCCCATCGCCCGTCAAGTCCCGAAGTTGATGTGAAAAACCATTTGAGCGGTACGCTCCTCCTCCTAGCGCGAAGGTCCCGTAAGTAAGACCGTACGTTCCTGCTGGCCAGTAGGCGCCTATTGAGGAGGAGGGAGCACCAGAAATGGTAAGTGTGTTTGGAGTGGTGGCGAGCGTGCTAATAACGTAGGTGTCATCGCCCGACCCACCGACCAAGGAATCTCGTCCGCCGCCACCAATCAGCGTATCGTTTCCGGTGCCACCAGTCAGTACGTTGGCGTTATCGTTCCCTCGCAAAACGTTGTCAGCACTACTGCCCGTGCCGTTGATCGCTGCGCTTCCAGTGAGTGTAAGGTTTTCAATATTGCCCGGCAATGTGTAGTAGTTGACGGCAGCGATAACGGTATCCTGGCCCTCATTCGCGTTCTCCGTTAGGATGTCCTGAGGGGAGTCGACGACATAGGTATCGTCACCTTTGCCGCCGGACATCGTGTCGGCGCCGGCGCCGCCGTCGAGACTATTGTTCGCGTCATTGCCGATCAAGGTGTCATTGCCATCACCGCCGACCGCGTTTTCTACCGTGACGTTGTAGGCAATCGCATGCTTGGTTGATCCGACCTGGGAAAACTGGCCGGACCGAAGGTCTATCGTTGCAGTGCTGTAGCCAGCGCCTGCCGCACTGATCGTGTCGCTACCGCCCGCATCCCAGATTGTGCGTACTGCACCGTCGTTGGCCAACTGGTAGACATCATCGCCGGTGTGATAGCTGGTGTTGGCGCCGTAGATCTGCTGGATCGCTAGGATATCCATCGGCATCGGAGTAGCCGCATTGCCGTGCAGATCGTAGCCCAATTGTTGTCCGAGGACGTCCTTGGAGCTCATCACCGTGTATAGATTGGAATCCTTGCTCGAGATTCCAAGTGCGGCAAACGTGGGCCGGCCATTGCCACCGTCGTCATTCGTATGCTTCAGACCGAGGGCGTGGCCGATCTCGTGCAACATCACCGTGAGCCCAACCCCTCCGGAGCTCAGGTAGTTGAATGCGGAAGAGTAGTTATCAAGCGCGACGTCGCCTTCCGGCTTGGGATAGTCCGATCGCGTTGCACCCGGCGAGGAAAAAAATAAATTCGCAAAGGTGGGGCTGGGGAATACTCCCAACCCTATAGCATTGACGCCCGACTTGGTCTGCAGTTCGTTTCCGGTAAGCAGAATCGCGATGTCCGCGGTGCTCTGCGTATACACGGTACCGCTACCCGTTTCGACAAACGAGATATTTGCGACGGCGGACCATCCAGCCAACGCCTGATTGACCGCGCTCGTCAGTTGAGCGGTCCAGGCACCCCCGTTGGCATTGTCGTTGATGCTAAGCGAATAGGTCAGGACGCGGCTACCGCCACCAAATTGCCAAGCGCTGCCCTGCAACAGGCCGTCAATCAGCGAATTGCCGGTGAGGGGGACTACGTTGTCGGTGGGAGTTGCCAAGTCGATTTCGTTATCAGACGGTTGAACGGGTCACACTTCAAGTTAAACCAGGGCGGATTCCGTCCGCTTCCGGAGCCAACGGACTTCTAACACAATAGCAGTATACGCATGATTTGCAACGATATTTTATAATAACAATCATATCACCGTGGACATTTTACGATGATTAGGTCCATCCGCTGGCAACATATCGCGCGACGCCTTCACTCACAGGCCACGTTGTGGTCTCACAAAGAAATCAGCAGGCGAAGGAACAGCGTCTCAGTCGCACACGGAGCGGCAGTCGGACTTGCCAAGGCGCCCACAGGAGTCGGCGTTGGCGACGCGGTGATCGCGCTCCGCGGCCAGCCAAACCTTCGCCGACACGCCATGCCGCATCATCCGTTCTAGCGCCACAAGGGGGCGACTGAGCGTCAAAACCAGGGAAGCGTCTAGGGGGTTAACAGGAGGTAGATTCGACATTCGCTGGCGGAGAGGGTGGGATTCGAACCCACGGATGCCTTGCGACATCGCCTGATTTCGAGTCAGGTACAATCGACCACTCTGCCACCTCTCCGTGGGCGCGAATTATACCTGCGAAGCGTCCGTCGATCACAGTCCGAACGGAGCGAAAGCATTGACGAAACTGCTGCGCCTGATCTGCTGTCTTGGGCTGGTCTGTCTGGCCGGTTGCAGCCGCATCGATCCGCCGGAGGAAGACGGCAGGCTGGTCGTGGCGATCAGCGAGACACCCAGTTCCTTCCAGCACAAAGACGCTACCGCGAGCGGCTTTGAACATGACCTGGTCACTGCCTTTGCCGACAGCCTCGGCCTCAAGGTTAACTTCATCCAGGCCGCAGACCTGTACGAGTTGAACGACCTGGCACTGGCCGGACGAATCCATCTGGCTGCTTCAATGCCGCTGGGCGATGGGCCTTTGCAATTCTCGACGCCGATCCGCACCGTAACCCAGTGGATTGTCGGCCACAACGATATCCTCGGGCCGGAGCAGTTGTCCGATCTGGCCGGAAAAACCGTCGAAGTAATGGCGGGTTCGCCATTGGCGGACACTCTGCGCGGACTGGACGAAACGTCTCGTCCGCTGGTGATCGAGGTGCCCGGTGTCAACGAAATGGAACTGCTGGCACGCGTCGCCGGGCACAAGGCGGAGTTGGCCGCCGTGCATGAAATCCATCTCGATCTGGGCGTCAACTTCTACCCGGAGTTGCGGCCCCTGCTGCAACTGCCGGGCAAGCTCGAATTTGGCTGGGCCTTTGGCGGTGCAGATGCCGACGCGCTGCGCGCCAGGGCCGACACCTTCATCGCCGGTGCCCGCGCCGACGGCACGCTGGCACGCATCCATGATCGCTACTTCGGCCATATCAAGCGCATCAATGCAGCCGGCATAGCGAAATTCCTCGACGACGCAAGAACACGGCTCCCCGCCTGGCGCCGCCACTTTCAATCGGCGCAGGATCTGAGCGGCATCGACTGGCGGCTGCTCGCCGCGCTGGCCTATCAGGAGTCGCATTGGAATCCGCTGGCCACATCGCCCACCGGCGTGCGCGGCATGATGATGCTGACCGAGGACACAGCCGATATCCTGCGCGTCAAGAACCGCCTCGATGCACCCGAGAGCATCCGCGCCGGATCCCTCTACCTGGCGCAACTGGTGGAACAGATACCGGCCAGCGCCGGGCATCCTGACCGCCTGTGGCTGGCACTGTCGGCTTACAACCTTGGCATGGGCCACTTTCGCGGCGCTCGCTCGATCGCCAAGAGCATGAAGCGGGATCCGGATGTCTGGTACGACATGAAGCAGGTACTGCCGCAGCTGGCGCGGCCGGAAATCTATGCGCGACTGAAAAGCGGCGCCGCGCGCGGCGGCGAAGCGGTGATCATGGTGGAGAACATCCGCAGCTACTACGACATCCTCAGACGCTTCGAGCCGGCGCACAGTTCTCCCTACCCGGCGCAGTCGGCGCTCGGCCAACGCTAGCCCGAGTCAAGCGGCGCTGATCTTCTCCACGCCACCCATCCAGGGGCGCAGCGCAGCAGGCACCGTTATGTTGCCGTCTTCGTTCTGGTAGTTCTCCAGCACCGCCACCAGCGTGCGGCCGACCGCCAGGCCGGACCCGTTCAAGGTGTGCAGCAGTTCGGGTTTGTTCTTTTCGTTGCGGAAGCGCGCCTGCATGCGCCGCGCCTGGAAGGATTCGAAATTGGAGCAGGAGGAAATCTCGCGATAGGTGTTCTGCGCCGGCAGCCAGACTTCGAGGTCGTAAGTCTTGGCCGCCGAAAAGCCCATGTCGCCGGTGCACAAGGCCACCTTGCGGTAAGGCAGGTCGAGCCTTTGCAATACCGCTTCGGCATGGCCGGTGAGTTCTTCCAGCGCTGCCCACGATTGCGAGGGATGCACCATCTGCACCAGTTCCACCTTGTCGAACTGGTGCTGGCGGATCATGCCGCGCGTGTCCTTGCCGTAGCTGCCGGCTTCGGAGCGGAAGCAGGGCGTATGGGCGACGAACTTGAGCGGCAGCGCATCGCCGGCCAGGATCTCGCCACGTACGAGGTTGGTCACCGGCACTTCGGCAGTGGGTATCAGGTAGAGCTTGCTGCCGTCGCTGCGCGGCACCATGAACAGGTCTTCCTCGAACTTCGGCAACTGGCCGGTGCCGAACATGCTTTCGGGATTGACCAGGTAGGGCGTATATATCTCTGTGTAGCCATGCTCGCCAGTGTGCAGGTCAAGCATGAACTGAGCGAGCGCACGATGCAGGCGGGCAATCTGGCCCTTCATCACTGTGAAACGACTGCCGGAAATCTTCACCCCGGCCTCGAAGTCGAGGCCCCCCAGCGCTGTGCCGAGATCGACGTGATCGCGCGGCGCGGCGATGACGCGCGGCGTTCCCCAGCGCAGCACTTCAACATTGCCGGTCTCGTCCTTTCCCACCGGTACGGTTTCGTGCGGCAAGTTGGGAATCAGTTCGAGAAAGGTATCGAAGCGCGGCATCAGCTCCGCCAGCGCCGTCTCGCCGACCTTCAGGGCGTCGCCCAGCCCGACGACTTCAGCCATGACTGCAGAGGCATCCTCGCCTTTGCCCTTGAGCATGCCGATCTGCTTCGACAGCGTATTGCGCTTTGCCTGCAAATCCTGGGTATGGACTTGCAGGCGCTTGCGCTCGGCTTCCAGCGCCTCGAAGGCGGCGGTATCGAGCGTCACGCCGCGCAAAGCCAGGCGCTCGGCGACGAAGGGAAGATTGCTACGGAGGAGTTGTATGTCGAGCATTTTGGAAAACCTATTTAGCCACAGAGGACACAGAGATCACAGAGAAAAGCGTTTGATACCGTCGGTCAGTTTCAGTTGCCCTAAATTGATCAGCAAGCCACGTTTCATACCGGATGCTTTCAGGTAGGACAACACCTGAGCCGCAGCCACCTCCGGCAAGTTGCGCTGCGATTTAAGCTCCACCACTACCTCATCGGCGACAACGAGGTCGAGGCGCTGGCCGCTTATGTCCTTTTCCTTGTACCGTACAACAATATCAAGCTGACGGCGGGTCGGCAAACCCCGTAGCGAGAGCTCATAACACAACGCTTCTTCATAAATCGACTCCAGCAGGCCGGGACCAAGAATCCGGTGCACTTCAATGGCCGCGCCGATTATCTTCTCGGTCAATTCATCCGCCATGCTTTTCTCTGTGTCCTCTGTGATCTCTGTGGCTAAGAGGTTTTAGCCTTTGCATCCAGTTCGCGCAGATGGGCAAGTTTCTCGGCGATCTTCTGTTCCAGTCCGCGTGCCACGGGTCGATACCAATGCACGGCAGGCATGCCCTCGGGCAGGTAGGTTTCCCCGGCGGCATAGCCCTCGGCTTCGTCGTGGGCGTAGCGATAATCGGCGCCGTAACCCAGTTCCTTCATCAGCTTGGTCGGGGCGTTGCGCAGGTGTTCGGGCACGCCGCGGCTCTGGTCTTTCGCCACAAACGCGCGGGCCGCATTATAGGCGACGTAGGCGGCGTTCGACTTGGGCGCCACGGCCATGTAGAGCACGGCATTGGCCAGCGCCAGTTCGCCTTCCGGACTGCCCAGGCGCTCGTAGGTAGCGCAGGCATTGAGTGCAACCTCCCAGGCCCGTGGATCGGCCAGGCCGACATCCTCGATGGCCATGCGCACGATACGCCGCCCCATGTAAAGCGGATCGGCGCCGCCATCGAGCATGCGCACCAGCCAGTACAGCGCGGCATCCGGGTCCGAACCGCGCACGGATTTGTGCAGCGCCGAGATCTGGTCGTAGAAGGCATCGCCGCCCTTGTCGAAACGCCGCAGGTCGGCGGCCAGCGTCTGCTCCAGAAAGTCGGCGCTGACGGTACGGCGGCCTGCGGTGGCCACCGCAGTGCGTACTTGCTCCAGCACGTTAAGCAGGCGTCGCGCGTCGCCATCGGCATACCCGATCAAACGCGCACGCGCGTCGGGCTCGAACTCCAGATCAGCCAATGCCCTGGACTGGGCGCGATCGAACAGTTCGCCCAGTTCCGCCGCGTCCAGGCTCTTCAGCACATACACCGAGGCCCGCGACAACAGCGCGGAATTCACCTCGAAAGACGGATTCTCGGTAGTGGCGCCGATGAAGGTGACGGTGCCTCTTTCGACGTAGGGCAGAAAGGCATCCTGCTGCGCCTTGTTGAAGCGATGCACCTCGTCGACAAACAATATCGTGCGCCGCCCCTGCTGGGCCATGACCTCGGCCTGCTGCATCGCCTCGCGAATATCCTTGACGCCGGAAAACACCGCCGACAGTGCTATGAATTCGGCATCGAAGCTGTCTGCCATCAGGCGCGCCAGCGTGGTCTTGCCGACACCCGGCGGACCCCAGAGGATCATCGAATGCGGCGTCCCGGAAGAGAACGCCAGGCGCAGCGGCTTGCCTTCACCGAGCAGATGACGCTGGCCGATCACCTCGTCGAGAGTTCGCGGCCGCATCTGCTCCGCGAGCGGAGCATGCGGGTTCTCCGTGGCGAACAGGTCAGTCGCCGACAACATCGGCTCCGGCCGGTGCGACAAAGCGGAACAGCCCAGCCGGTAGCACCGGATTGGCCTCGAACTGGGTGATCCGCAGCATGGTCACCTGGCCGAAGCTGTCGTGGATTTCCATGCTCACCGGCCGGCTGGCTGCGAAGCCGATCTTCATGCTCTCGAAACTGGCGTCGCCACCCTTGGGTTTGGCCTCGACGAACTCGAGGCCGTCCGCCGCGACGCCCTCCTTGAGTTCGAAGTGCTTGTCGAGATTCTGTCCGGCGAGCAGCGCGGCAGGACTGGAGCCGAACGCCGAGCCGAGCTTCTTCACCGCAACCTGATTGAGTTCGGGATCGTAACTCCACAGCTTGACGCCGTCGCTGACCAGCAAAGCCTTGTAGGGCTTTTCGTAGGACCAGCGGAACTTGCCGGGGCGCTGCAGCGCGAATATGCCCGCCGACTGCTGCGGCTTCTTCCCTGACTTCGCGATAACCGTCTGGGTGAACACGCCGCGGGCGCTGCGGTTGGTTTCAAGAAAGCTTTGGAGCTGACCGAGGCCGGTGGCGTTGGCCGTCAGGCAATAAGCCGAGGCGACAAGACACGCAATACAATTATTCATAAGGCAAAGTCGGCCAGAAGAGTGATGCGCCCAACGTTCCTTGCGTTCCGGAAATAACGCTTGTCGGCGGTCACCAGGGTAGCGCCAGGAGTGTGCAGCGCCACGGCATGATAAAGGGTATCGAAGAGATGCTGACCCAGACGCACAGCCAGTTCGCACGCAGTCGCGTATACCGCCGGTTCAGCGACCGATTCGAACTCCACGACCATCAGGTCGGACAGATCAGCCATGGCATCTGCCGGTTTCTCGCGGGCCAGCACGGCACCCATCTCTGCCAGGAAATGCGGGGGCTGGACCATCAGCACGCGGCCATCGTCTATGCGCGCAAGGATTTCAAGAGCGCGCTGGCAATGATCTTCGCCTTCACGGAAATGAAAAAACCACTTGATCGCAACGCTCGCATCCAGCACCAGAATCACGGCCGGCCTTGCTCACGGGCCTTGCGGAAAGCCACGTCGGTCACAGTGGGGGCACGCTCACGCCGGGCCGCAATACGGCTGATCGCGGCACGGCTGCGCTCCTTGCGCCTGGCCCGCTCTACCGCCTCGCGCATCAGCTCGGCGATGATGGCACTCTTGTTCTGGCCGGAAAAGACGGCGTTGAACTCATCCTTGACTTCATCCGGTACGCTGAAATTGACGGTGGACATAGCTTGCTCCGCTTGTTGAAATTTTCCACAAGTATAGCGGATGCCGGGTGGCAGTTGAAGGGCCGCCACCTTGCTCGGCGCTACCTCCGGGTCGTCACCGGCATGCGTCGGCGACGCCGCTTACTCCGACCGGTTCGGCGCAAGCACCTCACGTCCGCCCGCCCCGTTCATGGGCGAGACCAGCCCGGCCTTTTCCATGGCTTCGATGAGGCGCGCGGCGCGGTTGTAGCCGATGCGCAGATTGCGCTGTACCAGCGAGATCGAAGGCCGCCGCGTCTTCAGCACCACTTCGACAGCCTGGTCGTACATCGGATCGCTTTCGGCTTCGCCCGCCGTGTCACCAGCGCCGACTTCTGCGTCATCCGTCGACGGACCGTCGAGAACGCCATCGACATAGTCGGGCGGCCCGACTTTCTTCAGGTGATCGACCACATGATGCACCTCCTCGTCGGCGACAAAGGCGCCGTGCACCCGAATCGGCAGGCCGGTGCCCGGCGCGAGGTAGAGCATGTCGCCCTGGCCGAGCAGCGCTTCGGCGCCCATCTGGTCGAGGATGGTGCGCGAATCGATCTTGCTGGACACCTGGAAGGCGATGCGCGTCGGAATGTTGGCCTTGATCAGGCCGGTGATCACGTCCACGCTCGGCCGCTGCGTGGCGAGGATCAGGTGGATGCCCGAGGCGCGCGCCTTCTGGGCGAGCCGCGCAATCAGTTCTTCGATCTTCTTCCCTACCACCATCATCAGGTCGGCGAGCTCGTCGATGACGACGACAATGTAGGGCAGCGTTTCCAGCGGTTCGGGGCCGATGTCCGTATTGGCGGTGAGCGAGAATGGATTGGGAATGTGCTCGCCGAGCTTGCGCGCCTCGTTGATCTTGCTGTTGAAGCCGGACAGGTTGCGCACGCCGAGGGCCGACATCAACTTGTAGCGCCGCTCCATTTCGCCGACACACCAGTTCAGCGCATTGGCCGCCTTGGTCATGTCGGTCACCACCGGCGCCAGCAGATGCGGAATGCCTTCGTAGATCGACAACTCCAGCATCTTGGGGTCGACCATGATCATGCGCACGTCCTTCGGCTCGGCCTTGTAGATCAATGACAGAATCATGGCATTGACGCCGACCGACTTGCCCGACCCCGTAGTGCCGGCCACCAGCAGATGCGGCATCTTGGCCAGATCGACCACCACCGGCTGGCCGCCGATATCCTTGCCGAGCGCCACCGACAATGGCGAATGCATGCCGTGGTAAGCCTGCGAACCGATGATTTCCGACAGCCGCACGATCTGTCGCTTCGGATTGGGCAATTCCAGCGCCATGCAGGATTTGCCCGGCACCGTCTCCACCACGCGGATCGACACCAGCGACAGCGCGCGCGCCAGATCCTTGGCCAGGCCGACTATCTGGCTCCCCTTTACGCCCACCGCCGGCTCGATCTCGTAGCGCGTCACCACTGGCCCCGGATGCGCCGTCAGAACCTTGGCCTCGACATTGAAGTCGGCGAGTTTGCGTTCGATCAGGCGCGAGGTGAATTCCAGCGTCTCGGGTGCCGGCAGATCCGCCGGATTGTGCGACGGCTCGGCCAGCAGATGCAGCGGCGGCAGCGCGCCTCCGGGGGCATCGAAGAACAGCGGCGCCTGGCGTTCCTTCTCGGCCCGGGCGATGGCCTTTGGAGCGACTGGCACCACCACGTCGGTTGGCTCGATCCGGATGGGAAATGGGTCTTCCTCGACCTTGCGCCGTTCCGTCTCAACCACCACCTCGCGCTGCTCGGCGACTGTACGCCCATAGCGCCTGTCCTGCCAGCCGTCCCACAGGCTGCGCAGACCGACATAGGCGCCTTCCAGCAGGATACCGGCCTTCTCGGCAATGACTATCCACGAGGCGCCGGTGAACAGGCTGAAGCCGATCATCGCCAGCACCAGCAGAATCAGGGTTCCGCCGGTGTAACCGAGAAACTGCGTGAAATAACGGCCGACTTCAACGCCGAGGATGCCACCGGCATCCAGCGGCAAAGACAGCTTCAGGCTCCAGAAGCGCATTGCTTCCAGACCGCAGCTTGCCAGCAAGAGCAGAACAAAGCCTGACAGGGCGATCAATAGCGAACGGCGATCGCCGCCAAACATCCGGCTCAGGCGATGATAGCCCCAGGCCAGCAGGAAGAACGGCAGGGCCACCCACCACCAGGCGGAAAGCCCGAAGAGATACAGCAGGAGATCGGAGAGCCAGGCGCCGAAGCGGCCGCCCGGATTGGCGATGCGCCCGACCGTGGCCGCATGCGACCAGCCCGGATCGGTACGGTCGAAACCCCACAGCACAAGGCCCAGATACAGCCCGACGAGGCCGACCAGCAACCAGCGGGCCTCATGTACCAGCAAGGCAATCTTTTCGGGCAGCGGCGTTGAAATGGATTCGGATGCGCTCATAGCACTCACGGCAACGAACCGATCCGCGGCTCAACCCGGACCGGAATGACGGACACTGGCAAATTATGGCCTGTCGCCGAACGGCTCAAGGCCTAAAAAGCCGCCCAAGTTCGGCTTTGTTCGAGTCTTGTGGAGAACGTCTGCCGCAGACTCTCCGATTCCTATCGGCGGATGCCACAACCCAATCCCGCCAGGGGATACCGTCCGCGGCAGAGTGCCGCAGACATAAAAAAGCCGGCGACACGCCGGCTTTTTCCACAATTCCGCAATTTTGCGGACGGTCTCTATTACCAGTCGGGAACAAACTCGACGCGACGATTGAGTCCGCTGGCGGGGTTATCCGTGTCACGAAGTTTCTCGCTGGAACGCCCCACGGTTTCAATATTGCTGAGGCCAAACTCTGCCACGAGGAAGCTCTTTGCCGAATCCGCTCGACTTTGCGACAGACGGCGGTTAACAGCCTCGCTGCCGGTTGCATCGGCGTGTCCCTCAATGGTCAGGGATTTCCAGACCCCTGACTTGCGCTGCAAAGCTGTGCCTACCGAACGCAGAAAACCCTTTCCTTCTTCGGTCAGTACAGCCGAACCGCGATCAAAGGTAACCTGGATCGTATCCAGCGATGACTTCGGGATAACGCTCTGACAGCGCAGCCCTGCTTTTTCCATCTGCGCGCACTCAGCCTTCAAGTCTCCGATTTGCTTTGGGAACAAGGCCGCATCAACCTCTTCCACACTTGGTCTTGGCTTGTCGATCGTTGTCGTCTTCCGCAGCCCTTCATCGCCGGCAAAAGCGGCGCCCCACACAACAGAAGCCACCGCTGCCACAATCAATAAACGCTTGTTCATAATCGCCTCCAACCTCCAATAAGTTACCACTTCCACCCGCCAGACGCGGAAACCGAACGCCCCACGCCCGCCATCACGACTCCCAACAAACGGCCTAACTATTTCGCGTTGAGTGCCACCTTGGCCAACTGCTGGATGTCGGGGTTATCGGGCTGACGCGCCAGCATCTCGCGGGCAACTATCTTCAAATCGTCTGTCATTCCAAGTTCTTCAAACACCGAGTACAAGTACAATTCCGGCGTTACGTCGCTGGGTACCGCCTTGGCCCGCATTGATTCATACGCGGCCATCGCTTCGGCGACTTGCTCCTGGGTCGCGGATGTTTGTATCTTCGCAGCCCGGACAACGAGACCGCCAACGCGCGAAGTGTTCATCAGCTCGGAAATTCGCGCCAGCTTCTGTGGCACCGCCGAAGGCATTTTCACCACGTCGGGCAGGGTACCTTTCAGCATCTCACCGCCGGTCGAAGTTGCCACAAAACTGGCCGGCCCCAACCATGACTCCTGGCGGCTGACGGTCGTATAACTGATGCGCATGCTGGCACCGGATGCCAACGTCACCTTGTCGCCATGTCGCAGCCTCATATAGGGCTGCGCCTTGCGTGCCTGACCTTCCTTGCCCTGATAGCTGACATCGCCCTGCAAGGCGTTCACCAGACCAACATCGCCCGCCGCCTCTTGAGCCCCGACCCCGCCGGCCGCAACGGCGGCCAGTACAAGGGTAAGCAAACCAGATCTATTGAGCTTCATGATAGTCACCAATTTGATAGTCACCAATTCGGTACGAACTCGACACGACGATTCAGGCCACTGCCCGGATCGGCAGCATCACGCAACTTGTCGCTGGAACGCCCAGCCGTTTCAATATTGCTCAAACCAAACTCGGCCTGCAGGAAACTCTTGACCGTATCCGCCCGGCTCTTCGACAAACGACGATTTGTGGCTTCACTTCCCGTCGCATCAGTATGTCCCTCGATAGCCACGGACTTCCAGACCCCGGACTTGCGCTGCAAGGCCGCGCCTACCGAACGCAGAAAATTCTTCCCCTCTTCGGTCAGCAACGCCGAACCGCGGGCAAAGGTAACCTGGATCGTATCCAGCGACGACTTCGGAATCACGCTCTGACAGCGAAGCCCAATTTTCTCCATCTGCGCGCACTCGTCCTTCAGCGCAGAAATCTCTTTCGGGAACAAGGCCGCATCAACCTCTTCCATTTTTGGATTGGGTGAATCGATGGACACTGTCTGCCTCGCCTCCTGATCGGCGGCGAACGCCACGCTGCAAGCAGAAAACACTCCGAGTGCCGCGACAATCAAACCTTTTTTCATGGCTATCCTCCGTAAATCATCAATTTCCACATACTACATGGTTAAACATTACCCCCTCATGTCGCGAGGG
>Ga0209211_10009088_pt1 | contig 13349 bp, 9 predicted proteins | sample RifGroA2_FD_183992 | JGI IMG/M metagenome (GOLD analysis project Ga0209211, IMG submission 183992) | Groundwater microbial communities from Rifle, Colorado, USA - Groundwater A2 (SPAdes) (version 2) | ecosystem: Environmental > Aquatic > Deep subsurface > Groundwater | place: Rifle, Colorado...
GTGGACGGCAACTATGCCTACCTCGCCGACACCGGCGTGAATTTGCGTCTGGCGATGGAACGCTGGCCGAAGGTGCAGTTCCATGCCACGCGCGAACATGGGCAGCAACTGGGCTGAGGATCGCTGGTGCGGTTCGCAGTTGCTTCACCGGAAACAGAAAGCGGCCCATAGGGCCGCTTTCCTATTCAAGGTTTGATATCTGTTACTGTATCAGCTCACGCCACGAAACGCGGTTCGCCGTACCCGATGAGGCCACAGCGGTCGGTGTTTCCTGAGAGGTAATGCCGCCGCCGGTATCGGTGATAATGGTGATGATTTTGCCGGATTGCAAACGAATGGTGTTCATACCGGCCACCATGGCGCCTGAAGCCAGTCTTGAACCAACGGCCTGTGCGGTCGCAGTTGGCAGGTATTGCCCCGACTTGAAATCAAAATTGTACAGGAAAGAATATCCGCCAACGTTGCAGGCATTCGTGCTGGGGACATTGCTGGCGACAGTCAGCGATCCAAGTTGCAATTGAACGTCCACGTTAACCCGTTCTCCCGGCGAGGTATTGCCGGGGTTGAGGTCAACATACCAGCCGGCCTTGCTTGCCCAGTTAACCGCAGTGGTTGAGGTGGTGCGCAACTGCTGACCGCCTGCGCCGGTAAAATTGGTCAGGGTTTGCGGGACAAGTACGCCGCTTGTCCTTACTTGCCCAAGTCCGGTGCCTGACAGATCGTCCTTGATTGCATAGACCGATTGCTGGTCGGTGTTCGATAAATCGGTTAGTCCGAGGTAGCGGCCGGTGCCCAGTTGTACCACCGTGTAATCAACATCGTTGTATGGGACGATGGTCAGTTCCGGCTTGGTCGTGATGGGCTGGACTCCGGCGCCATTGATTGCGCCCAGTTCAGCCAGAAGCAGGGCAGATCCGGCAGTCGAAACCGGCGAGGCCGGCGGAGTGGCGCTATCCAGACTGAAACGCCAGAGATTGCCGAGCAGGTCGCCACCATAAAAACGCTCGGCAGTGTTGTCGGTCGCCACGTCGACCCAGACGTTGATTTTCGCCAAACCGCTGGGAGTGGTTGTATTCCCAATGCCGGTGCCAATTTTTTCCAGCAGCGCACCGGTATTGGCGTTCAATACGTATAGATAGCCCTGGCCATCTCCGGGCGAAACATTGTTGTAGCCGGATGTTACAACGACCACCCATGTGCCATCCTTGCGCTTGGTCACGATCGGGTTGCCAAAGCTGTAGCCTAAATCCGAATCTTCGGCAGTGGTGAAATTCCATAGCGCCTTGGGTGTGGCCGGATTGGTGATATCCAGCGCGTAGTATCCTTTACCGCCGGCGTTAAAGCCGCCTACCAGGATGGTTTTCCACTGGGCGCTGGTACAAGTGCTGGCCGGCGTGTTCGGGCAGATATCGGAGACGGTCGGCGAGCCATCGACATAATAGCGGTGATTGGCGGAATAGGTTTTATCTGCCAGCCGGTAAAGATTGCTCATCACCATCGTCGGAACAAAGGCCCATTCTTCCTGCCCGGAATCGCCGTTGAAGGCGTGCAGCATGCCGTCATTGGCAGCCACATAGACCATCGGCGTGCGGCTGGCATGGAGGTATTGGAAGGTGCCTGAGGTCGTTTCTGGCCCATAGTTTGTATCGGCATATTCAAAAGGCGGTTTTTTGACGTACACCGGCTGCGAGGTGACCATGTCGCCCAGCACATGGTCGCGGTCGCGGTAGAGCGCCGTTTCGTTGCCGTTCTGGCCGCGCAAAAAATTGACCAGATTTTCGCCTGATGCTGCGGTTTGTTCGGCGGCGGTCAGCGCGGTGCATTGCGACAGAAGCGCGGTCGGGGAGCACATGCTGTTGAAATTAGCCTGTTCAGCGCCGCTCAGGCTGGCCCAGAGGAACGGCTTCAGCTTGTTGGCAGCGCCGCTGTCGAAAGTGTAAATGGTGCGTGTGTCACTGCTCGCACCTACCTTGAGATCCAGCAGGGGTTGCGCAGTCCATATTGGCGCGGATGAAACGACGCCGGTTACCGGGTCGATGGTCTTGGCCTGCAAATCGCCATCCCAGAATACCGTGCGGTACAGCGCGACAAACAGGTAGTTATCCCCGGCTACCGGCTCCAGGTTGCTGGTCGCGGCGGCAGCCGCAGAACCTGCACGGGAAGTTACGCCGGCCAACGCGCTGCTGATACCTGTTACCAGCGTATCCGGGTCGCGCGCGCTGTAATACACGCCGCGGCCATCGACGGCGGCATGCCACAGATCGTCGATCCGCTCCGCGCCGCTGTTCGTGATGGGGTTTGGCCAGTTCAATGTGCCCTGCACGATGGCGTTGTAATCTGCAGAGCCGCCGGATTTGTAGTTGTCGGTGTAGCCCAGCGTGCCGTCCACGCCTAGTCCCAGGGTGAAGGTCGTCATATGTTGCTGCGAATTGACATCATCGCCGCTGCCGGGAACGTTGTTCTCGCACACGTCCACTCCTGCGCCCAGCGCGCCGGTGCAGTTGCCCAGCGCCGAGGTGCGCAAGTCGGTTTGATAGTAGTACATCGCCACGTCTGCCAGCGAGTCGCTGAATCCGCCGCTTGAGGTGCAGGTGGTCGTGGTGTAATTATTGTCTGCCGATGCGGCTGCCGCCGTGCAGGAAGGCACCGTGGTCGGGCCGGTAGTCACCGTGTTGCAACTGGTTGTCACATAGTCGTTCCCGGCTGAAGGCGCCACGGGCGTGCAGGAAGCCGCGCCGGTCGCCGCCGAGACCACCGTAGTCGTGCAGGTGGTCGTGGTCCAGTTGTTGCCGGACGAGGCGGATGCCGCCGTGCAGGATGCCACGTAAGCCGGGCCGGTGGTGGCTGTCTGGCATTCGGTTGTGCCGCCGTCCGATGCATCCGAATCCGGCGTGCAGGAACTCGTACCGGTCCAGCCGGTGTCGGCGGTCTGGCACGTTACGGTCAGACCGTTGACTGGACCGGAGTTGTCCGTGCAGGAAGAAACATTCACCCAGCCGGTGTCGGTCGTCTGGCAAACGGTGGAACCGGACGGCGTGCAGCTGGATGTGTTGGTCCACGATGTCGTGCCGACATTGCAGGCCACCGCCGCTGAACCGCCCCAGTAGTAGTAAGAGCCTGACGATCCGCTGCGCGTCGGGGTGCACGAGGCGACGGTCACCCAGTTCTGGACAAGCCGGCATTGCGTCCGGCCGGAGCCGCCGTTGTCCGTTTCGCAATTGTTGACATTCGACCATGAACTCCAGCTGCTTCCGCTGTTGTTCGAGGTTCTCGATTGCAGGACGCCGACCACATACTGGTCGCGTTGCGAGCCTGAAGGATCCTCGGTGCCGCTGTTCCTGTCGTTCCAGTCTTCCCATGTGGCACCGGAGTCATACGACCTGAGGCGGTAAAGCTGGCCGGTCACCTGCTGCGTCGTGCTGGTGCCCTGCTGGAGCTGCTGCGTACGCTGCTGCAGCTGTTGCGTCTGGTATTGGAGCTGGCTGGTGCTCTGCGATATCCGGGCCTGGCTCTGCTGGAGCTGGCTGGTGGTGCGGGTCGCGCTTGCGCCGTCGTTCATCGGCCTGGGCGCCGTGCCGTCCTGCTGTCCGACATTGGTGCTGCCGTCGATCTTGTCCGGGCCATATGAGATGCTCTCGTTATTGGTGTTCCAGTAGCCGTCGGTGGACAGGATGGTGAAATTTTGCTGGCAGGAGTATTGCACCGGGTCATCGGCGCCCGTGAGCAACTGGCCGGCGTAAATGCGCCCGGCCTTGGCCAGGGCAGGACGCAACGGGGTATAGCCAGGTGTGCCGGTGATATAGAGCTTGCTATACCATGAGGCTTTTTGCGTGCTGTCAAAATCGGCAATTTTCAGAAAGCGGTTGTCGGTAGAATCGACGCCGGTATAGCCGATGGTGGAAAAACCGACCCGAAAATTGTTGCCGATATCCTTGAAAGCCAGGCCGGCCGCAGATTTCATGGTATGCATGCGGTCGCGGTAATAAGTGTACCAATTGGCAAAGTTTTGCCGTTCGTCCGTGCTGCCGGGTCCCGATGTGCTGCTGACAGTTACTTTGGTGTAGCTGCTGTCGGAATAACAGGTGCCGCGCACCGGCGTGGCGGGCGATGTGCCGGTGTAATTGTAGTAATAGGCAGCTTTGTCAACGCCGTCATTGCCGGCTCTGAATTGGGTGGACAGATTTTTGGTGGTTGTGCCGCTGAAGCCGCTGACCAGGGCCGCAGTGAAGACGGAGTCCGTGTAGGAGGAGCCATCGGCATTAACTGGCAGGGTATAAGTGATATTCGGGTTGTAATAGACGCCGTTATAGAGGTAATTCCGGTAGCAGAATCTGTCGTCGTTGTTGTTCACGGAGTCGGGCAAATATTCCCAATCCATGCTGCCCGAATCATCCAGGATAAACATGATGTTCGGCTTGATCGAAGTGTTGCCCGACGAGGCCATCGGTGAATTGGCAATGTCTGTCGCGGCGGCCTGGGTGGTCGTGCTCAGGCCGGTTGCAGCGGACAGCAATGACATTTGTATAATGCGTTTGGCAGTGATTTTCATCTCGCCTCCTGATGTGGTCGACTAGAAATGGATGATGGTTTCAATGTAGCTGGTGGTATTGCGCGGCCCACGGATGCGAGTGGTGATGCGGTAGTATTCCACTTCGGCAGTCCCGCTTAACCCGCCCTTGCTGGTGTAGTCTTTTGCGCCAGAGCTTGTTCCGGCTATCGTGGCGGCGGTAGAGGCGCAGTTGTTGGGCAACCCGGCGCTTGGGCACAGGCGATGGATAATGTATCTCGCCGCGTAACCTGCAGCATTGGCGGGGATCAGCGCGGCAGGCTGGATGCAAGCCGCTGCCGTGCCGCCCGCTACGGCGCCGTTGCAATTATTGCCGTCCCAGTCAACCAGCGACCGGGCCGGGTTGCCGCTGTTGCCGGTCATGTCCAGAGTTTCCTGGCTGGTGGCGTAATAGCCGTTGGACGGATCATCGGTTTGCGAGGCGACAACACCTGCGATACCTGCTAGCCAAGTTATCGCGGCTTCGGTTCCCGAATCACCCGCGTGTGCCGCGCCTTGTTTGAAAGCCATGTTGCCGGCTACGACATTGCCGGTATCCACCGAACGTACCAGTGCGATTGCGGCCAGGGTCATGGCAACCAGGACGATGAGCGTAATGATTAACACCACACCCTTTTGCTGTTTCGGCAGCGATATGGCCGTGTAACCGGCGGCTAGGCCAGCCATGTTTCGCGCATTGGTGTCTTGGCGGGGATTAAGGGAGCGCATGGTTATCTCCAGAGCATGTTGCGCAACGGCACGATAGTTTCAAAGGTTTTATAGCGATAACATTGCCAATTGGCGTCGGCAGTGAGACTGATAGTGCCGCCCGCCCAAGCTGGGCCGACCGTGGTGGTATTGCAAATACCGGTAACAGGATCCGCTTTCTCTCTCAGGCCGTTGCGCGCTACCAGGGCAAAACGCACGGCATACATGCGCTGGATCGCTTCCGCACTGGTGAGCGCTACGCCGCTGTCATCGGCGGTGATCATGGTGGGACTCCAAGTGTCGACCTGGGCATCAGTTTGCGCCCCGGCACGGGTGTCGAAGCCGTATTGCGCCTGTATGCTGACCACGTCGGGCGAGAGAATCTGCGAGCTATTGGTGTTGGTTGCGGATGAATAATCGGTAAATACCAGATTGCTGCTGGCATCGATGGAATAAGTATGCGATATGAAGCTGCCGACATTCATCAACAACGCATCTGTCGAATACCCTGCGGCAGGGAAAACGGCTGAATTGCCATTCCAGCTGCCTGCCGTGTGAACGATCGGGTTGAGGACGGGGTTGGCGTTATCCACTTGAAACAACGTGCAGTTCGGTGGTGTGGTTGCCTCGTAGGCGATCAGCAAATCGCCTTGCGCAAGGCCGAACGTAGCGTTGGTGTTGAATTGGGTGGCTGCCTGAGCATGGTTGGAAATAACCCTAATAGGCACGCTCCAGCTCGATTTGTTGCTGGAGAGCATGGTGATGCTGTCGGGTAGGCCGCCAGCACCGTCTGCGATAGTGACAGGGGCCAGCACCAATGGAGCCAGCGCCGTGCCGTTAAAGGAGCTGGCCAAGGCGCAGCCGGTGGCATCGGCAAACCCATATCCGGCCATGCGCATATCGCGCTCAATGGTGTAGAGGCCGACTCCGCCGTTGGTTTGCGCATCCGAACCGCCGGTGGTGGTGCGTTTTTGCCCTTCAAAGGTGGCAAACACCTGCATGACGATAATGGTGCTGATCAGGCCGATAACCATGCCGACCATGATCTCGACCAGGCTGAAACCGGTATTGTAGTGCCTGTTAAGTTGATGTGATGGCATGGCTGGTCTCTCGGGCTAATCGGTTACAACGGCGATGGTGGTGTAGTTGTGGGCGGCGGCTTCACCCGGCGCCTGCCAAAATACGGTGACAGTTGCGTTGTTGCTGGCATCGATAGCAATGGTCGGGGCATTTGCCGCTACGCCGGAAACACCCGGCAAGGCCTGCGCGACAGAGTTTGCCCATGCCGCATAGCCGGCTCCGGCGGGGCTGCTGAAGTTTGCTACCAAGGTTGCATTGGTTTTATTGCTTACCCACATTTGCCCGATGACCCGGTTGACCAGCAGGCTGGCATCGGTGCGATACTTGGCGGAGGCAGTATTTTTAATCGAAGCAGCCTGCAGCCCGACTATTGCCAGAACCCCAATCGAGAAAAGCAGGATTGAGATCAAGGCTTCAAGCACCACAGATCCTTGCTGTTTTGAGCGCATCGTTTTCAAGGCGGCTTCCCCCATGGAAATTTAAGAGCATCCCTGTGGATTGGTGGCGAGGGCAATAGCTGGGTCGCACATCCGGGTTTGGCCGCCAGTCCCGATCACGATAACCATGCGGCGCACCCCCGCGTTGACCGCATTGGTGATATCGACACGGGTGATGTCGTCATTATTTGCCGTGCCGTCCGGATTGAGTGCAGGTACCCGGCCCATGCCGTCGAAGGTGACACCGGCTGGCAATCCCGTTCCGGCGGCAAGCGCAGCATTGAAATGGCCGGTCGGTATCGGTGAGGGCAGCGCGGCTACGCTGATGCCCGCGCGGGCATTTACCCCACCTTCGCCGCCGCTGCGGCTTTGGATTCCCGCAGGACAGTCAGCCGTCACGTTTACGCAATCTACAGTCCAGGCTACCGTGCCGCCCGCGTCGGTGAGATTGAAGCGCACATTGACATTGCGCCGCACCGCTTCGGTACGCGCAATCTGCAGGCCGCTCTGGATGGATTCGGCCGCCGTGCGCGTCTGGGTATTTTGTATCCACAGACTAAAGGAGGGCGTGCCTAGCACCATCAGCAAAGAAACGATGGCTATGCCGATCATGAGCTCGAGCAGCGAAACCCCGTTTTGTCTGCGGATTATCAGCATGTCTCGCCTTTTTTGGAGATCCAGCAATTTACCGGCATGGTTCCCCAGCCGGTCGGCGCATCGGTCGTCTGCTTGGTGTTGCTTTGGTCGATGGTGTAGACGAAGCCGTCCATGCCCTGGGCTTCAATGCCGGTAGCGGTTACCGTGAAGGCTGAAGCGCTCAGTACCGGGCAGGTATAGGTAAAATATTTGGTGCCTGAAGGGAGGGGCGCAACGGTGCCAGCAACGCAGCCGCCCACGTAAGTCCGGTTGTCCTGGTAATACTGCTCAAGCTTTACCCGCATCCCGGCCAGTTCGGTCATGGCTTCGGTCAGCTTGCCGCGCAGCACATAATCGCCGTAAGCGGGAATGCCAATGCCCGCCAAAATACCGACAATTACCACGACTATCATCAGTTCAACGAGGGTAAAGCCTTTTTGCGTTTTCATTGTGTTCTCCTTATGGGTGGGCATAGTAGATAGCTTATTCTAGAGTTTCTACTCCAAACCGACCAGAGGAACGGCTGTCCGGATGAGCGGCATGGGAAAGGACGAAAGGTTGAGATTGCCGTTTGGACGGCGGTCATTTGCCGGCAGCGGACAGCAAAAACTCCTTGAATGCCAATGCGGCGCTGGACAGGCGTTTGTTGGCGCGATGCGCCACGAACCAGTGGCGCAGCAGCGGAAAATGTTCGACTTTGAGCATCGCGAGCCGCTTGGTTTCCAGCTCCAGTTCGATGCTGTGCAGCGACAGGATGCCCAGACCCATCCCGGCCTGCACCGCCTGTTTGATCGCTTCGTTGGTCTCCATTTCCATGCTGATGCGCGGCTGGATCTGGTGTTCCGCGAAGACGCGCTCCATCGCGCTGCGCGTGCCGGAGCCCTTTTCACGCGATAAAAAGGTCTCCTGAGCGAGTTGCGCGAGCCTGACGCGCTTGAGTTTGGCGAGCGGATGAGTTGGCGCGGCGATCACCACCAGCGGGTTGTCCAGAAACGGTTCCGCGCTGATATCCAGCCCGTCCGGCGGCTGTCCCATGATGGCAAGGTCGGTGCTATTGTCGGCAAGCTGTTTGAGCACGGCATCGCGGTTGGCGACTTGCAGGATCACGTTGATGTTGGGGTGCATCTGGCAGAATTTCGCCAGCAGCCTTGGAGTGAAATAATTTGCGGTGTTGACCACCGACAGGGTGAGCTTGCCCTGTTCAAGCCCTTTCATTTCATCGAACACCGCTTCCATTTCGGCGAGTTGCTGAGCGATGTTGCGGCTGTAATGGAACAGTTCGCGCCCTGCTTCGGTGAGAAAGATCTTTTTGCCCATCTGTTCGAACAAAGGCAGGCCGATGTTTTCCTCCAACTGCTTGATCTGCATGGACACTGCCGGTTGCGATAGGTATAGTTCTTCGGCGGCGCGCGAGTAGTTCAAGTGGCTGGCCACCTTTTCGAAGACCTGGAGCTGGCGCAGGGTGAGATGGAGCATGGCGCAAGGTGTAAATGGAATGGTGCGATTATAACAAACCATAAGCTATTCTTATGGTTTTTATAAAAAGAATTGACTATCGTTTATATGTGGATATTCCTATAGTTGCCATCATTGCAACTTGAAACCGATCGTTATCACAGGAGAAAAAGCTATGGATCAATCGAATCGTTACGCGGACCTGAGTCTGAAAGAAGAAGACCTGATCAAGGGCGGCAACCACATTCTGGTTGCTTATACGATGGAGCCTGCTGCCGGCACCGGTTATCTAGAAGCGGCTGCGCATATCGCGGCGGAGTCCTCCACCGGCACCAACGTGGAAGTGAGCACCACCGACGAGTTCACCAAGGGCGTGGACGCGCTGGTGTACTTCATCGACGAGGCCAAGGGCATCATGAAGGTCGCTTATCCAAACGACCTGTTCGACCGCAATCTCACCGATGGCCGCGTGATGATCGTGTCCTTCCTGACCCTGTGCATTGGCAACAATCAGGGCATGGGCGATATCGCGAATCTGCAGATGCAGGATTTCTACGTGCCGCCGCGCATGCTGCAATTGTTCGACGGCCCGGCCAAGGACATTTCCGATTTGTGGCGCATTCTCGGCCGCCCGGTCAAGGACGGCGGCTACATCTCCGGCACTATCATCAAGCCCAAGCTGGGGCTGCGCCCCGAACCGTTCGCCAAGGCGGCCTACCAGTTCTGGCTGGGCGGCGACTTCATCAAGAACGACGAGCCGCAAGGCAACCAGGTGTTCTGCCCGATCAAGAAAGTGCTGCCGCTGGTGTATGACTCGCTGAAGCGCGCCCAGGACGAAACCGGCCAGGCCAAGCTGTTTTCGATGAACATCACCGCCGACGATCACTATGAAATGTGCGCCCGCGCCGATTACGCGCTGGAAACCTTCGGCCCGGATGCGGACAAGGTGGCGTTCCTGGTGGACGGCTATGTCGGCGGCCCCGGCATGATTACGACCGCACGCCGTCAATACCCGAGCCAATACCTGCACTACCACCGCGCCGGCCACGGCGCGGTGACTTCGCCATCTTCCAAGCGCGGCTATACCGCGTTTGTGCTGGCCAAGATGTCGCGTCTACAGGGTGCTTCCGGCATCCACGTCGGCACGATGGGCTACGGCAAGATGGAGGGTGGCAAGGACGACCGCATCATCGCCTACATGATCGAGCGCGATTCCTGCACCGGCCCGTTCTACCATCAGGAATGGTATGGTATGAAGCCGACCACGCCGATCATCTCCGGCGGTATGAACGCGCTGCGTTTGCCCGGCTTCTTCGAGAATCTCGGCCACGGCAACGTGATCAACACCGCCGGCGGCGGTTCTTACGGGCACATCGACTCCCCGGCAGCCGGCGCGGTCTCGCTGCGCCAGGCTTACGATTGCTGGAAGTCCGGTTCCGATCCGATCCAGTATGCGAAGGAGCACAAGGAATTCGCGCGCGCATTCGAATCTTTCCCGAAAGACGCGGACAAGATATTCCCGGGCTGGCGCGAAAAACTCGGCGTACACAAGTAAGCCGGTTTTTGAAGTCGAGTGGTAAAACGCGCCCCCACTTGCTGGGGGCGTTTTCGTTCGCAGGGAGACCAGCATGACCAATCCAATCACGATCAATAAAGATCAATACAAAGTAAGCAAAGAGCCGTTCTATCAGGCGCAGGGCGAGGAGATCGCACTGTATGAGGCCGCCTACGCGGCGCGCCTGCCGGTGATGATCAAAGGCCCGACCGGCTGCGGCAAATCACGCTTCGTCGAGTATATGGCGTGGAAGCTGGGCAAGCCGCTGATCACCGTGGCCTGCAACGAAGACATGACCGCCAGCGACCTGGTCGGGCGCTACCTGCTCGACGCCAACGGCACGCGCTGGCTGGACGGCCCGCTGACCACTGCCGCGCGCATCGGCGCTATCTGCTATCTCGACGAGATCGTCGAGGCGCGCCAGGACACCACGGTGGTCATCCATCCGCTGACCGACCACCGCCGCACCTTGCCGCTGGACAAGAAGGGCGAGTTGCTCGAGGCGCATCCCGATTTTCAGCTGGTGATTTCCTACAACCCAGGCTACCAGAGTTTGCTGAAGGATTTGAAGCAATCCACCAAACAGCGCTTTACTGCATTCGATTTCGATTATCCGGCGCCCGATGTCGAGGCGGGGATTCTCGGCAAGGAAACCGGCATCGAGGCCGAACTGTCCGCGCAACTGGTGAAGATCGGCCAGGCGGCGCGCAACCTGAAAGGGCACGGTCTGGATGAGGGGATTTCCACACGCCTGCTGGTGTATGCGGCGACCTTGATTAAAGGTGGAGTATCGCCGCGTGCCGCGTGCCGCATGGCCTTGGTGCGCCCGATCACCGACGATACGGACATCCGCGATACGCTGGATCACGCGATCGATGCGGTGTTTGTGTAGGTGCGGATTTATCCGCACTGCACTATTCAGGCAACACTAATCGTGCGAATGAATTCGCACCTACGCAGATCGTAACCCACACTTTTTGTGCTGAAAATCATGAAAGTCGCAACCCTACCCGCCGAACTTGAAGCCTACTGGAAGCAGCTCGACTGCGGCTTTCCACGTGTCGAGCCGGTGTTTGCCGATTGCATGCGCGAGGCATTGGCGACGCTTTCCAAACAGGGAGTGGATGATTACCTCGAACACGCGCGTTTCCTCGGCAAGATGGGGCGGGGCGCGGAGCCGATCCTGATCTTTCTGGAGGAATGGCCGGCGGTGGCCAAAATGCTCGGCGAAGAGGCGCTGCTCGCCATCATGGAGTGCATCCGCAGGATGTGGAAGTCGCCCAACGGCAATTCCATCACGCCGTTCCTGCAATCGTTGCCGGTTACCGCGCGGCGCCTGCAATCACCGCAACAGTTGCGCGGCTATCTGGACATCGCGCTTGATTTCATGGAGCGCACTACCGGCTCGATCCACGGCATTCACCAGACTTTCCCCAGCCCGGGGCTGCCGGAGTTTTTCAAGCAGATCCCGCTGCTGCTCGGCCAGCTTTCCCTGGAGGGGTTGAAAAACTGGGTGGATTACGGGGGGCGCTATTACAAGGATCACCCGGATCGGCAGACCGACTATTTCAGCCTGCAATCGGCGGACAGCCGCGCGGTGTTGCAACGCGAACGGCACGGCACGCTGTTGGTGGACAACGAACGCAAACTGGACATGTATTTGCGCGGGTTATGGCATGACGAGCAGCAACTGATCCCCTATTCCACCGCATTCGACATATTGCGCCAGCCGATTCCGTATTACGACAAGCTTGGCATTCGCCTGCCGGATGTGTATGACGACGCCCAAGAGGTTGCGGGCATAGACCGTTACCGCGCCGTGCTGGCGCATATTGCCGCGCACCGGCGCTGGACGACGGCGATCTTCGCCGACAATTTCAGCCCGTTCCAGCGCATGGCGGCGGAGTTTTTCGAGGACTCGCGCGTGGAATACCTGGCGATGCGCGAGTATCCCGGTCTGCGCCACATCTTTGCGGCATTGCATCCCGTTCCCGCCGAAGACACCTGCGATCCCGAACAGGAGTCCGGTGTGCGCCATCGCTTGGCGATGCTGTCGCGCGCGATCCTCGATCCGCAGCATCCCTACCGGAACCCGCAGATCATCGAATTCGCGCAACGCTTCCGCGACTTGATGCAGCACGGCGATTCCAGCACTCCGGAGATCGCCGATCTGGCGGTTGCCTTCATAGTTCAGACGCGCCGCCAGAGCGATCAACTCGCCAAAATCCACTTCAAAGACACGGTGGTGGATTACCGCGACGACAACCGACAGATGTGGAAATTCATCGAGGAAGGCGACGAGGAAGAGGCGTTTGACGAGCCGCGAAAAATCGAGCCGGGCGAGGAAATCAAAGGCCTGCCGCCGCGCCATTACCCAGAGTGGGATTATCTCAATCAGAGTTACCGCCCGGACTGGGTGAGCGTGTATGAAGCCCTGCACCCGCCCGGCAATGCGGCGGATATCGACAGGCTGCTGGCGAAGCACGGGGCGTTGGCCAAACGCCTGAAGAAGATGCTCAACCTCATCAAGCCGCAGGACAAGGTGCGCATCCGCTATCAGGAGGACGGCAGCGAGCTGGATCTGGATGTCGCGCTGCGCTCGCTGATCGACTACAAGAGCGGCGCGACGCCCGACCCGCGTATCAACATGAGCCACAAGACCAGCGGACGCAACATCGCGGTGATGCTGCTGCTGGACTTGTCGGAGTCGCTCAACGAAAAGGCGGCAGGCTGCGACCGGACCATATTGGAGTTGAGCCAGGAAGCGGTATCGCTGCTGGCCTGGGCGATCGAGAAACTGGGCGACCCGTTCGCCATCGCCGGTTTCCATTCCAACACGCGGCATGACGTGCGCTACCTGCACATCAAGGGTTACAGCGAGCGCTGGAACGACGGTGTGAAGGGGCGGTTGGCGGCGATGGAAGCCAGCTCC
>Ga0209211_10009090_pt1 | contig 13347 bp, 10 predicted proteins | sample RifGroA2_FD_183992 | JGI IMG/M metagenome (GOLD analysis project Ga0209211, IMG submission 183992) | Groundwater microbial communities from Rifle, Colorado, USA - Groundwater A2 (SPAdes) (version 2) | ecosystem: Environmental > Aquatic > Deep subsurface > Groundwater | place: Rifle, Colorado...
TGTCACGGGCGGCGCGAGTCGGGAGGAGAATCCGTTCTGCAGCCTGGGTGCCAGCGGTCGGTTGTCGTTACGAGCCACAACACAACACAGAGAGTGATTGCAGTATAGGTAGCCTCCGTTCATTCTGGAAATGAATTAAAATTATCAAATCAATTCCATTAAGGCATAGTCAAGATGGACATCAAGGCGCTGCGTTACTTTACCGAGCTGGTGCGCCAGCAGAACTTTACCCGCGCCGCCGAGGCGCTGTTTGTCACCCAGCCCACCATCAGCAAGATGGTGAAACAGCTGGAGGACGAGATCGGCAGCCCGCTGCTGATCCGCGAAGGCAAGAGCTTCCACCTCACCGACGCCGGCCGCGTGGTCTACCAGCGCGGCCAGGACGTGCTGGCGGCACAGCTGCGCCTCAACAGCCAGCTGGCGGAACTGGCGGAGCTGGCGCGCGGCGAGCTGGTGGTCGGCCTGCCGCCGATGACCGGCGGTGCCTTTTTCGCGCCGGTGGTTGGCGCCTTCCGCGACCGCTATCCCAATGTCGAGCTGAAGATGGTGGAAGACGGCGCCCGTGCCATCGAAAGCAGCGTGCGCAACGGCCTGCTGGAAATCGGCGCCGCGGTGCTGCCGGTGGACAACAGCGTGTTCGAAAGCCTGAGCCTGGTGCGCGACCGGCTTTGCCTGATCGCCCCCACCGGCAGCCCGTGGCACGGCATGAGCAGCGTCACCCTGCTCGACATCGCCGACCGGCCGCTGGTGTTCTATCCGGAGGACTTCTCGCTCAGCGCGCGCATCACCGACGCCTTCCGCCTGCTCGGCAAGAGCGTGCACATCGCCGGGCGCAGTGCGCACTGGGACTTCATCGCCGCGATGGTGGAGGCGCGGCTCGGCATCGCGCTGCTGCCGGAAGTGGTCGCCAGTCACCTGGAGCCGCACCGCTTCGACGTGGTGCCGGTCGACGAGGAGCGCATCATGTGGCACATCGGCCTGATCTGGAAGAAGGACAGCTACCTGTCGCACGCCGCCCGCGCCTGGATCACGCTGACCCGCGAAATCCTGTTGCCGGGGCAGTGAGCAGCGCACCGCAGCACAAGGTTGGCCGCAAGCAATGCGGCCAACCTTGCCGCCGTAACACGCCCGCGCGGCACCATCGCCGCCACGCCATTTCCTCCACACCATGAAAAACGCCACCGCGAACGGTGGCGTTTTGCTTGGATCAGGCAGTCTCGCGACTTAGATCATGCCCTTGCTTTTCAGCAGTTCGAACATGGTCTTGCCGATTTCGGCCGGGCTGCGAGTGTAGGCGATGCCTGCCTGCTCGAAAGCCTTGAACTTCTCTTCGGCAGTACCCTTGCCGCCGGAGATGATGGCGCCAGCGTGGCCCATGCGCTTGCCTTTCGGGGCAGTCACACCGGCGATGTAACCAACAACCGGCTTGGTCACGTACTGCTTGGCGAACTCGGCCGCTTCTTCTTCTGCGGAGCCGCCGATTTCACCGATCATCACGATGGCGTCGGTATCCGGATCGTCCTGGAACAGTTTCAGCGCGTCGATGTGCGAAGTGCCCGGGATCGGGTCGCCGCCGATACCGATGCAGGTCGACTGGCCCAGACCCAGCGCGGTGGTTTGTGCCACGGCTTCGTAGGTCAGGGTGCCGGAACGGGACACGATACCGATGCGGCCCGGGTTGTGGATGTGCCACGGCATGATGCCGATCTTGCACTCGCCCGGGGTGATGATACCTGGGCAGTTAGGGCCGATCAGGCGGATGCCGGCTTCGTCGACGGCTTTCTTCACGTACAGCATGTCCAGGGTCGGCACGCCTTCGGTGATGCACACGATCAGCTTCACGCCGGAATCGATGGCTTCCAGGATGGAGTCCTTGGCGAAAGCTGCCGGTACGTAGATTACCGAGGCATCAGCCTGGGTCTGGCGTACGGCGTCCTTCATGGTGTTGAACACCGGCAGGCCCAGATGCTCGGAACCGCCCTTGCCCGGGGTCACGCCACCGACAACCTTGGTGCCGACTTTCAGCGCCTGTTCGGCGTGGAAAGTACCGTTCTTGCCGGTGAAGCCTTGCACCAGCACTTTCGTATCTTTGTTTACCAATACGCTCATTTTGAAATCCTTATGCGGTGCAGGTGATTAAAGCGCGGCAACGGCAGCAACGATCTTCTCGGCTGCGTCGTTCAGGCCCTGGGCGGATACCAGCTTCAGGCCGGAGTCGTCCAGAATCTTGGCGCCCAGTTCAGCGTTGTTGCCTTCCAGGCGCACAACGACAGGAACGGTCACGTTCACTTCTTTGACAGCAGCGATAATCGCTTCGGCGATCATGTCGCAACGAACGATACCGCCGAAGATGTTGATCAGCACGCCCTTGACCGAGGTATCGGCCAGGATCAGCTTGAACGCTTCGATCACGCGCTCTTTGGTGGCGCCGCCGCCCACGTCCAGGAAGTTGGCTGGCTGGCCGCCTTTCAGCTTGATGATGTCCATGGTGGCCATCGCCAGACCGGCGCCGTTCACCATGCAGCCGATGTTGCCTTCCAGTGCCACGTAGTTCAGGTCGAACTCGGAAGCTTTCACTTCGCGCTCGTTTTCCTGCGACTTGTCGCGCTGGGCCAGCAGCTCAGGGTGACGGTACAGGGCGTTGGAGTCGAGGTTGATCTTGCCGTCGACGCAGGCCAGTTCGCCGTTTTCACGCAGCGCCAGCGGGTTCACTTCGAACAGTGCGAAATCGTTGGACACGAACGCGTCGTAAGCGCCCAGCATCAGCTTGGTGAATTCACCGATCTGCTTGCCGGACAGGCCCAGGGCGAACGCGCAATCGCGTGCCTGGAACGGCTGCATGCCGACCAGCGGATCCACTTCCACCTTGATGATTTTTTCCGGGGTTTCTTCCGCTACTTTTTCGATTTCCACGCCGCCTTCGGTGGAAACCATGAACACCACGCGCTGGGAGCCACGGTCAACCACGGCGCCCAGGTACAGTTCGCGCTGTACCGGGTACATGTCTTCGCATACCAGTACGCTGTGAACTGGCTGGCCAGCGGCGTCAGTCTGGTAGGTCACCAAATTGGTACCGATCAGGCTCTTGGCAACTTCAGCGGCTTCTTCGCGGCTTTTCACCACTTTTACGCCACCGGCCTTGCCACGGCCACCGGCGTGGACCTGGGCCTTAACAACGGCAAATTTGCCGCCCAGAGTGTCGTAAGCAGCAGCAGCTTCTTCTGGCGAGTTCGCCAGAATGCCCTTTTGCACCGGCAAGCCGTATTTGGCCAGCAGCTCTTTCGCTTGGTATTCGTGCAGGTTCATTGAGTTTCCTTTCGGGTGGATAGTTGGCAGGCCTTGCGGCCAACCTTGCTATGCCTGTGATTCTGCGATTGTACCGCCCGCGGCGCGGGCGGTCTTGTTTAATCGTGTAGCGTGCTTAGCCGTGCAGTGCGCGCTTGTCGGCAGCCAGCGCCGCCTCGTGCACCACTTCCGACAGGCTTGGATGGGCGTGGACAATGCGCGCCAAGTCTTCGCTGGCGGCCTTGAACTCCATCGACACCACACCTTCGGTGACCAGCTCGGACACCATCGGGCCGATCATGTGCAGGCCGAGGATGCGGTCGGTCTTGGCGCAGGCCAAGAGCTTGACGGTGCCCTGTGCCTGACCCAGGCCCAGCGCGCGACCGTTGGCCGCAAAGCCGGAGGTGCCCTTCTTGTACTCGATGCCTTCGGCCTTGAGCTGCTCTTCGGTCTTGCCGACCCAGGCGATTTCCGGCGAGGTGTAGATCACCCACGGAATCACGCCGAAATCGACGTGCGGCTTCTGGCCGGCGATACGCTCAGCCACCGCCACGCCCTCTTCCGACGCCTTGTGCGCCAGCATCGGGCCACGCACCACGTCGCCAATCGCCCATACGTTTGGCAGGTTGGTGAGGCAGTGATCATCGACCACCACGAAACCGCGCTCGTCCAGCTGCAGGCCGACGGTTTCGGCGCCGAGGCCGGCAGTGTGCGGCAGACGGCCGATGGACACGATCAGCTTGTCGAACTCGGCCTTCACGGCTTCGCCGTTCAGCTCGTAGTTCACGGTCACGACCTTGTCGCCCTTGACGATCTCGCCGATCTTCACGCCCAGCTTGATGTCGAGACCGGTATCCTTGGTCAGCGTCTTGAACGCTTCCTTGGCGATCTGCTGGTCGGCAGCGGCGAGGAAGGTCGGCATCGCTTCCAGGATGGTGACGTCGGCGCCGAGGCGCTTCCATACCGAACCCATTTCCAGGCCGATCACGCCGGCACCGATCACGCCCAGGCGGGCCGGCACTTCGGCCAGCGCCAGTGCGCCTTCGTTGTCCAGCACGATCTGGTTGTCGGTCGCCAGGCCCGGCAGCTGACGCGGGCTGGAGCCGGTGGCCACGATCACGTGGGTGGCTTCCAGGGTGTCGACCACGGCACCGTTGTCGGTCACTTCCACCAGCCACTTGTCGCCCTGGCGGCCCTTGAGGCTACCCAGACCGTGCACGTTGGCAACCTTGTTCTTCTTGAACAGGAAGGCGATGCCGCCAGCGTTCTTGGTGATGATGTCGTTCTTGCGCGCCAGCATCTTGGCCACGTCCATCTGGGCGCCATCGACGCTGATGCCGTGCTTCTGGAAGTCGTGCTGTACCGCGTGGAAGTTTTCCGACGACTGCAGCAGTGCCTTGGACGGAATGCAACCGACGTTGAGGCAGGTACCACCCAGCGAAGGCTTGCCTTCCGGGTTCTTGGTGGCGTCTACGCAAGCGGTGCTGAAACCCAGCTGGGCAGCACGGATGGCAGCGACGTAGCCGCCTGGGCCACCGCCGATTACCACCACGTCAAACTGTTGACTCATGATTGTTCCTTGTATTCATTGCGGCCAACCCCTCAAGGTTGGCCGCAACCGGGAAAGCGGGACCAGCCGTCCCGGACAGGCTTACAGGTCGAGGATCAGGCGGGCCGGATCTTCGATCGCATCCTTGATCGCCACCAGCGACAACACCGCTTCGCGGCCGTCGATGATGCGGTGGTCGTAGGACTGCGCCAGGTACATCATCGGACGCACGACTACCTGGCCATTTTCCACTACCGCACGCTCCTTGGTGGCGTGCATGCCGAGGATGGCGGACTGTGGCGGGTTGATGATCGGGGTCGACATCATCGAGCCGAAAGTACCGCCGTTGGAGATGGTGTAGGTACCGCCGGTCAGCTCTTCCACGGTCAGCTTGCCTTCCTGCGCACGCTTGCCGAATTCGGCGATCTGCTTCTCGATGTCGGCCAGCGACAGCTGGTCGGCGTTGCGGATCACCGGCACCACCAGACCACGCGGGCTGCCAACGGCGACGCCGATGTCGAAGTAGCCGTGGTAGATGATGTCGTTGCCGTCAACCGAGGCGTTCACGATCGGGAATTTCTTCAGCGCGGCCACGGCGGCCTTGACGAAGAAGCCCATGAAGCCCAGCTTCACGCCGTGCTCTTTCTCGAACTTGTCCTTGTACTTGGCGCGCAGGTCCATCAGCGGCTTCATGTTCACTTCGTTGAAAGTGGTCAGAATCGCGTTGGTCTGTTGCGATTGCAGCAGGCGCTCGGCTACGCGCTGGCGCAGACGGGACATCGCCACGCGCTGTTCCGGACGGCCGGAGGCATCGGCGGCAACCGGTGGCAGCGGTGCTACCGGCTTGGCAGCAGCGGCGGCCGGCTTGGCGGCGGCAGCGGCCACGTCTTCTTTCAGGATGCGACCGTCACGACCGGAGCCGGCCACGCCAGCCAGGTCCACGCCGCTTTCGGCAGCCAGCTTGGCAGCCGACGGCATCGCCGCGCCACCTGGCGCTGCAGCCTGTACCGGTGCTGCGGCAACCGGGGCCGGGGCAGCTGCTGCTGCGGCCGGGGCGGCATCGCCAGCGGTGGCGGCGGTGTCGATGCGGGCGATCAGCTGACCGGAAACCACGGTCGCGCCATCCTGCTCGATGATTTCGACGATCACGCCGGCCAGCGGTGCCGGCAGTTCCAGCACGACCTTGTCGGTCTCCAGATCGATCAGGTTTTCGTCACGGGCAACCGCCTGACCGACACGCTTGTGCCAGGACATCAGGGTGGCTTCGGAAACCGATTCCGGCAACTGCGGCACTTTCACTTCGATAATGGCCATGTTCTTCTCCGTTTTGGGGCGGCTGGCAGCCGCCCTTTGTTCTACAGGTGTTATTTGTTAACCGACATGGCTTCTTCGATGAAGCCCTTCAGTTGCGCAACGTGCTTGCTCATGTAACCCACGGCCGGCGATGCCGACGACGGACGACCGGCAAACAGCAGGGTCTGCTTGGCGCCCAGCAGCGCCTCCAGACGGTGGCGGATCTGGTACCAGGCGCCCTGGTTGCGTGGCTCTTCCTGAACCCACATGATTTCCTTCACGTGGGAGAAGCGTGCCAGCTCGGCCTGCAGCTGTTCGGTCGGGAACGGATACAGCTGCTCGACACGGATGATCGCCACTTCGCTGTCCAGCTCACGCTCCTTGCGGCCGTTGACCAGATCGTAGTAGACCTGCCCGGAACACAGGATCACGCGCTTCACTGCCTTGGCGTCGCTGATGCCGGCATCGCCGATCACCGGACGGAAGCTGTGGGAAGTGAAGTCTTCCAGCGGGCTCATCGCATCCTTGTAGCGCAGCAGGCGCTTGGACAGGAAGATCACCAGCGGCTTGCGGAACGGACGCAGTACCTGGCGGCGCAGCACGTGGAACATCTGGCTGGCTTCGGACGGCATCACGATCTGCATATTGTGCTCGGCGCACAGCTGCAGCCAGCGTTCCAGACGCGCGGAGGAGTGCTCCGGGCCCTGGCCATCGTAGCCGTGCGGCAGGATGGTGGTCAGGCCGCACAGACGGCCCCACTTGGTTTCGCCGGAGGAGATGAACTGGTCGATCGCGACCTGGGCGCCGTTGGCGAAGTCGCCGAACTGCGCTTCCCAGATCACCAGCTGGTCCGGTGCCGAGCAGGCGTAGCCGTACTCGTAAGCGAGGACCGCTTCTTCGTTCAGGATCGAGTCGATCACCAGGAAATCGGCCTGGTTGTCCGACATGTTGCGCAGCGGCACGTAGGTGCCCTGGTCCCAGCGCTCGCGGTTCTGGTCGTGCACTACGGCATGACGGTGCGAGAAGGTACCGCGGCCGGAGTCTTCACCGGAGATGCGCACGCCGTAACCGTTGGTTACCAGCGAGGCGTAAGCCAGCGTTTCGGCCATGCCCCAGTCGATCGCCTGCTCGCCGGCAGCCATCGCGCGACGGGCATCCTGCACGCGCTTCACGGTCGGGTGCAGCTTGTAGTTTTCCGGCACCGAGGTGAACTTCTCGGCCAGACGCTGGATATCGGCGTGCGGCAGCGAGGTGTCGGTCGGGTGTGCCCAGTGGGTGCCCTGGTACTGCGACCAGTCCAGCGCGTGTTCGCGGCGGTAGTTGGACAGCACGGTCTGTTCGACGTGTTCGCCCTTGTCCAGCGCATCGCGGTAAGCCTGGATGAAGTTGTCGGCCTCGGCGGCGGTCAGCACGCCTTCGCCAACCAGACGCTCGGCGTACATCGCGCGCACGCCGCCGTGCTTGGCGATCTTCTTGTACATCATCGGCTGGGTCAGGAACGGGTCGTCGCCCTCGTTGTGGCCCAGTTTGCGGTAGCAAACGAGGTCGATGACCACGTCCTTGTTGAACTTCATGCGGAAGTCCAGCGCCGCCTGCATCACGTAGCACACCGCTTCCGGATCGTCGCCGTTGACGTGGAAAATCGGTGCTTCGATCATCTTCGCCACGTCGGTACAGTACAGCGTGGAACGCATGTCGCGGGTATCGGAGGTGGTGAAGCCGACCTGGTTGTTGATCACGATGTGCAGCGTGCCGCCGGTACCGTAACCGCGCGTTTGCGACAGGTTGAAGGTGCCTTGGTTGACGCCGAGACCGGCAAAGGCGGAGTCACCGTGGATCAGCACCGGTACCGCGGCCTTGCGTTCGCTGTCCTTGCGGCGATCCTGACGCGCGCGCACCGAACCCTCGACCACCGGGTTGACGATCTCGAGGTGCGACGGGTTGAACGCCAGCGACACGTGCATCGGGCCGTTGGCGGTCGGGATGTCGGAGGAGAAGCCCATGTGGTACTTCACGTCGCCGGAAGCCAGCTCCTGCGCCGCCTTGCCTTCGAACTCGGCGAACAGGTCGCGCGGCTGCTTGCCCAGGGTGTTGACCAGCACGTTCAGGCGGCCACGGTGGGCCATGCCGATGATCAGCTCTTCCACGCCCACCGAGGTGGCGTTCTGGATCAGGTGGTCCAGCGCGGCGATGGCGGATTCGCCACCTTCCAGCGAGAAACGCTTCTGGCCGACGTACTTGGTGTGCAGGTAGCGTTCCAGCGTTTCGGCAGCGGTGATCTGCTTGAAGATGCGCTTTTTCTTGTCGGCGTTGTAGTGCGGGGTCGACAGGTCACCCTCGAAGCGCTTCTGTACCCAGTGCTTTTCTTCGGAGTTGGTGATGTGCATGTACTCGACGCCGATATTGCCGCAGTAGGTCTGCTTCAGACGGGCAATGATCTCGGACAGCGGCAGCTTTTGCGGCGCCACCAGCGAGCCGACATTGAAGTGCACCGCCATGTCGGCATCAGTCAGGCCGTGGGTGGCGTGATCCAGCTCGCGCAGCGTTGCCTGGTCCATGCGCTTCAGCGGGTCGAGGTTGGCCTGGCGCGAACCCAGTACGCGGTAGGCCGAGATCAGCTTCAGCACCGCCACCTGTTTCTGCATCGACTCCCAGTCGGTAGCGGCGCTGCTGCGCTGTGCTACCGGCGGGCGCTTGGCCAGCTGGATGAAGGATTCCTGGATCGGCTGGTGAGCGACATCACGGTCGGCAGCACCAGGCGCGGTAGAAAGCTTGTCGAAGTAGTCCCGCCATTCCTGCGAAACGACTGTCGGATCAGCGAGGTACTGCTCGTAGAGATCCTCGATGAACGGTGCATTCCCACCAAACAGGTAGGAATGACTGTACATGGATTGCATCATTATTCGACCCTTTTGTCTGCGTTGCTGCTTTGCAAAAACCGTTTTGACAAAGAGAGTGGGCGCTTGACACCCCCGCTCCCTTTGACAGAACGCTCTGCCCTGCCCCGACGGGCAGAAAAAGGTTGGCCGCAAGCGTGCGGCCAACCTTGTCTACTGCTTAGCGGTTGCCTTCGTCGATGAAGTCACGACGCGGTGCACCGGTGTACAGCTGGCGCGGACGGCCGATCTTCATCGCCGGATCGGCGATCATTTCGGTCCAGTGCGAGATCCAGCCCACGGTACGTGCCAGCGCGAAGATCGGCGTGAACATCGATACCGGAATACCGATCGCGGACAGCACGATGCCGGAGTAGAAGTCGACGTTCGGGTACAGCTTGCGCTCGATGAAGTACGGATCTTCCAGCGCGATCTTTTCCAGCTCCATCGCCAGCTTGAACTTCGGATCGTTCTGCAGGCCCAGTTCGGTCAGCACTTCGTCGCAGGTCTTCTTCATGATGGCGGCGCGCGGGTCCATGTTCTTGTACACGCGATGGCCGAAGCCCATCAGTTTGTAGCGCTTGTCCTTCACGCCCTGCATGAATTCGGCCACGTTGTCCACGGAACCGATTTCGTCCAGCATCTTCAGGACGGCCTCGTTGGCGCCGCCGTGCGACGGGCCCCACAGGCAGGCGATACCGGCGGCGATACATGCGAACGGGTTGGCACCGGAGGAGCCGGCCAGACGCACGGTGGAGGTGGAGGCGTTCTGCTCGTGGTCGGCGTGCAGGGTGAAGATACGGTCCAGCGCGCGCGCGGTCACCGCATTCACCTTGTACTCTTCGCACGGGGTGGAGAACATCATGTGCAGGAAGTTCTCGGCGTAGGTCAGACCGTTCTTCGGATAGGAGAACGGCAGGCCCTTGTTGTAGCGATACGCCTGGGCCGCGATGTTCGGCAGCTTGGCGATCAGGCGGTGCGCGGAGATGCGGCGATGTTCGGAGTTATTGATGTCCAGCGAGTCGTGATAGAACGCGGACAGCGCGCCGACCACACCCACCATCACGGCCATCGGGTGCGCATCGCGGCGGAAACCCTTGTAGAAGCTGATGATCTGGTCGTGCAGCATGTTGTGGCGCATCACGCCACGTTCGAACTCGGCACGTTGCGCCGCGGTCGGCAGTTCGCCGTTCAGCAGCAGGTAGCAGACTTCGAGGTAGTCGCTCTTTTCGGCCAGTTGTTCGATCGGGTAACCGCGGTAGTACAGCTGACCGATATCACCGTCGATAAAGGTGATGGCGGATTCGCAGCTGGCGGTAGCCAGGAAACCCGGGTCAAAGGTGAACATGCCGGTCTTGGAGAAGGCGCGGATATCAACGACGTCCGGTCCCAGGGTACCCTTCAGCACCGGCATTTCCAGCGTGTCTTTGCCGTCGTTGTAGGTGAGCGTCACTTTACGATTGTTTTCCACAGCAATACTCCCAGTCTAATTTGTGGTCGTTGTAATAATTGTTTGCTGCTGCGGGCCTCAGGCTGCCCGCAAGATCCCGATGATGTGCGCCAGCTCGGGATCGTCCACTTCCGCCTTGCCGTTCACGTAGTCCAGAAAGTCGTTATCGCCCAGATCCAGACATTTCTGATACGCAAACAGCTCGGCCGTGGTGAGCTGCTCGAAACCGTTGGCGAGGAAACGTTCCAGCACTAGGTCGAGTTCGAGCAGGCCACGGCGCGAGCGCCAGCGGATCCGTTTCAGTTCGATCGGATCAAAATCGGTCATACCGCACGCTTGACCATCAGGTCTTTGATCTTGCCGATGGCCTTGGTCGGGTTCAGACCCTTAGGACATACGTCAACACAGTTCATGATGGTGTGGCAGCGGAACAGACGGTACGGGTCTTCCAGGTTGTCCAGACGCTCGTTGGTCGCCAGGTCGCGGGTATCGGCAATGAAGCGATACGCCGCCAGCAGGCCGGCCGGGCCGACGAACTTGTCCGGGTTCCACCAGAACGACGGGCAGGACGTGGAACAGCAAGCGCACAGGATGCACTCGTACAGGCCATCCAGCTCTTCGCGGTCTTCCGGCGACTGCAGACGCTCGCGCTCTGGCGGGGGCGTGTCGTTGATCACGTACGGCTTGATCGAGTGGTACTGCTTGAAGAACTGGGTCATGTCCACGATCAGGTCGCGGATGACCGGCAGGCCCGGCAGCGGACGCAGCTCGATCGGCTGTTTCAGGTCGGCAACGTTGGTCACGCAAGCCAGACCGTTCTTGCCGTTGATGTTCATCGCGTCGGAGCCGCAGATGCCCTCGCGGCAGGAGCGGCGGAACGACAGGGTGTCGTCCATCGCCTTGAGCTTGACGATCACGTCCAGCAGTTTCACGTCGGTCGGCGACAGCTCGACCTCGTAATCCTGCATGTACGGCTTGGCGTCCTTGTCCGGATCGTAGCGATAGATGGAAAAACGTGCTGTTTTCATATAAGTCTCCGGCCGGCGCTTAGAAGGTACGCACTTTCGGTGCGATGTACTCAACCGACAGCGGCTTGGTGTGTACCGGCTTGTAGGTCAGACGACGATCTTCACCGTAGTACAGGGTGTGCTTCATCCAGACTTCGTCGTCGCGCTCCTGGTAGTCGGCGTGGGCATGGGCGCCACGGGACTCTTTGCGCGCATCGGCCGAGATCAGGGTCGCCACGGCCACTTCGATCAGGTTTTCCAGTTCCAGCGCTTCCACGCGGGCGGTGTTGAACACCTTGGACTTGTCCTTGATCTGGGTGCGCTTCACGCGCTCGGCCACTTCCTGGATTTCCTTCACGCCCAGCGCCAGGTTTTCCGAGTTGCGGAACACGGCGGCACGCGCCTGTACCGTACGCTGCATTGCGGCGCGCACGTCGGCGACTTCTTCGCCACCGGTCTGGTTGTCCAGACGCGCGATACGATCCAGCGAGATCTGGCCGGCGTTGGCTGGCAACGGCTTCCAGGTCGGCATTTCGTTCTTGATGAATTCGACCATGCTGTCACCGGCCGACTTGCCGAACACCACCAGGTCGAGCAGCGAGTTGGTACCCAGACGGTTGGCACCGTGCACCGAGGCGCACGCGCATTCGCCGGCAGCGTAGAAGCCGTTGACGCGAGCTTCCGGATTGTCGCCTTTCGGGATCACCACTTCGCCACGGTAGTTGGTCGGAATACCGCCCATCATGTAGTGGCAGGTCGGGATCACCGGGATCGGTTCCTTGATCGGGTCGACACCGGCAAACTTGATGGCGATCTCGCGAATACCCGGCAGACGCTGCTTGATGATGTCCGGACCGAGGTGGTCCAGTTTCAGCAACACGTGATCCTTGTTCGGACCGCAACCGCGACCTTCCAGTACTTCCTGTTCCATCGAGCGGGCCACGAAGTCACGCGGGGCCAGATCTTTCAGGTTAGGCGCGTAGCGTTCCATGAAGCGCTCGCCATTGCTGTTCAGCAGAATGCCACCTTCGCCGCGCACGCCTTCGGTAATCAGCACGCCGGCACCGGCCACGCCGGTCGGGTGGAACTGCCAGAACTCCATGTCTTCCAGCGGAATGCCGGCACGCACGCTCATGCCCAGGCCGTCACCGGTGTTGATGAAGGCGTTGGTGGAAGCGGCGTAGATACGGCCGGCACCGCCGGTGGCGAACAGCACGCCCTTGGCGTGGAAGTTGTAAACCTCGCCGGTTTCCATTTCCAGTGCGGTCACGCCGACCACGTCACCGTCTTCGTCACGGATCAGGTCCAGTGCCATCCACTCGATGAAGAACTGGGTGTTGGCGCGCACGTTACGCTGGTACAGGGTGTGCAGCATCGCGTGACCGGTACGGTCGGCCGCGGCACAGGCACGCTGCACTGGCGCTTCGCCTTCATTCTGGGTGTGGCCGCCGAACGGGCGCTGGTAGATCTTGCCGTTTTCCAGACGGTCGAACGGCATGCCGAAGTGCTCAAGCTCGATCACGGCTTCAGGCGCCTTGCGGCACATGAATTCGATGGCGTCCTGGTCACCCAGCCAGTCCGAACCCTTCACGGTATCGAACATGTGCCATTCCCAGCGGTCTTCCTGCACATTGCCCAGCGAGGCGGAGATACCACCTTGTGCGGCAACGGTGTGCGAACGGGTCGGGAATACTTTGGACAGTACGGCAGTTTTCAGGCCGGACTCGGACAGTTGCAAGGCAGCACGCAGACCTGCGCCACCGCCGCCAACAATTACTGCATCAAATCGACGAACGGGAATGGTCATTACAGCCCCCATACAACCTTAAGCGAATAAATAAAACAGGACACCAGCCAAACCGCAGTCAGGGTGTGCATGGTCAAACG
>Ga0209211_10009092_pt1 | contig 13345 bp, 14 predicted proteins | sample RifGroA2_FD_183992 | JGI IMG/M metagenome (GOLD analysis project Ga0209211, IMG submission 183992) | Groundwater microbial communities from Rifle, Colorado, USA - Groundwater A2 (SPAdes) (version 2) | ecosystem: Environmental > Aquatic > Deep subsurface > Groundwater | place: Rifle, Colorado...
ATCTTTCAAGCGCTTGTTGCTTTTTAGCCATAAATAATAAGTTATTCTTCCTCTATCCCGGCTCTATCTCATTATCATTTCCCGATATTATCTCGATAGCATGTGATGTTCCAATTCTGTCCGCTCCTGCTCGGATTAAGGCAATGGCTTTTTCGTAGGTATCAATTCCCCCTGCAACTTTTATCTTTGCCCGTCCACCAACAACTTGGTTAATTAATGTGACCTCATCAACAGTTGGCCCTCTTTTGCCCATTCCTGAATTTGTTTTCACAAAGTCGGCACCGGATGCTACAACTAATTCAGATGCTTTTTTGATTTGCTCTGTTGTTAATAGTTCTGTCTCGATAATAAATTTAACTATCGCCTTAGAGCTTAACTCCTTTACGCGTATTACAATTTCCTTCATCTCCTCCAAAACCCCATCTTCTTTACCGCTTTTGAACATCCCAACGTTCATGCAAAGATCCAACTCGTCTGCCCCATCTTGCACTGCTTCAACACACGAAGCAATTTTTGTATCTTTTGTGTCTTGCCCTAAGGGAAAAGAAACTGCAGTCCCAACAACTCCTATTGGTCCTAACTCTTCGCGAGCAAGCTTTACGTAACACGGGTTAACAAAAGCTGCATGGAAGCCATATTCAACGACTTTTTGACACAGTTCTTTGATTTGGCCAATTGTTGCGTCTTGATGGTGGTTTGCAAAATCTAAATAGTGGGTAACGTTTTCCATGTTATATTCTAAAAGGACTTTTCTTCTCGTGGTCGTGGTCTCCATTTTTTTCCATCATTTCTTCAAATTCTTTTATTGCAGGAACCACGTCTTGCGGCTCAACAACTATTTTGTAAACCTCCAGCTCTTGTTTCCTTATCTTCATCAGCCGAGTGATTTCTTCCATGATTGGGTACCAAAATCCGCCATACAAAATAAAGGGTTTGTGATGACCAAAGTAAAGACGCGCTAAAGCCCAAGCCATTGCAAATTCCGAAAGAGTTCCTGTTCCGCCATTAAAGATAATATACATGTCTCCCGCCTCAAGCATCCTTAGAGTCCGCTGGACATAATCAGGCAACTCATATAGCTCATCAACCTTGTTTTGCGGATCACGTCCTTCAAAAAAGGTCATGTCTCGGGGATAAAAAGTAATGCCAGTTACCTTTCCGCCGGAAGAATGGGCACCTTCAGTCGAGGCGCGCATAACACCAGGCCCCGCACCGTTTACAATCGTATATCCAGCCTTGGCAATTTCTGCCGACACATCATATGCATCTTTGTAAAGCGGGTCTTTGGGGTCTGACTCAGAAAACCCAAAAATGGCAATGTTTTTTATTGGCATAACTAAAGAATTTTTAATTTAAAATTGAAAATTAAACTTGCTCTCCAACTTTTATTGTCTGTTCCACCAAACGCGTTGTGTATCCCCACTCATTGTCATACCACGCCATCACCTTGACTAAATCTCCATCAATCACTCGAGTCAAGTTAAGGTCGACTATTGCCGATTCTGTTCGGCCCAGGATATCACTTGATACTAATTGCTCATCAGTTACAGCAACTATTCCTTTCCACCTTGGGTCGTCTGCAGCTTCTTTGAAAATATTGTTAATCTCCTCAACTGTTGTTGGTCGCGCGGTAACAAAAGTAAAATCTGTTATTGATCCACAAATTACAGGCACTCGAAGTGAGATGCCGTCAAAAAGCCCTTCCAGTTCTTTTACTGCTTTTGCTGCAGCGTGGGCTGCGCCGGTTGTTGTTGGAATAATGTTGTTGTAGGCTCTGGCGCGTCCCAAATCACTTGAATGTCCGCCAGGCGGCGATCCGTCAACTATATTTTGTTCTGCAGTTAAGGCATGGACCGTTGAAAGCGCAGCTTTTTTAATTCCAATTTTGGAAACCATGATCGCCGCAATTGGAGCAACACAATTTGTTGTGCAGGAGGCGTTTGAAATTATATTTTGCTCACCTTTGTATTCGTTTGCACCAAGAACATATGTACCGATAGAGTCGTCTTTGGCAGGTGCGGAGATTACAACTTTTTTAGCCCCACCAACAAAATGTTGTTTTGCGCCTTCACTTGACGTAAACACGCCAGTCGATTCAATAACAACATCGGCCTGGTATTTACTCCAAGGAATTCGCGATGGTTCGCGTTGTGCAAGCATTGGATACCGCTTGCCGTCAATTACCAGTGCTCCAATTTCAGGATCCACACTTCCCGAGTTTTCGATTTGTATTTGTTTCTCAAACTTTCCATAAACCGAGTCGTATCGAAGAAGATGCGCCCATCCGGCAACGTCTAGCGATCCCGAAGTATTAATTGCAACAATTTCTATTTGGTCAGAATAGTTTTGAAGTGCAACTCGAAACGTGAGTCGTCCAATTCTTCCAAAACCATTAATGGCAGCACAAACCATATAAGATAAAGATACAGAAACAGATAAAGATTAACAAGCCTATTTATTAATCAAGCCTGTTAGCATTTTACAAACCTCTAATTTTCGAAATTGAAAAGCCATTTTTCTGTATCTTTATCTTAACGCTTTCAGCCCCGGCAAATCGCCTTTTGCAATAAATTGAAGCATTGCACCACCTCCCGTTGAAACGTAATCCATTCTTTCAACTAAATTTAATTCTTTTAATGCCTTAATCGTATCTCCACCGCCCACTACCTTGTACCCTTTGGAATTTGCAATACTTTCGGCAATAATTTGCGTTCCATCCCAATATCCACGATCAACATCTCCCATCGGTCCGTTCCAAACTATTGTCCCCGCTCTTTTTATAACTTCAGTAAAGTTTTTTGCTGAGTCGGGCGTAATATCTTCTTTGTTGCTACCAAGAAGTGCGGCAACAACACAAGCTTTTCCATCTTTTTCCCGGCAATAGGACTTAGTCTTTTGCGGAAGAACGCCACCAACCAAAACCCAATCCGCGCGATCAAGTAATTTATCAATCAAAAACGCCTTATCCATTTTCCCACCACCAATTACAAAAACTACTGGCTCTTTTGGATTTGTTAACACCTTACTTAGCGCGCGAACTTCTTCCACTAGATGAAACCCCGCTGCCACATTCTTAGACTTAGACTTGGACTGCATTACTTCGGGCAGCGCAACTATTGAGGCTTGTTCTCTGTGGGAGGAGCCAAATGCATCGTTTATATAAACGTCACCTTGTTTTGCCAATTCCTTTGCAAAATTAATATCGTTTTTTTCTTCACCCTCATCAAACCTTAAATTTTCTCTAACAAAAATATGTCCTTTGTTGACTGTTTCTTCTCCCAACTCTTCTTTCAAAATTTCCATCAGTGCATCTCCAACCGGTCTTAGGCTTAAACTTGCGCTTAAACCATTCGGCCTCCCTTTGTGACCCAAAACAACTATTTGTTTACACTCATGCTCTATTAAATACTTAATGGTAGTAACAGAAGCCCTTAATCTAAAATCGTCTCCGGTGCTGTCCTTATCCGTATCTTTATCTATTGTTACATCCAAATCCAATCTTAAAAGAACTCTTTTGTTTTTGACGTCTAGATATTGAAGTGGGGGTAAATTCATACAACTAATATTAACACTACTTGGACGTTGGTACGGAATTGTGGTTGTTAATCAAACCCCTCCGCCAGTGCCAAAACAACCTTTTTGGGATTTTCTGATAAAACTATTGCCGAAGAAACTGCAACACCTTGAGCTCCCAACTCTAAACTTTTTGCCACATCTTCCTTGTCTTGTATTCCTGCTCCAACAACCAATGGGATTCTTGCTTCTTTTGCTATTTCAACAGCTTTTACAATCTCATCAGACTTCGCTTTTGCAACTGAAGTTTCTTTTGATGCAATAAGCTCTGGCGGTTCAAACGCAACGTACGTTGGCTTAAGCTTTGCTACTTTTTCCAACTCTTCAAGGTTTGACGCAAATACCAAAGTTCCAAGACCTGCTTTTTGACAACGTTTTATAACTTCTTTTAGTTGTCCACCTTCTAGTTTGTGTTCAGAATGGTTTAATAAAGTGCCAGTGGCACCTGCCTCACTCACAGCCTCTGGTGTAACCCACCCAGTAAATTGACCCTGTTCGGCGCTATCCACATGTTGTGCCCAGATGGTATAAAGTGTGGCAATTGTTGAAGACCTGATGTCTGTTGCTTGAACAACCGGAACAATAGGTATTTTTGTTGTTGCTTGACAGTTTGATAATATGCGCACCAACTCTACAGCCTTTACACCAGTTGCTTCTTTGTAAGTTTTGAAGTTAACGAAGATCATAAATTAAGAATACCACTTAAACAGGCAATATTGTAGTCATCAACCAAACCAAAACGACTCCCCCAATAAATAAGCTGGACTGGTGCCAAGGAATATCCTTTTGTTCTTCCTGAACCTCCGGAAGAAGGTCGGATAGCGAGATATAAAGAAATAACCCACCAGCGATTGCCAAGAGCGAGACCAAGCTGTTTTCAAAATTGGCAGAAAACAAAAGAGCCACGCCTGCACCCAAAAATGTAGACATTGCTGAAAGTAAATTAACTAGGATTATTTTTGGTTTTTTCCATCCAGCGGCAAGCATCAAACCAAAGTCTCCCATCTCGTGGGGCAGCTCGTGCAAAAAAGTAGCAACGGCGACCACAAAGCCCAATTTCGGGTCGACTAAAAATGCCGTAGCGATTGCTAGCCCATCTATAAAATTGTGGATTGTGTCACCTGAGATAACCAAAGGAAGAGAAGTTTTAAGAGTCTTTACGTGGCCTTCATGGTGGTGCAAATGCAGCAAGAACTGTTCAAACAAGAAAGCTACAACCACTACCAACAAGACAAGTTGTAATACCACTCTTACATTCGACCCCTCAATTGCCTCAGGTAAGATATCAAGCAACGACACTGCAAGCATCACACCAGCTGCAAAAGGTATTGCATGGATTGATAATACTTTTGCAAGTTTCTCCTGAGACAAAAGAAAAATACCACCAATTAATCCTGCCACACTCCCCAATGTTGTTAGCCCTATTACTGAAAGAATAGTTTCCACACAATGAGGATATCACAGTCGAATAACCATTTTCACACTATGTCTCTTTAAGAACATAACCGAACCCGCGAATAGAGTGGAGTAATTTTTTGGTACGATTACTGTCAATCTTTTTACGAAGATATCCCATGTAAACATCAACAACCCGAGTGTCGACGTCCTCTGAGTAATACCATACTTTGTTTAAGATAGCGTCACGAGTTAAGACACGGCCCTTGTTAGTCATTAAATATTGGAGTAGTTTAAATTCCTGGGGAGTCAACTTAATTTGTCTGCCTCTTCTGTGCACTTCAAAAGTAGTGTTATCAAGCTCTAAGTCTGCCACCTTCAATTTTTCATCTATGTTATTTCTAAACCTCAATCTTGCTCTAACCCTTGCCAAAAGCTCATCGACGACAAATGGTTTAGTTATGTAGTCGTCAGCCCCAAGATTAAGTCCTTTGATAACATCGGGTGTGGTATCTCGCGCGGTTAAGATAATTATGCGCATTTCTGGGTGTTTTTTCCTTATTTCAAGGCAAACACTTTCGCCGCTCATTACAGGAAGTCCAAGGTCCAGTACTACCAAATCAAAATCGTTTGAATTAACAAGCTTTAAGACTTCTACCCCGTCTGAGGCAGTCTTCACAAAGTAGCCTGCTTCAACAAAGAGTTCTTTAAGAGAGTCTCTCAAATCTTTGTCGTCTTCAACAATTAAAATTTTGTATACCATTATTGCTTCCTATTTCGCCAGCTTCCTTACACATTATACACAAAATTCTTAAAAAATCTAGCGGCAATTTTTGATTTTCTTACACAATTTTAACACTTACTGCTTTCTTACTTTCTTCTTACCGGCTGCTCACTTGCAAGCAATAATATGTAACTCAAATCATGTTTGCCCTCTTGAAAAATTTAGCTCTTCAACACGAACGCTCTACTTTTTTTGCCAACCCACCAGGACGCGGACGAACAGGTCGAGGAGGTGGGTAGGAAAAACCAAACTCATATAATCCTAGCAGCGAAACATACGGTCTAAGTGCCGCATGTTTTGTATTGGAAGAGCCTAATCTAAATAATCCTGAAGTTTTTTGCGGCGTGATGGGTGCTTTAACTTACGAAGAGCCTTTGCTTCAATTTGACGAATTCTCTCACGGGTAACACCAAACTCTCGTCCAACTTCCTCCAAAGTCATTGGCTTGCTACCGTTTATTCCAAATCTTAATTTCAACACCCTCGACTCTCTATCTGTTAAAGTTGAAAAAACTTCTTCCAAGCTTTCTTTTAACAATTCTCGCGATGCTTGGTCAACTGGAGAAGGTTGAGTTGTATCTTCGATAAAGTCTCCAAGTAAACTGTCTTCTTCTTCTCCGACCTTTGCATCAATTGAAGTAACCTCCTGGGCAATTTTGAAAATTTCTCGAACTCTGTCTGAGGACATCCCCATCTCGTCAGCTATCTCCTCAGGAGTAGGCTCCCGACCTAATTCTTGCATCAGCTTTCGAGAAACCCGGAAAAGTTTATTGATTGTCTCCACCATATGAACTGGGATTCTAATAGTTCGAGCTTGGTCTGCAATTGCACGTGTTATTGCCTGTCTAATCCACCAAGTTGCATAGGTTGAAAATTTATAACCCTTGCGCCAATCGTATTTTTCAACAGCTCGAATCAACCCTTGATTACCTTCTTGAATTAAATCAAGGAGTGTTAATCCTCGCCCTACATATTTTTTTGCAATTGAAACAACCAAACGAAGGTTGGCCTGAGTCAAACGCTCTTTTGCCTTCTTGTCATTTTTCTCAATCTTTTTTGCTAAATCCACCTCTTCTTCTGAAGAAATAAGCCTGAATCTTCCTATTTCCCGAAGATATTGACGTACGGGGTCAGTGGACGTACCTTCCTCAAGCCGGGTTAGCACCTCTATCTCGCGCTCCAAAACATCCAAAGACTTTGAATCTTCTGTTAGATCACCCTCTGTAACTGATTCAAAAACGTCAACGCCCTCCCCTAAAAGCTTAAAATAAAGCTCTTCCAACTCCTCAAGCCTGTCTTCTGCGTCAGGAAAAGCCTCGAGTATTTCCTCTTGAGTCAAAAAGCCCTGAGACTTCCCTTTTTCAAAAAGCGCTAGTGTTTGCTTCCTAAGTTTTGCCATACACGAAAAGGGCAACAAAGCCCTTCTTTCCTATTATACCCCTAGTTTTCAAGCTCAGTCAACTTTTTACTAAGCTCGGTTAAGTTCTCTTCCAGCACACCTACTTCTTCTTCAGTTCCACCCTTTTCAGTTTTTTTAATCCTCTCAGCTATATCAGAAATTTTTTCGCGCGTATCTAATACTTCTAAGGATTTAAGGGTGTTTGTAATTTCTTCATTAATTGAGCTTATATCTTGCAAATCTATTCCTAAATCAACCAAATAAGTATCTGCAAATATATTTCTTAATTCATCAGGTATTGATTCGGAAAAGTGGGCCAAATCACTACTTTTAGCCAATTCGGAAACCAACCTTATTAATCCTGGGGTTGCTATTAGACTTATAAACTTTGAATCCATCAACAATTTAGAATTAGTTTGAACAACCAAACCTATAAGACGCTCTTCAAGTAACTGTCTTCTTTGTTTAGTTTCAACAACAGGAGTTGGGTGCTCCCACTTTAAAAACGGTTGGACTGACAACTTTGAAATTTGCGCAATAACCGAATTTTCTGGAACGTCTAACTTTTCTGCAACAATCCTTGCGTAATGTGCCTTAACTATCTCGTCTGTAATGTTTGACAAAATTGGGACCAGTTGCCTGCTTATTCCTGCTTTGCCTTCTGCAGTTTTTGGATCAAAGCGCGAAAACACCGATTCTACAAAAAAATCATAAACCCCAACAGACTCCAAAATTGCTTTTTTCCATCCATCGGGATCTTTTTGGGCATACTCGTCTGGATCTTTAAAATTTCCTAAACTTGCAACCCTGACTTCAAGCCCCCTCACTTCCGCAGTTTGAATTCCACGACGAGCAGCTTGGTCGCCTGCCAAATCGGAATCTAAAGCTAAAACAACCTTCGAGCAAAATCGGGAAAGAAGCATTACCTGTTCATCAGTCAAAGCTGATCCTTTTATCGCAACTACATTTTTAACACCTGCTTGCCATGAAGAAATACAATCAAACTCACCTTCAACAACGATTGTAAGCCCTGCTTTTTTTATCTCTTGTTTGGCAAGGTCTAAGCCAAACAACAGATTGCCTTTCTTGTAAACTTTCGTCTCGGAGGTGTTGATATATTTTGCAACTTCATTTTTGTTTTCAATAATTCTTCCAGCAAACCCTAAAACATTGCCAAAATGATCTTTTAGTGGAAACATCAACCGATCTCTAAAACGATCGAAATACCGTCCATCTTTTTTGTAAACAATGCCAGCCTTTTCCAATAATTCAAGTTTGTACCCTTTTTTCTTATTCAAAAAGTTGAGGGTTACGTCAGGGGTAGAAGGCGCAAAACCGAGTTTAAACGCTTTTGCCGTTTCATCATTAATTCCTCGCTTGTTAAGATACGCCAGGGCTTTCTTCCCAAGTTGGTGCGAAAACAGCAAATAATGATAAAACTCAGAAACATAATAATTTAGTTTATAAAGCTCTTCTTTTTCCTCAGAGCCAGAAAACCCTTTCAGCTGTTTCAGTTTTATTCCCACCCTGTCTGCTAAAATTTTTAACGCTTGAGAAAAATCTACTTTTTCATACTCCATCAAAAAGCGATATGAGTCTCCCCCAGCTGAACAGCCAAAACATTTATAAATTTGAAGCTCCGGGGAAACAACAAAAGAAGGAGTTTTTTCTTGGTGGAAAGGACAGTTCCCTTTATAGTGCCTTCCTGCCTTTTTTAAAGTCACATATTCGCCAACAAGCTCTACTATGTCAACCTTGCTTTTTATCTCCTCAATCTGGTCCATCTTGTTACATAATACCCTAGTAAAGCAACTAAAGATTGATGACAGCCATTCGGGACCAGGTTGAAACAGGCTGAGGGTCAAATTAATAGGTTTTAATCCGAGCTTACAAAATACAACGGCAGCCGATACTTTCTTGCAAAGAAAATTAATATATCTTTCTCGCTCACTCCCCCCGCGGGCTTTCCTACTATTTTTTCCAATTCTACACTTGCTATCCGTTCCATCCTCTCTGCTCTCTCTTGTTCTAAAACTCTAGCCTCTTCCCTAACTGATTTCGACCACTCTTCTCTATTAACTCGTCCCCTTTCCTCATCTGCCGCCTTGATTTTATCTAATTCAAACCCAAAGTAACTACTCAATAAATGGACTGCAAAATTATAGCTGTTGGGAAGTGAGTCGGGGTGTTTTTTCTAACTAGCCCACCTGCGAACTTCGATTGTTTTAAATATTTCTTCTCTTTCGGCAACAAAATACCCTTAATTTTTTCTGTTTTGATTCTAATCGGAGACAATGATTCATTTGTTACAATACAACCGTTCCTTGCACCCAGGTTTTCACTCAGCTTTTATCTGCGAACCACCAATCTCTTTGAATTTTTCTATCGTGGCTTTTTTAAGATACTGATAACTAAAATCTTCCATCAGCCGATCAAACCTTGTGGTGTTAAAATTTCCCGACCGAGTTTGAAACAAGCGGTTTCTATCGAGAAAAAGCACATCATTTTCACTAAATCTCTTGCCCTTGAACGGATTATTTACACTTACTCTCAAATCAGGACTGTTATCCTTGGGCTTTAATGGGTCAACTCTTATAAATTTTGGTCATTAACGATAATGGATGATAAATAGGTTTTACTTTCTTTCGATCTAACGCCAGCTTCAAATGAAAAGCCATTGGCCTTAAACGAACCCTTGGGCATTGTTCCGTCAACTTCAAATTCTTCATCGGAATAAATGTTTATCTCAATTTTCTTGCTTGTGTCGTTAAAATTATCTACTCCAAAATTCTCTGTTTTGTATTCAAGAATCGGGAGGGCAAAAGCGTCTAAAAGAGCGGTTTTACCACTTCCATCTTCACCTACAAATACATTAAGCCCCGAACCCTCATTTGTGCCGCGGGTGTATTTATGTTGTCAATTTCAAAATCCTTGTCCGACGGGAAAAGTCTGAAATTCTTGATTGTAATTTTTTTGATAAACATAATATCCCATTAAATAGATTTAGTGATTTTGTAATTTTTTTTATCAAGTAATTTCAAATCGCCTTTACTTTTCCAAATTTCCTTAAAATCTTTGTTTCTCATTGTTCTAATATGTCCGAGATAAACGGAAACAAAATGACCGTTAATTTTAGTTTCCTTTGCTGCCTTTGTATTTTTTTCAGCAATTTTTACATAGTCGGAATCCAGCTCAATACCAATATATTTTCTGCCCAATTTTTTTGCGGCAACCGCAGTTGTACCCGTTCCCATAAAGGGATCAAGTACAATGTCGCCCTCGTCCGTGGTCATTAGAATTAACCTTTCGAGTAGCGGAATAGGAAGCTGGCAAGGGTGCTCATCTCTTCGTTTTTTGTGTCGTATTCTGTGAATGTCATTCCAAACATCAGAAAGAAGCGGCCCAAATCCATGCGCTTGATCTTTTTTTCCGCCATAATCTTTTAGAAATTCATCACAAGCCCTGCACCTCGGGTGCGGATATCTAATATCAAAAAATTTAAAATCTTTGTGAGATTTTGATTTTGTGTAATACGAAATTCCATAATGATTCGGCAATAAGGTTTTTCCCATTGGCGCGCCGCCCGAATTCCAAGCGATCCAATGTCTAAAATAGGCAATTTTATTCAAATGCTCTGCGTAATGAGAAAGCCAGCGAGGAATATTGTGAACAAAAATTGCCCCTGTTGGTTTTGTAATTCTCACCATTTCGCTCATCCAATCATTGCACCAATTCAAATAATCTTGTTTTTCTTTTGAATCTTCGTAATGGTTATATTTTTTCTTCAAATTAAAAGGCGGATCGGCAAAAGTCATATCAACCGAATTGTCCGGTATTTTTTTTAATACTTCCAAGCAATCGCCTTTAATAATTTTATTGAGAAATTTGTTTATCATAACTATTTGCTAAGAAAAGTTTCAATTAAGAGTTTTTCAAATCTTTTCAATTCTTCCTTATGAAAAGTAAAAACATCTTCATAGGCCGTAATCATTCTTTTTAGATCGCCTTTTCGAACATACCAACCAATGCCGTCCACAAAACCTATAAATTTTGCTTTTGGATAGTGCGATTTAATAAGCGAATCTATGGAAATCTCGGTTTTTGATTCGTCGCCTTGGCCCGATGAAGTCGTTGCCAAAAAAGAGCTTTCGGCAATAATCAAAGGATTTTGTTTATTCGGGATAATAAAATCCATCGTTCTTTTATTATCAGGAGCGTTGTCAATCAGTTCGCCAAGATCGCCTTTTTCAAAAGGTATTTCCAAATGATTCAGAATTTCTTCAATTAAAATTTCAGGATTGTTTTCTTTCATTCCGGAATAACTACCCTTTTCTTTATACCGGATTAAAGTATCAATCATTTCCGGGAATTCAAATTTAAGTTTTGAAATACTAAGCTTCTTTAACTCAAATAATGGAATTGTTTTTGTTAAAAATGGGATGGTTGAGCCCCCAAAGAAAATGTTTATTATTCCTTTTCTAAAAAATTCATTTTCTTTAATAAACTTGGTAATTTGTGCGTCTGACCATTCCTTTAAATTGTTTATGTCTTCATCTTGAAACCATTTATCTTTATAAACCAGCTTGCTTAATTCTGGATCATTAACAACTCTAATAATTGTGGTTAATCTCTTCAGAGTTTCATTTGAAAATCCAGTTAGGGCAAGTAATGCTTTCAAACCATTTTCTTTTTCTATCAACAAGCTTTCAAAAAATTCCTTTTTTAATCCCTTTGTTTCAATTTCATTTTTTAAAATCAAAAGTATTTCCTTCAACGAGTTTAAATACCCCTCATATTTTTCTTCAAATGCCGGATTAAAAAAATAGAAAGTATTTTTATTGATAACTGTTTTAAATTTTAGATCGGTTGTAGGTTTTGTGTATGTCATAGTTTTATTTTAAATTTGTAAAAAATAATATTGATTCGTTTTTCATCGTATTTTGTAAGCCTCTTATTGGTTTTATCAAGTTAAGCTCAAATTTAAGATTCTGTTTTTCTGCAAGCTCTACGACTTTTGTTTCAAGCCGCACCCCATTTGTTTGAATATCGTTTGTACCAATAATTATGACGATAGGAGAATTTTTCTTGGAAACTCGTTTCATTTCTTTTAACGCTACATTCATTTTATCAAAATATATTTCCAGTTTATTTTCTACGCCTCGGCCTTGCAATCCAATCATATCCTCTCTTAAATCTTCAAGATTATATCCAAGATATTCTATTTGTGGCTGATCATTTTTCAGATAATCAATAGCAAATGAATAGGGCGGCGATGTAATTACGGCATCTACGCAATTATCATCAATGGGTAAATTTAGAACACTTCCTTGAATTATTTCACTTTTCCCAATTTTTAAATTTATCTTTTGCCTCGCACTTTGAAAATATTTAATTGTTGAAACATATCTTTCCAATACACGCGGAAAAAGTTTATCAATTGAAGAGCTACTGCGACTTGCAAAGCCCATCGTATCCAAAAATGCTAATAAAACTATTTCGTAATAGTTTCGTTTTTTATCATCTTTGTTGTTTTTAAAATATTCAGGAACTTTTTCCTTTTTTAATTTTTCCAATATCTCTTTTGGATTTCTGATGATAGACTCTAAAACTTTAACATCTAAACCTAGAGCAAAAGTTTTTACTCGGCCCATTAACTCACAAAACGGACTTAAATCAACAGAAATTGAATCAATGCCAAGTAAATTTGCTTCAACTGCAACCGTTGAGCTTCCGGCCATTGGATCAAGCACAACATTACCGGGTTTGACCTCAAGAATATTTAGCAAAGCTCTGATCAATTGGGGGTGAAATTTACCACGGTATGGAAAAAGACTATGCGTAGCATATCCGGTTGAATATTTGCCGTCCAAAAAGAAAACTTTTGTCCTAAACGAACTATTTTTATGAACTTCTTCAAGATTTTGAAGATTGCAGGTTTTAAAATGAGCCGTTTCTTTTCCGTCAACTAATTTGAAATAGGCACTCCTATCAACTAATTCTTTTTTTGATAAAACCTCATATTCCCACAAAGCTAAATCTAACTCAAAAATTTCATCAGTCCCGTCAATAAGCTGATAATTTTTATCAAATAATTTTTCCAGTAAAGAAGTGTGTTTTTTCATAACTACTTTATTAAATCCTCAATTGGCGTATTTAACGCTTTGGTAATCTTTTTCAAAGTTTCAATAGTGGGAT